>ERZ838118.418-NODE-418-length-59771-cov-12.179801_pt1 | contig 59771 bp, 47 predicted proteins | sample MGYA00519863_ERZ838118 | MGnify/ENA primary metagenome ERZ838118 (study PRJEB31850, sample SAMEA3708827) | human gut metagenome | biome: human gut; feature: human-associated habitat; material: faeces | place: China | collected 2014 ...
GTCGGCTGGCCCGCCGTTCAGCAGAACGGCGGGACCTCCTATCCGCCCAGATAGGCCTTGCGGACGTTGTCGTCGTGCAGGAGCTCTTGGCCGGTGCCGGTCATGGTGATCTTGCCGGTCTCGAGCACGTAGCCGCGCGTGGCGATGGAAAGCGCCATCTGCGCGTTCTGCTCGACCAGGAGCACCGTGGTGCCGGCCTTGTGCAGGTCCTCGACAATCTGGAAGATCTGCTCGATCAGAATCGGTGCCAGGCCCATGGAGGGCTCGTCGAGCATGAGCAGCTTGGGGTTGCTCATAAGGGCGCGGCCCATAACGAGCATCTGCTGCTCGCCACCCGAAAGGGTGCCGGCAACCTGGCGGCGGCGCTCCTTAAGGCGCGGGAACTGCTCGTAGACGCGCTCAAGACCCGGAGCCACCGTGGACTTGGGCTGCGTATAGGCGCCCATCTCCAGGTTTTCCTCAACCGTCATCTGCAAAAAGGCGCGACGGCCCTCGGGAACCTGAGCCAGACCCTTGCTCACCAGTTTATCGGCGGGCGTATGGGTAATGTCCTCGCCCATAAACTTGATGGAACCGGTCTTGGAGCGCAGCAGGCCCGAGACGGTCTTAAGCGTCGTGGACTTGCCGGCGCCGTTGGCGCCGATCAGGGCCACGATCTCGCCCTCGTTGACGTTAAAGGAGATGTCCTTGATGGCGTGGATGGCGCCGTACCAGACGTTGATGTTGTAGACGGAAAGCATCGGCTCTGCCATTTAGTTCTCCCCCTTATCCTGCTTGCCCAGATACGCCTCGATAACGGCGTCGTTGTTCTGGATTTCCTCGGCCGTGCCCTTGGCGATGACCTTACCAAAGTTGAGCACGCAGATGCCCTCGCAGATGTTCATGACGAGCGACATATCGTGCTCGATGAGCATGATGGCGATGCCGAAGGTGTCACGGATCTTGACGATATTCGCCATGAGCTCCGCGGTCTCGGACGGGTTCATGCCGGCGGCAGGCTCGTCGAGCAGCAGCAGCTTAGGGTTGGTAGCAAGCGCGCGGACGATCTCCAGACGACGCTGGGCGCCATAAGGCAGCGAGCCAGCCTGCTCGTTTGCAAGGTGCTCCATATCAAAAATGGACAGCAGCTCCATAGCGCGCTCATGGGCGGCCTTCTCATGCTTCCAATACGTCGGCAGGCGCAGCACGCCCTCAAAACCGGAGTAGCGCTCCTGGTTGTGCAGGCCGACCTTAACGTTGTCCTCCACCGTCATGGTGTTGAACAGGCGGATGTTCTGGAAGGTACGGGCGATGCCCATGCGGTTGACCTGGTAGACGGACTTACCCGAGGTATCCTCGCCGTCGAGCAGGATGGTGCCGTGCGTGGGCTGGTACACCTTGGTAAGCAAGTTGAAGACCGTGGTCTTACCGGCGCCGTTGGGGCCGATCAGACCGGCGATCTCGGTCTTGCCAATGGTCAGGCTAAAGTCGTCGACCGCCTTAAGGCCGCCAAACTCAATGCCCAAGTGGATGCACTCGAGCGCCGGGCGCTGGCCCAGGTCGCGGTCGGGAACGATGGCGCCAGAAGGATACGGGACCATCTTGCCCTTGTTGAACTCAAACTTACTGGGCATCGGCTGCCACCTCCTTCTTGGGAGCAAAGCGGTCCTTAACGCGACCGAAGAACGCCTTGAGCTGCGGGTTGTTGGTAAAGACCATGACCAGGATCAAAACGATGGCATAGATGAGCATGCGATAGTCCGAGAACTGACGGAGCAGTTCGGGAAGCACCGTGAGCAGCGCCGCCGCGATGACAGAACCGCGCATGTTGCCCAGGCCGCCCAAGACCACGAACACCAGAATGAGGATGGACGTGTTGAAGTCAAACTTGGTGGCGGAGAGCTGCGAGAAGTTACCGCCGAACAGGGCGCCTGCAGCACCGGCGAGGGCGGCAGAAACCACGAAGGCGATCATGCGGTACTGGGTGACGGAGATGCCTACGGACTCGGCAGCGATCTTGTTGTCGCGCACGGCCATGATGGCACGGCCGGTACGGCTACGGACCAGATTGAGCACGATCACGAGCGCGATCATGACCAGGATGGCACCGGCAAGGAAGGTCGAGTAGGTCGACACGCCCGACGCGCCCTGGGCGCCCTTGATGATGGCGGTGCCGTCCTCGAGCAGATGAAGGTCGTCGATCGTGGAGTTGCCCGTGATGTTAAAGATCACGTGAAGGCCGCGGGAATCGACGCCCACGATAAGGCAGGTGACGATCTCTTTGATGATTTCGCCGAAGGCCAGGGTCACGATGGCCAGGTAGTCGCCGCTCAGGCGAAGAACCGGGATACCGATCAGGAAGCCCATAATGGCAGCAGCGACAGCGCCGACCACGATGCTGATGATAAGACGCACCGGATCGGAGGGAACGGCGCTCTCGAGGGCAACGGCGGTGACGATACCCGTATAGGCGCCGACACTCATAAAGCCCGCATGGCCCAGCGAAAGATCGCCCGCGATGCCGACGACGAGGTTAAGCGAGATGGCCATGACGATATAGGCCGTGATGGGAACCAGCTGACCGGCGATCATGCGCGGGATCATATGGTTGGACTGCATAAAGAACACGATGGCGAATGCCACGATGCACATGGCGTACGTGACAAAGTCGTGACGCGTCTGCTTGTCTTTAAGGAACTTCATAACGCTCACCTACACCTTCTCGGGGACGTACTTGCCCAAGAGGCCGGCAGGCTTGACGAGCAGGACGATGATCAGAACGCCAAAGACGATGGAGTTGGCAAGGCTCGTGGAAATGTAGGCCTGTGCCATTGCCTCGATGATGCCGATAAGAATGCCGCCGACAAAGGCGCCGGGGATGGAGCCGATGCCACCGAAGACGGCGGCGTCGAAGGCTTTGATGCCAGGCATGGCGCCCGTCGTGGGCTGCAGCACCGGCGAGTAGGAGCACAGCAGCACGCCGGCGATGGCGGCAAGGGCAGAGCCGATGGCAAACGTCATCGAGATGGTGCGGTTGACATTGATGCCCATGAGCTGAGCGGCGGCCTTGTCCTCGGACACGGCGCGCATGGCCTTGCCCATCTTGGTCTTGCCCGTAAAGAACACCAGGCCGGCCATGATAATCAGGCAAGCGACGATGGTGACGAGCGAGACAGCGCTCACGTTATACTTGGCCAAGAACTCCGGCACCGGGAAGGTGACGAGCGAAGTAAAGTTCTTGGGCGTGGCGCCCCACAGAAGCTGGGCGGCATTCTGCAAGAAATAGGACACGCCGATAGCCGTGATCAGAACGGCCAGCGGGCCTGCCTGGCGCAGCGGCTTATAGGCCAGGCCCTCGATGAGAACACCGAGAACCGTGCAGACCGCACAAGAGAGAATGACAGAAGCCCAGCCCGGGAGGCCGAGATACGACGTGGCGCAGAACGAGACATAGGCACCGACCATGATGACGTCGCCGTGAGCGAAGTTCAGCATCTTGGCGATACCGTAGACCATGGTGTAGCCCAACGCGATGATGGCGTAGACGCTGCCCATGGACAGGCCGTTGACCAGGTATTGGATAAAGACCGTCATGTTCCACATCCCCCTTTCGAATAGGTTTCCAGTTGATGTATGAAACAGGGACGTTACATCGTCCCTAGATACCAAGCAAGCAGGGAAGGCCAAAACCTCCCCTGCTTGGGATCAAAACCGCTCTATGTAAGGCGGTCTATTAGGCCTGTACGTACTTGCCGTCGGTGATGACGTACGCCGTGGGGTCCTTCTGGACCTGGCCCTTGTCATTCCAGGAAAGCTTGCCGGTCAGACCGTCAACGGTGATCTTGAGCATAGCCTCGGGCAGCTTCTCGGCGACCTCGGTGGGGTCGGCGTCGACGCCCAAGCCGGCCTCCTTAAGAGCCTCGACCACAGCGTGCACGCCGTCGTAGGCGTCGGCGGCAAACTGGTCGGGGGTATCGCCGTACTTATCCTTGTAGGCGTTAACGAAGTCGGCGTTCTTCTCGTCGTCGGCGGAGAACGGGGTCATGAGCAGCAGGCCCTCGGCAAGGGAGGTGTCGAAGCCCTCCACGCCCAGGATGCCGTCCATGCCGTCGCAGCCCATCATCTTGACGTCGTAGCCCATGTCCTTGGCGTTCTTGAGCAGGACGGACGCCGGCGTGTAGTAGATCGGCGCGAAGATCATGGTGGCGCCGGCCTGCTTGGCCTTGGTCAGCTGGTTGGTAAAGCTCGTTGCGGAGTCGTCCTTAAAGGTCTCCTCGTCAACGATCTCGAGCTTGGACTCAGCGGCCTGAGCCTTAAAGGAATCCGCGATACCCGAAGAATAGGCGTCGCCGGAGTTATAGAACAGAACGAACTTCTCGTCCGCATACTTCTGGGCCAGGAACTTGGCAGCGTTGACGCCCTGGTTGGGGTCGGTGAAGCAAACCTGGAAGACGCAATCCTTGCCGTCGGTAACGTCCTCGGAGGACGCGGACGGGGTGATCATGAACGTCTTGGGGTCGTTACCGCACTCGGCGGCAACGGCAACCGACGCACCCGTGGTGGTCGGGCCGACGAGGGCCTGCATGCCCCAGTCGAGCAGGGTATTGAAGGCGTTGACGGCCTTCTCGCCGTCGGCCTGGTCGTCCTCGGCCTTGCTGACAAGTGGCAGCTCCTTGGTCGAGAAATCCTTGCAGCCAAGCTCGACGCCCTGGGTAACGGACTTGCCGTAGGACGCGGCAGCACCGGTCAGCGGGCCGATGGTGCCGATCTTAAACGAGGCGTCGCTCGAAGCGGAACCGCTGTCGCCGCCGTTGGAGGAGCAGCCAGCTAGAATGGACATCGCCCCCAGACCTGCTGCGCTCGCGATAACGCTCCTGCGATTCATAACAGGGTTCAATGACTTACCGGTGAGGCTCGACATGCGGCTCTCCTCTCAAATCTCGTCGGGTTTCGGTTGCCCGACAGGCCATCCTTCGCCGTGTTCGGCGTTCGCAAAATAGTAGACGCTTTAGTTAGGAAAAGTGGCGATTATTTCAACTTTTCTTTGGATTTGTTCATTTATCCATTTTTCTGCATATTTCCTTTACTTTATGCAGTATTGCCACTTTATTATGTAAAAGTTATGTTTCCATTCTGTTACAAGCATCTCCGCCCTGAATAAAACAGCCTCACCGGGCGCGCTGTATGCGTACTTAGGCAGCGATGTACTTGCCGTCCTGAATCACATAGGCCGCAGCAGGCTTTTCGACCTGGCCCTCGTCATTCCACGTCAGCTCGCCCGTCAGGCCCTCGATCTTGATCTTGCGCATGGCGCGGGCAAGGTCGTCAGCAATGTCGGCACCGTCAGCCGTAATGTCGATGCCCGCCTTATCGATTGCCTCGACAATCGCATGGACGCAGTCATGTGCATCGGCGGCAAACTGGTTAGGCGTCTCGTCGTACTCGTCCTTATATGCCTTGACAAAGTCGGCGTTCTTCTCGTCGTCGGCGGAGAACGGGGTCATGAGCAGCACGCCCTCGGCAAGAGAGGTGTCGAAGCCCTCGACAGAGAGCAGACCGTCCATGCCGTCGGTGCCCATGAGCGTCATCTCGTATCCCATGTCCTTGGCGTTCTTGAGCAGGACCGAGGCCGGGGTGTAGTAGATCGGCGCGAAGATGAGCGTGGCACCGGCCTCCTTGGCCTTGGTCAGCTGGTTGGTAAAGCTCGTAGAGGAGTCGTCCTTAAAGGTCTCGGTATCGACGACATCGAGCTTGGACGCCTTGGCCTGCTCAGCAAAGGCGTCGGCAACGCCCGAGCTGTACGTATCGCCGGAGTTGTAGAACAGGGCGATCTTGGCGTCCGCGTACTTCTGGGCCAAGAACTTCGCGGCGCTGGTGCCCATGGTGGGGTCGGTGAAGCAAACCTGGAAGACCGTGGTCTTTCCCTTGGTGACATCGAGCGACGAGGCCGAAGGCGTGACCATGAGCATGTCGTCGGCAATCTCGCCCGAGACGGCGACGGCAGCACCGGTGGTAACAGGGCCGACAAGCGCCTGCATGCCCCAGTCGCACAAGGTGTTGAAGGCGTTGATGGCCCTCTCGCCGTCGGCGACATCGTCCTCGAACTTAAGCGAGAGCTTGAGGTCCTTGGTCGAGAGATCCTTGGCCGCGAGCTTAGCGCCCTTCTCGGCAGAGACGCCATAGGTAGCCGCGGCGCCGGTCAGGGGGCCGATAACGCCGATCTTGAAGGTCTTGCCGTCATCGGCCGACCCACCGTCCGCGCCGCCCGAAGAGCAACCGGCAAGCGCAACGGTGCTTCCAAGCGCCGCGGCTCCTGTCAAGAAACTCCTGCGGCTCAGTGCGTTATTGATACTGAACATGGTGTCCCCCTTTTTCGCTGGCCGCAGTGCGGCCGTCTTGCGGTACGGGGCAAACCTTATGGTGCAAACGTTGACAGTTTGTTACGGAAGTTCGTTTGTGGCGAGTGTGTTTCCAATATTTCCGCAGCGTTTCGGGGGTAGCGTTTTGTGCAGCTCCGGCTGCCTGGCAAGCACGCGCCCGCACTTCACGCTAGAATGCACTCAACCTATAAGCGGTTAATCCATCCACAAGATGCACGAAGGAGCTATCTATGAGCGAACCCCTGCGCACCGTGAACGTCGGTCTGATCGGTCTGGGAACCGTCGGCGGCGGCGTGGCCCGTTTGATCAAGAGCCACCACGATGAGTACCTGGCAGCCTACGGCATCGACCTTAAGCTGACCCGCGCCTGCGCGCTTGCTTGGGAGCAGGCCGAGGCGGCCGGCATTGAGCGCGAGGCCTTTACAAGCGACTGGCACGACGTCGTCACCGACCCCGCCATCGACATCGTCGTCGAGCTGATCGGCGGCGAGCATCCCGCAACTGAGATCTTCACCACCGCCTTTGAGCACGGCAAGCATGTCGTCTCTGCCAACAAGGCTCTGCTGGGCCGTCACGTCGAGACACTTGCCGAGAAGGCGCGCGCGTGCGGCGTGCAGATTAAGTGCGAGGCCAGCTGCGGTGGCGGCATCCCCATCGTCAGCACGCTCGAGCACGACCTGGTGGGTAACAAGATCCTGACCATCGCCGGCATCCTCAACGGCACCACCAACTACATCCTGTCGCGCATGGACGCCGAGGGCGCCGATTACGCTGACGTGCTTGCCGACGCGCAGGCCAAGGGCTATGCCGAGGCCGACCCGTCCGCCGATGTCGACGGCTTCGACGCCGCCAGCAAGACGGCCATCCTCGCCTCCATCGGTTTTGGCACTCGCGTTACCACCGACGATGTGTACCAGCAGGGTATCCGTACCATCGGTGCCGAGGACATCGCCCAGGCCCGCGAGCTCGGCTACACCATTAAACTGCTCGGCATCGCCCGCAACACCGACGCCGGCGTCGACGTCCGCGTGCATCCCACGCTGATCCCCGCCGACCACATGCTCGCCAAGGTCAGCGGTGCCATGAACGCTGTCTACGTGGTAGGCGACGCCGTGGGCGAGACCATGTTCTACGGTGCCGGCGCAGGCTCCTTCCCCACCGCGAGCGCCGTCGTGGGCGATATCCTGTCGCTCTCCGAGCAAATCAGCCGCGGCGTTGCTCCGCTGCCCGAGATTGAGCCCTATGGTCACAACCTCGCTTTTAAGCCCATGGACGAGCTCCAGACCAAGTACTATGTGCGTCTGAAGGTCGCCGACCGCGTGGGCGCCCTGTCCGAGACGGTCGACATCTTTGCCAAGCACAACATCTCGATCTCGCTCATCAACCAGGTCGAGGACGGCAAGTCGGGCGTCAGCGATACCTGCTCGGTCATCTTCCTGACGCACCGCGCGCTCGAGAAGGACGTCCAGGCTGCCGCCGCCGAGCTTGCCAGCGTCGACTGCGTGGCCGAGATCGCCAACGTCCTGCGCATCGAGGACGTCGAGGCCTGGACCGAAGGCGTCATGGCCAACTAGCCCGATTCTCGGCAAATCAAATAACGCATGAGGGGCTCCCATCCGATTGGACGGGAGCCCCTTTTAGTTACATCTTTTGCACGAAGTGGTCGACTAACGTTTGAGCAACTTGACCGTTCGTCAACAACCGTGGATACCGTTTACCGATATGCGGCGTCAGCTGTTTTTTGCCGCCACTATGCTGTGCTGCAAGTATCCATGCACATAAGAGAGGAAGCGATATGCTGCTCAAGGGCAAGAAAGCAATCATCACCGGAGGCACGCGCGGAATCGGCTATGCCATCGCCTGCCGTTTTATCGAGGAAGGCGCCGCCGTCACGGTCTTTGGCTCGCGCCAGGAGACTGCCGACGCAGCCGTTGAGAAACTGGCAGCCGCCTATCCCGAGGCCAAGGTTTGGGGCCGTTCCTGCGACCTCACCTCGCTCGAGGCCGTAACTGAGGCCTTTACCCAAGCTGCCGCCGATATGGGCGGCTTGGACACGGTCGTCAACAATGCCGGCATCTCCCAGCGCTCGCCCCTTTTGGACTACACGGCCGAGGAGTTTGCCAAGGTCATGGACCTCAACGTCGTCGCCGTCTTTAACGGCCACCAGGCTGCCGCCAAGATCATGACCGAGGCCGGCCACGGCGGCACCATCACCACCACGAGCTCGATGGTCGCTAAGTACGGTCAGCCCTCCGGCGTTGGCTATCCCACGTCCAAGTTTGCCGTCAACGGCATGGTCCAGTCGCTCTCGCGCGAGCTCGCCCCCATGGGCATTCGCGTCAATGCCGTCGCACCCGGCGTGACCAAGACCGATATGGTCGCCAACCTGCCCGAAGAGGTCATCAAGCCTATCATCACCACCATTCCGCTGGGCCGCATGGGCGAGCCCGAGGATGTCGCCAACGCCTTCGTCTTCCTGGCGAGCGACATGTCCGCCTACGTCACAGGCGCCGTGCTCCCCGTCGACGGAGCCGCCCGCTCCTAAGGGACCACGAGCTTTGGCCCCTGGCCTCAACATAGCTCAACCAACGAAGGCGCGCTGTCCACATCAACCGCAGACAGCGCGTCTTCTTCTGTTTGAAGGGAAACTGTGTCCCGTTTCGCGTCCGTCCTCAAACGGGAATGCCGCCCCCGCATCAGCGTCGGCTACTTGCCGTCGTCCTCGTCGGCTTCTTCGTGCGCATAAAGCTCCAGCATGCGACGGCGGTACTCGTGCACGGCGAGCTTGGCGCGTTCTAAGCGGCAACGCTCACGCGGGGTGAGCTCGGACGGATCTATCTCGTCGCCATAGGTCTTATCGGCAAGCAGATGCGCCGCATCCACAATGCGCGCATCGATGCGTTCGCTCGCCGCCCGATCAGAAAGGCGCTCGGCAATCGTATCGAGCGTAGGCAAGCCTTCGAATACGCGACCATGGCCATGCGAAGTCAGCAGCTCATGCTCGCGCGCGAGCAAGCTCGCTAGGTCGTGGTGGGCGCGCAGGATGTCGAGCGCATCGGATGGATGCTCGGCAACCTCTGCCACGGCGGCAACCGGCGCGGCATCGACCACGCGGTAGAAGAGCTGCGCGAGCAGTGGCATCAGGAACACCGTGATGGCGCCGGCCGCCACCATAACCGAAGCGACGCCCTGTGATAATGCGCCGGCGTTGGCAGCGACGCTCGTCACGGCGACGATAATCGGCAGCGCCGTGGTGCAGTAGAGCGCCACGGTGATGCGGCCATAGGCAGAAACATCGCGCGTCTTAGGGCAGATGCCCATGGAGACAACGATGGGCACGGCGCGGATAACCAGCAACGCCACGATAAAGCCCACGAGCAAGCCGGGGCGCGATGCTACAGCCGTCAGGTCGATCTTGGCACCCGACACGGTAAAGAACACCGGGATCAAAAAGCCATAGGCAAGGCCATCGAGTTTAAGCTCGAGCGTATGGTTGCCCTCGGGGATGATATAGCGCAGGACAAAGCCCGCGGCAAAAGCGCCCAGTACGATATCGAGGCTAAAAATAGCGGAAAACGCCACGAGCGTGACCAGGATGAGCACTGTGAGGCGCACGAACGTCTGAGAAGTCGTATCGGCGCGTTCCTGAATAAAGGCAAAGAATCGGCTGCCGATACGCTTGGAGCGGCTGGGGACCACGGCAAGCAGCACGCACACCACGGCGAACAGCCCCAAGATCAACAGCGTCTCGACACCCGTACGGGCAGACAGCAGCACCGACATGGCGAGCACGGGCCCGAGCTCGCCCCACGTACCATAGGCAAGAATCGAATCGCCGACACGCGTCCCGGCAAGCGACCGCTCGCGCAAGATGGGCATGAGCGCTCCAAGCGCCGTCGAGGTCAACGCCAGCGTCACGGCGATGCCATCAAAATGACTGACCGAAAACCACGGGGTAAAGCGCACGGCAAGCCAGGCGATACCAAACGTAACGACCCACGTCGCCATGCCGTAACGCCCCTCGATGCCCGTGATGTTCTTGGGATCGATCTCAAAACCGGCAAGCAGGAACAAAAAGGCCAGGCCGAGCTCGGACACGAGCGAGACCTCGGCATCCACATGGATAATGCCGAGCATATGAGGTCCCAGCACCGCGCCAAACACGAGCAAAAAGACCGTCTCGGGAACGGGTTTTCCGGGAATCGCCGAGGCGATGAAGGGACTTGCAAAGGCCACGAGTGCGATGATGGCGAGCGAAACAAATGCCATGTGATGCCTTTCTCTTGTTTGCGCTCCACTGTAGCACCCTCGCCGTCCTCAACGCGCCACGAGCTGTCGTATCATAGTGAGGTTTAAAAGTATGTGGCTCAAGGCGATCGCGAGGCTTGCCCCGCAAACCGACCGCTGCCGCATACCGCACCGTACGCCCAACCGATCAGGAAGGCAGGAACCAATGGTCTCTCGTATCTACGTGGAGAAGAAACCCGGGTTCGACGTCGAGGCTCAGCAGCTCAAGGGCGAGCTGACCGAGATTCTCGGCATCAAGGGCATCGAGGCTCTGAGGATCATCAACCGCTACGACGTCGAGGGCATCGATGAGGAGCTGTTCCGCTCCTGCGTGCCGACCGTCTTTAGCGAGCCCCAGGTCGATGTGACCTACGACGAGCTCCCCGCAAGCGATAGCGCCGTCTTTGCCGTCGAATTCCTGCCTGGCCAGTTTGACCAGCGCGCCGACTCCGCCAGCGAGTGCGTGCAGCTCATCAGCCAGGGCGAGCGCCCCGCCGTGCGCTCCGCCAAGGTCTATATGATCTCGGGCGCCCTGGACGAGGCCGCCATCGATGCCATTAAGCACTACGTGGTGAACCCCGTCGAGGCCCGCATTGCCTCACTCGACCTACCCGAGACGCTGCACATGGAGACCCCCGAGCCTGCGCCCGTCGAGGTGCTTGACGGCTTCCGCGAGCTCGACGAGGCCGGTCTTGCCGCCTTTATCTCCGAGCGCGGTCTTGCCATGGACGAGGCGGACATCGCCTTCTGCCAGCAGTACTTCCGCGATGAAGATCGCGACCCCACAATCACCGAGATCCGCGTGATCGACACCTATTGGTCCGACCACTGCCGCCACACCACCTTCGGTACCGTCCTGGATGACGTGACGATCGACGACGCCGTGGTGCAGCAGGCCTTCGACCGCTACATGGAGATGCGCCACGAGCTCGGTCGCGACGCCAAGCCCGTCTGCCTCATGGATATGGGCACCATCGGCGCCAAGTATCTCAAGAAGACCGGCGTCATGACCGATGTCGACGAGTCCGAGGAGATCAACGCCTGCACCGTCAAGGTAAAGGTCGATGTTGATGGTGAGGACCAGGACTGGCTGTTCCTCTTTAAGAACGAGACCCACAACCACCCGACCGAAATCGAGCCCTTCGGCGGTGCCGCCACCTGCGTGGGCGGCGCCATCCGTGACCCGCTCTCGGGCCGCAGCTATGTGTACCAGGCCATGCGCGTCACCGGCGCCGGCGACCCCACCGTTCCGGTTTCCGAGACGCTCGAGGGCAAGCTCCCGCAGCGCAAGCTCGTGACCACCGCCGCCGCCGGCTACTCCAGCTACGGCAACCAGATCGGCCTTGCCACCGGTCAGGTCAACGAACTCTATCACCCCGGCTACGTGGCCAAGCGCATGGAGGTCGGTGCCGTCGTGGGCGCTACCCCGGCAAACCACGTGCGTCGCGAGTGCCCCGCCCCCACCGACAAGATCATCCTGCTGGGCGGCCGCACCGGCCGTGACGGCATCGGCGGCGCCACCGGCTCCTCCAAGACCCAGAACACCGAGTCCATCGAGACTTCGGGTGCCGAGGTCCAGAAGGGCAACGCCCCGGTCGAGCGCAAGCTGCAGCGCCTGTTCCGACGCGGCGACGCCTGTCGCTTGATCAAGCGCTGCAACGACTTTGGCGCCGGCGGCGTCTCGGTCGCCGTGGGCGAGCTTGCCGACGGCCTGTATGTCGACCTCGATACCGTGACCAAGAAGTACGACGGCCTGGACGGCACCGAGCTCGCCATTTCCGAGTCCCAGGAGCGCATGGCTTGCGCCGTCGCCGACGGTGACGTCGAGGAGTTCATGGGCTACGCCGCCGAGGAGAACCTGGAAGCGACCGTTATCGCCGAGGTTACCGCCGAGCCGCGCATGCGCATGGCCTGGAACGGCGTCGCCATCGTCGACCTGTCCCGCGAGTTCCTCAACTCCAACGGTGCGCCCAAGCACCAGGTCGCCCACGTCTGCGCCCGCAGCGTGTGGCAGCCCAGCTGGGCCGGCACCACGCTTGCCGAGCGTATGACCTCGCTCGTCACCGATCTTAACGTCGCCTCCAACAAGGGCCTTTCCGAGCGCTTCGACTCCACCATCGGCGCCGCCACCGTGCTCATGCCCTTTGGCGGCAAGACACAGCTCACCCCGAGCTCTGCCATGGTCGCCAAGTTCCCCGTGGACGGCGAGACCACCACGGCGAGCGCCATGGCATGGGGCTTCAACCCCTACCTGATGGAGGCCGACCAGTTTGCAGGTGCCTACCTGTCCGTAGTCGAGTCCATCGCCAAGCTCGTCGCCGCCGGCTTTGAGCACAAGCGCGCCTACCTCTCCTTCCAGGAGTACTTCGAGCGCCTGCGCACCGAGGCCGAGCGCTGGGGCAAGCCCATGGCAGCCGTTCTGGGTGCTCTTATGGCCCAGGTCGATCTGGGTGCCGGCGCCATCGGCGGCAAGGACTCCATGAGCGGCTCATTTGAGGACGAGGCCGGCGAGCTCAACGTTCCGCCGACCCTCATCAGCTTCGCCGTGGCCGTGGGTCGCGCCGCCCGCGCCACATCGCCCGAGTTCAAGGGCCTGACGCACCGCGTCGTCCGCATCGCCCCCGCCACCTATGGCGAGGATTACCGTCCCGATGCCCAGCAGCTGCTCGCCGCGTTTGACGCCGTCGAGGCGCTCACCGCCACCGGCGACGCCCTGGCCATCTCCACGCCCGGCTACGGCTGCGGTGCCGAGAGCCTCTTTAAGATGTGCGTCGGCAACCAGATCGGCATCGAGCTTGCCGAGGACGTGGACATGGAGAGCCTCTTCACCCCGCTCTACGGCAGCTTTATCGTCGAGCTCGCAGAGGATGCCGAGTTGCCCGAGGTCGCCGACGGCGTTGTCATCGAGCCCCTGGGCACCACCGTCGAGGGCTATGTCATCGACACCGGCTCCGAGGTCATCGATCTCTCCGAGCTCCAGGAAGCCTGGGAGAGCGGCATCGAGGGCGTCTTTGCCTACCGCAGCACCAGCGAGCAGCCCGAGGCCGAGACCATTGACTATCGCGCCAAGGACATCCATGTGTACGGCGGCGCCAAGATCGCCCGCCCGCGCGTGATTATCCCCGTCTTCCCCGGCAACAACTGCGAGTACGACAGTGCCCGCGCCTTCCGTGCCGCCGGTGCCGAGGCCGACACCTTCGTGATCAACAACCTCACGCCCGAGGCTGTTGCCGAAAGCACCCACGAGCTTGCCCGTCGCATCCGCCAAAGCCAGATCGTCATGATCCCCGGCGGCTTCTCGGGCGGTGACGAGCCCGACGGCTCCGCCAAGTTCATCACGGCGTTCTTCCGCGCTCCCGAGGTCACCGAGGCAGTTCGCGACCTGCTCAAGGCCCGCGACGGCCTGATGCTGGGCATCTGCAACGGCTTCCAGGCCCTGGTCAAGCTCGGCCTGGTGCCCTACGGTGACATCGTCGACGCCACGCCCGACGCGCCCACGCTGACGTTCAACACCATCGGTCGCCACCAGAGCCGTCTGGTGCGCACCCGCATCTCGTCCAACCTGTCCCCATGGTTGTCGCAATGCAGCCTGGACGACCCCTACACCGTCGCCATCAGCCACGGCGAGGGCCGCTTTGTCGCCAATGACGAGGTGCTCGCCCAGCTAATCGCCAACGGCCAGGTCGCCACGCAATACGTGGGCGAGGACGGCAAGCCCAGCATGGATCTTTCCGTCAACCCCAACGGCTCCGCACTCGCTATCGAGGGCATCACGAGCCCCGACGGCCGCGTCCTGGGCAAGATGGGCCATGCCGAGCGTCGCGGCGACAACCTGTACCGCAACGTTCCCGAGCATGTCCCCGGCGATAAGTTCATGCCGATCTTTGAGAGCGGCGTAGCCTACTTCGCCTAAAGACGTTCCCATCGGGTACAATCCCTTCGGGTAACAACACCCGCCGCCGGCACCTCCGGTGGCGGGTTCTTTTTTGCTTCGCGCATACAGGAAGGACATCATGGAAAGCCGCAAGCCGCATCTCGCCACCCTGCCCGGACTCATTCTGGGCTGCCTTATCTGCTGTGCGCTCTGGGGATCGGCTTTCCCCTGCATCAAGATCGGTTACGAGCTCTTTGGCATTCCCGCGCACGATAGTGCCTCGCAGCTGCTCTTTGCAGGCTTGCGCTTCACGCTTGCCGGCGCCCTGGTCATCGTTGGGATGAGCGCGGCGAAGCGCCGCCCACTCATCCCGCAGGCTCGCGACATCAAGCCCATCTTTGTCTTGTCGCTTTTCCAGACGATCGGGCAGTACTTCTTTTTCTACCTGGGACTCTCGCGCGCCAGCGCCATGTCGAGCTCCATCATTGAGGCCAGCGCCAACTTCCTCGCAATCCTCTTTGCCGCTCTGGCGTTTCACACCGAGAAGCTCGATACAGCCAAGGTGCTTGGCTGCGTGTTGGGCTTTGCCGGTGTAGCGCTCGTCAACCTTTCGGGCGCGGATGGCACCTTTGGCTTTGCGCTCGACGGCGAGGGCTTTATCCTGGCTTCCACCGTTGCGGGCGCCCTGTCGACCTGCCTCATTGGCATTTTCTCGCGCGAGCATGACGGCGTTTTACTCGCCGGCTGGCAGTTTTTAGTCGGCGGTCTGGTCCTTACCGCCATCGGGCTTTTGATGGGCGGCGCGCTATCCCCCACCAAAATCGTCCCCGCCATCGCGCTCATCATATATATGGCACTCATTTCCGCCGTCGCATACTCGCTGTGGTCTCGCCTGCTCGCCGTCAACCCCGTCAGCCGCGTTTCGGTCTTTGGCTTTATGAACCCGGTCTTTGGCGTAGCGCTAAGCGCGCTGCTGCTCGGCGAGGGTGCTGGCACAAGCCCCGTTACCGTCATTGTGGCCCTGTTCCTGGTCTGCGGCGGCATCATCATTGTCAACAAACCTAAACAGGCCTAACAAGCCAGGCCCTTGCATATGCCGCACCTGCAGCGGACATTCGCGTGGTCGCTTTTTTCTAGCGTATCTGAACGCCGGCTTTTTTCTTCTCGTGCTTTACGCGGTAGAGCTCCGCATCGGCAGCGCGAAGCAAATCTTACCAGGTATCGACACCATCACCCATCCGTGCGTAGCCGATAGACATCCGCAACAGATACGGCACCTCGGTACGCGCGAGCTCGTCGTTGATTGCCTCGCACAGGCGCATGATGTCCTGCTCTGCTATCGCCTTTTGGAGCACTACGAACTCATCGCCGCCATAACGTGCGATAAAGCCACCAGACGCCGAGCAGACATCTTTGGGCGCGGTGGAGATGAGCTGAAGAGCGCGGTCACCCTCCACATGTCCGTAGCGATCATTAATCTGCTTAAAGCCATCAGCGTCCATCATGAGCAGATACACATCGCCCGTATGATCCGCATTCGAGAAGAGCGACAGCATATAGGTCTCAAAACGGTTTCGATTGTTGAGGCCAGTCAACGGATCGGTCGAGATCAGCTGCTCCTGGCAGACGATGTAGAGCAGCAGCATGCTAATCATTATGCCGACACAAAGCCCGGGCACCGAAAACACGACCTGAAAGGCGCCGCCCACCAGGGCCGGAATGGCGAAAAATGCCAAGGTTCGATAGATGGCCTTCTTTTGTAGACTCTCGACCCTGCGCGATTGCACAAACGCGTGCAGGGACGTATGAATAACGTAGCAGTAGCTGACGATGGGCTGGATCATATAGGCAAAGCAGCGATGATACACGCCCTGCGCATCGATATAGAACAGGGCGTGCGTCCAACAGCTCGTAAACGCCAGCACGACCACCAGCACCGTAGGCAACGTTACGAGCGCCACCTTATAGCGCGCGGTCAAAAGGCGAGAGCCCTGCACTGTCTCGGAATAGATAAACCAAATGAGGCACGCGATGGCAAAGAGCGAAAACGAAACCGCGTTGGAAATCCAGTTGGTGGCAATGCCCAGCGTGCCGTCCACACCATCCGAGAGCGTCCAGATCATATCGAATAATATTTACGCGGCAGAGGTATAGCCGAGCATGCTAAACAATAGCTGCTGGGTACTCGAGAATAAAGAGCGACGGCTTCGCGCGGCAAGCCCGATAAGAACAATCATGCAGAGCACGAATATCTCAATCTTGAGTGCCTTAACCACTAGACGCCATCCCTTCAATATCCAAGTGGCCAGAATCTCCCGAATCGTGCCTGGGAAATAAACACCCCCTATTCCGTAGGGGTAAAGGGAGTCATAGCAGAGCGTCCGAACATTACTGCAAGACAGCTTCCGTTCGGACGCTCGAGCGGCGCGAATTGCGCGCCGGCATCATTGATGAATGATGATTGCTACTCGCCATAGATGTCGGTCGCGACGGCTTCCTCGATGGCCTCGACACCGGCGGACGACAGGTCTTCCTTGCCCTGGCAGAACTTCTTATCGACCCAGCCAGTAAGAATCGGAGCCATGATCGCCGTGATGATAACGGCGGTGGCGATCTGGGCGTACGCGGCGGGCGCAAGCTCTGCATAGCGCGGCGCCACCTCGGCAAGAGCAACCGGCGTGGTCATAGCCGTGCCGGCGATGGTGGAGCAAGCCACGGCGGCCTTGCCGTTACCGCCGCACAGGCGCTCGAACGCAAAGGTGATGGGACCGACGACAAACAACGTAACAAGGCCCAGCAAGATGCCGGAAATGCCACCAGTGACAAAGCTCGACAGGCTCATGGATGCACCAAGCTGAAATCCGATGACGGCAATCGCGGGATTGGTGCCGGGAACCAGCAGGTTCTTGATAAACGGGAAGAGGTTGCCCAGAACCATACCGATGACAAGCGGCAGGATGGAGCCGATGATAGTGCCCAGCGGAATGTTAGCAAGACCAGAAACGCCCAGGATGATCATGGTGACGGCGGGGCCGGCCGTAAAGAACAGGATGCCTACGGCGCCCTGCTCGGACTCATCGCCAAACTCGCCCATGATGCCCGTATAGAGCGCCATGTTGCAGAAGGTGATGCCGCCGATAATGGAGACCGAGCTCAAGCCCAAAAAGTTGTCGTTAAAGAAATACGCAACGCCCAGGCCCAGCGCGGCTGCCACCACAAGCTTAGGGATCAGTACGACGACGCCGGTCTTGATAGCGCCCGGCGTGGACTTAAAGCTGATGCCGGCACCCACGAAGAGCAGGATCGCGGCGACGATGGTATTGGAACCGCCGCGACAGGCGGCGGTAAAGAAGCCACCGATCTCGAAGACCTGCGGGCAGAAGGTATTGAGCAAAAGGCCGACGATCATCGGGTAGATCATGATGTCGCCCGGGATTCTCGGTACTTTGAATTTCTTTTGCTCGTTGGCGGTCGCTTCCTGTGCCATGAAACCCCCATTTCCGTTGACGGGACACAAAAGCCCACGTCATACTTTGCTACAGTAAAGTTTGACCATGGTACCAGAAGAAGCAGACAGGCTCGGTGAGAAATTCGATTCGCAAAGTCGAGACGGTAAACGCGCCCCGCTCTTATACGAGGCTCAAAACGATATAGAGCACGATGCCCGAGACGCAGCACCACAACATCGACTTTGTCTTGATTGCCACCGCCACGACGCCGGCAGATGCGATCCAGGGAATCAAGCCCTGCCACAAGCCGGCATCGAAAGCGCCGGGGCTTATCAGGTCGTTAGCGACTAGCGCCGCAAAGGCAGCGGGCGGAATATAGCCCAAGGCCTCGGTAACGCGGAGTGAAAGCGTTCTCCCACGCAAAGCAAACGCCGGGGCAATGCGGAAAAACGCGATGGCCGCCCACGACGAAAGCCACAGGACCAAAAACTCGTTAACGGGCATCGCGAGCACCCCTTCCTTCGGCGAGGGCATCGCACACGAGCGCCGCGGCAACGCCGACGAGTACGCTTACCGGCACGGCAACATTCGTCCACCCCAAGAACTTGCATACGGCGACGGATGCCGCAGCCAAAACGGCAGCTACGGCATTGCCACGCGACAGTCGCTGCGAAAAGAGCAGGCAGATAAAGAGCGATGTGCAGACAAAACTTGCAAGAGCGGTGGGGACATCGACAACGGCACCGACAACGGCGCCCGTTGTGCACGAGACGCCCCATGTTGCGATGAGAATCACGTTGAGCACAAAGGACTCGCGCGGACCCCAATCTTGCCCCTCAATCAACTTGGCAAGCGAGACGCCATATGCCTCCTCGGTGAGCGTCGCGGCAACGGCCAGCGTCTGACGCTTCGAGGCGCCCGCCAGATGCGGTGCGATCGATGCCGAGTAAAGTGCAAAGCGCGAGGAGATTGCGGCGACGCTAGCGACGATCGATGCCGCAGGCACGCCCGCCAGCCACAGGTTGCAGACCATAAACTGTCCGCAGCCCGTCACAAACGTGCTGCTCAGGGCAAAAACCATCCATGGTTCCATCCCCGCCTGCGCCATAATCATTCCGCACGGCGTACCTATCGCAACATAGGTAAGCATCACCGGCCAGACGGTTTTTAAGATCTTGAGCACCATAACGTTCCTCGTCCCGACAAGCTGTCCGAGCCGCATTCAACGACACGGCAGAATCATCGCCCGGCAGCAACCGACATCACCTACAATTGCCACCGGATCGAAATATACAGAAAGACACAACTTTTTAGGAAGTCATTATGACAGCTATCGATCGTGTGCGGGCAGCTGCGGCCTTTAAGACCTATACCGATGCCTACGATGCCGCCAATCCACGTATCGCACTCAAAATCGAGCATACGTACCATGTTGCCGAGGCATGCGATGCCGTGGCACGTAAACAGGGTTGGTCACCGCAGGACATTGACCTGGCGTGGCTGTGCGGACTGCTGCACGATATGGGTCGTTTTGAACAGCTGCGGCGCTGGGACACCTTTAAGGACGCCGAGAGCATGAGCCATGCAGCGCTGGGCATCGAGGTCCTCTTTGGCGAGAATCCCGCCGATGCACCCGCCGTAACGAGCATCCGCGACTTTATCGATGACCCGGCAGAAGATGAGCTCATCCGAGCGAGCATTGCCTATCACAGTGATTTCCGTCTACCCGCGCAGCTCGACGAGCGCACGCGGAGCTTCTGCGATATCGTGCGCGATGGCGACAAGATCGACATTATGCGCACCATCGCCGACAGCACCGTCGACACTATCCTCAAAGTGGATGAGGACGCGTTTGTAGCCAGTCGCTTCTCGGCACCGACGCTTGCCGCCTTTGACGAGCACCGCTGCGTCGCACGCGATGAACGCAACGAGCCCGCAGACTACCTGGTGGGACTCATCTGCTTTATGTTTGAGCTCGTCTATCCGACAAGCCGTGCGCTGGCGCGCGAGCAAGGCGATATCTATCGCCTGCTCGACGCGCCCTTTGGCATTACGCGACCCTTTATCGACCCCACCACGCGGGCAACCTGGAGCCGCCTTAAGGACGAGCTGCGCCGCTGGCTGGCAAGCGCTTAGCACTCGAGCTGAGCCAGCAACTCCTCAACGACCTCGACGGCGTTTCCAACAACCTTGTACTGGGCGGCGCCAAAGATGGGGGCATCCGGGTCCTCATTGATGGCGATAATGCACTCCGCCCCACCGATGCCGGCGAGATGCTGGATAGCACCCGAGACACCGATGCTCACGAGGAGCTTGGGCGAGACCGATACACCCGTCTGGCCAATTTGATGGCGATACTCCAGCCAGCCGGCCTCCACCACGGGGCGCGTGCAGCCAAGCTCGGCACCCAGAGCCTCGGCAAGCTTTCGCATCAGCGGTAGGTTTTTCTTGGAGCCAATGCCGCGGCCCACCACGACCAGACGCTCGGCATCGGCAATTGAGGCCTGCTGTCCCCACTCCTCGGCGGGAATCGAGATCTCGACACGGGCCTTAACGTCCTCCGCAAGCATTACCTGGGTGATCGTGCCGGAACGGCCGTAGTCGAAGTCGGGAGCCTTAAAGATGCCGGGGCGCACCGTTGCCATCTGCGGACGGTGGTTGGGGCAAATGATGGTGGCCATCAAGTTGCCGCCAAACGCCGGGCGCGTCTGCTGCAGCAAGCCCGTCTCCGCATCCATCGAAAGCACGGTGCAGTCGGCCGTAAGGCCCGTCTGCAAACGCACGGCAACGCCGGGTGCCAGTTCGCGGCCAAAGGCGGTCGCACCGTACAGAATGGCCTCGGGCTTGCGCTCTGCCACCAAATCGCAGATCAGGCGGGCGTAAACCTCCGCGTCGTTCTGGCGCAGACGCTCGTCGCGACAGACCAGGACCTCGTCTGCACCGGCGTAAACCAGATGCTCCAGGTCACCGAGAGAACCCTCGGGGCCCATACCGACCAGTGCGACCAGACGGCAGCCGCGAGCATCGGCAAGCTCGCGGCCCTTACCCATGAGCTCGTAGGCCACAGGAGCCACGGCGTCGTGCTCGTCAGTCTGCACGAAGACCCAAATGTCTCGATATGCATCAAGGTCCACCGCGCCAGCGGCCTCGTCGCGCTCAATCGAGATAGCGTTGACGGGGCAGGCGTCGACGCACCCGCCGCACAGGATGCAGCCGTCGGTTACGCGGGCGCAACGGTTGGGGCGCTCGCCCTCCACCACAATGCCACCCGAGGCGCAGGCGCGAACGCAGCGGCCACAGCCAACGCAGGCCTCGCTATCGATTATCAGTCCGCTCATCTATGCCATCTCCTCGATAATCTTGGCAAGTTTTACCGCCTGCTCGGACGCCGTTCCCTCAACGGCCTCGCACGTTTGGTCACGGTCGGGCACAAACGAACGCACGACCTGCGTCGGTGATCCGGCAAGGCCGCAACGCGAGGGATCGGCGTTTACGTCGGCAGCGCTAGCCACGCGCACGTCTGCATCCTCGGCCGCGCGAATACCGGCAATACTCGGCATGCGCAGCTGGCCAATCTCCTTGGCGGTCGTCATCGCACACGGCATCTCCAGGTACACCGTCTCCTCGCCGGCATCGCAGCCGTGGACGAGCGCCAGCGAGCCACACGTCGTAAATCCCGCGCTCTGCACACAGCTCACGTCGGTCACGCAGGGGATCTCAAAGGCGCCGGCCAGCTCGGGGCCGATCTGGGCCGTATCGCCGTCCACTGCCATCTTGCCGCAGATGAGCAGGTCAAAGTCCTCATCGAGTGCCTCGATACCGCATTTGAGGGCATAGGTGGTGGCTAGGGTATCGGCACCCGCAAAGGCTCGGTCGGTCAGCAGCAGCGCGTCGTCGGCACCGCGGGCGATGCAGTCGCGCAGCAGCGATTCGGTCGCGGGGATGCCCATCGACACCACCGTCACACGCACGTCCATGCCAAAGCCGATAAAGTCGTCCTTCAGCGCCAGCGCGCATTCCAGAGCGCTTGCATCGAACGGGTTAATGACCGCCTGCTTGCCATCACGCACGATAGTATTGGTTTTGGGGTCCATCTTGACCTCGGTGCTTCCGGGCACCGCCTTGACGCACACCACCATATGGAAATCACTCATCTTCACGCGCCCCCCTTCTGGACGAGTCCATCCAAGAACTTCTCCGCAAACAGGTTGCCGCGACCCAGCTGGCCGGCAGGATCGAGCTGGAGTTTGAGACGCGCCGACTCGACCATGGCCTCGTGGCCGTACATCGTCTCCAAGAAGCCCGCCTTGATCTTGCCGACGCCGTGCTCGGCAGAAACGGCACCGCCCATGGCCGTGACCTCGGAAGCCCACTGGGCAAAGAGTTCTCCACCGCGACGGTAGTCTTGCGCATCGCGCGGCAGGATGTTCACATGCAGATGGTTGTTACCGATGTGACCCCAGGCGGCAGATTCAAGCCCACTTTCGGCCAACGTGCGACGATAAAGAGCGATGACATCGGCCAAGCGTGCATTGGGCACCGACATGTCCGAGCCCAGCTTGGTGATGGTAGGATCCATGCGGCGGCGCTCGTCGATAAGCATGTTGACGCTCTCGGGGACCGCATGGCGGAAGAACCGCTGGCACTCGCGATCAACCTCGGTGCGCGCGACCCATGTCGCATCGTCGCGGCCGCCCGCAAGCTCCAGCACCCACCCCAGGTGGTACAGCTCCTCGGTCGCCTGGGCCTCGTCATCGCAGTCGAGCTCCACGTAGACACAGACCTTGGCCTCTTTGTCGAGCACCGGCAGCGAGGCAAACGCCGTCGACTGCTCGCGCTGGCGACGCAGAATATCCAGGGCGCTAGCATCGAAGTACTCGATGGCAACCGCATGGGACAGGACAGGGCGCACGGAATCGGTAAAGGACACGGCCTTGTCTTCGCTATCGAAAAAGCAGCTCACACCCCAAACGACCGCAGGTGCCGCTTGCAGGGCAATCTCGAGCTCGGTGATAACGCCGAGCGTGCCGCAAGCGCCGATAAAGAGGTCGATGGCGTCCATATCGTCCGCAACAAAATAACCCGAGGCATTTTTGGTCTTGGGCATGGTGTAGCCAGGAAGATCGAGCTCGAGTGTGTGGCCCTCTGCCGTCACGAGCGACAGGTGGCGGCCCTGGGCAAAAGCCTCGCCGCGCTGAAGCTCAAGCAAATCGCCATCAGCCAGCGCGACGTGGAGTCCCGTGATATGCGGGCGCATGGGGCCGTAAGCGTAGCTGCGGGCGCCGGAGGCGTTGCATGCCGCCATGCCGCCCAGACAGGCAGATGCCTCGGTGGGATCGGTGGGAAAGAACTGCTCGCGGGCCTCTTGAAACTCATCGTAGGCCTTAAGCGATGCCTGGTCCCAGCCATCGGCCGGCAGTACCTTCTTGCCCAGCTGCTTGCGCAGTTCCGAAAGCACAACGCCCGGCTCCACGCGCAGCAGAAAGCGGCCTTGTTCATCGCGGCGAAGGCCCAAGTAGCGATTCATGCGGGAAGTATTGAGAATGTGACCGCCATGAGGCACAGCGCCGGCGGCAAGACCGGTCCGGGCGCCCTGAACCGTCACCGGGACACGCTCGGCATGGAGCTTTTTCAAAATGGTGCGGACCTCGTTCTCCGTTGTCGGAAACGAGATGCTTGAGGCCTCGCCCGATGTGCGAGACTCATCGCGGCCATACTCTTCGAACTCGTCGGTGAAGGGTTTGATGGTTGCAGACACGCGAACTCCCCCTTTAGCTAACTACAGTGTTTGCAGGGAGATGTTACCGCATCGTTTCGTCGACGTGTTCGAGACCGTCTCCATAATTGGCGTTTTTTACGTTCGTGCAATTCGGCGAACGGCAAGTCTTCCTCGACAGACGATGCTTTTAACACATATGGCCACGCCGTCGCCGATTGCTCGATTGTCGCTCGAAAAAAGTTGAAGTATTTTTTGCTGCCTTTTACCTGCGGAGAAACCAATCCGTCAAGCATTTGGTCAGAAATTGGTCAAGTTGCGACTGATAGGGTCGGCGTCGACAGCCAAAACCGATAGAAGTTTTGGCCCAAGAGCAGGGAGGTTCCCATGGCATATTACTGGCCCCAGTACGGCGTCGCCATCGAGGTCGACGACGATCCCTATCTCCTGCCTTTCGACGAAGAGGCGTTCCCCGATACGGCGGTCTACCATGTCACCACCGATGTTATCTGCGACCCCGAGTCGTTCTCGGCGCTCGCCCACCACATCGCGCGTATCCACGACATCGAGCTCCCTCACGACTTCGACGAGCTCATCTACTCGCGCCGCCTGATGCTTCACATGCTCTTTGGAGCGGACCCGTCCACGTTCGCACGTGTCTACACCACCAAGGATGCCGCATGAGTGCGAAGAAGCCGCCCCGCCTCGCAGGACTGGGACGTCGCAAGAAACTCGTCGTTGTCTGCCTGGCTATCGTCTGCGCCCTCATCGCCGTAGGGCTATACGCCTGGCAGTCGCAACCCGTGCCCGAAGCGGGTGCCTCAGTCACGACGGCAGAGGGTAAATCGCGCCAAGAAATCCAAGATGAGCTCGATGCCATCGTCCGCGACAACATGATGACGATCTCGGTCGCGCCGGTCGCTCAGCTGCAGGAGAACGGCAAGCTGCGCATCAACGTGCAAAACGTCCAAGACAATAAATTTCCCCAGCGATTCCGCGTCATCCAAAACGACGAGACCATGTACGAATCCGGTGTGGTCGAGACCGGCAAGGCAATCGAGACGTGCCCCGCCGGCAACATCAAAGAAGGCGAAGCATACATCGAGATCCAGGCACTCGATGCAAAGACCCTCGACAGCCACGGCAATCCGACACGTGTCAAGGTACGGGTTGAGCAAGCCGAGAACTAGCTTTCCGGCCGACGCGGCACCGCACGCAATTCACCGGCATTTGTCCAATCATCGCGGGGACGGCCCGCGGCGAATAGAAAGGAACGACCATGGACATCACCAGGAACATGAACGGAGCCAGAGCGCTCGTCGTGGGCGCAGGGCTCGCGCTCGCGCTCGCAATGGGCGCCGCCCCGACGCCAGCTATGGCAGCCGGGCGCGTTGGAACCACGAAGGTAATGGTCAGGACCGAGATCGACAACGTTGAGTTCAAAGTTCCGACGGTTATTCCCTTCGTCGCCAAGCCCGACGGCACGCTTCAGGGCCCCTCAGAAGACGCGACCACCATCGACAATCATTCGGCCTACGGCATCCATGTCACCAACATGAAGATCGACGCCATGAACACCTGGACCATTGCCGCCGACGCCAAGGCCGGAACCGCGCAGAACTCCATCGACTTTAAGGTCGGCCCCGACGGCGCACTCCAGAACGCTAGCACCGCAATGCAGGAGACGGGCCTCGATCTTTCCAAGAATGCAGCCTTCGACATGGGTTACCAGGGCATTGCCGGCGGCGCGGACAAAATTAAGCTCAAGACAAGCGGAAACGTCGCCCGCGTCACGCGCGACATCTTCCGCGTAACCGGCGAAGGCGATCAGGTTGCAACGATCACCTGGACGGTCGAGCCCGGTGCGCACACGGCATAAGGCCGTCGCCCTGGCCGCCGTCAGCATCCTAGCATTTGAGCCAGCCATGGTCTTTGCCCAGCAAGAACAGGCACAGGCCGCCACGCAAGTGACGGTCGACCTCTCGGAGCTCGACCGTGGCGACCGCGAGGAACCGTTGGCGCAGACAGGCGACAGACGATGGCTCTTGGCAGCAGGCGCCACAGCAGCAGGCGCGGGGACCGCCGGCCTCGGTCTGCACATCAAACGCAGCCAGAAACAAAACACGGACATGCCGCACTAAATTAGCTAAGGAGACCCCATGGCATCGAAGAACCTTTTGCCCGTCGTCGCACTCTGCGGCGCGCTCGCAACCGGAACGCCTGTCGCCGCCTGGGCGACTCCCGTCATGGCGGACTTCTTACCGGCAGCCCTAAGCTCCGCACCAAATCCGTCGAGCGCCATTGCGTGCAAGCGTTTTTCGTTCGCACAGGCTGCAATCTCAACCTCGGGATGCCTTCGTCGTAATACGGACGGCTCGATAGTCGTGGATATCAATCGTTCGAACAAGGCAAACGGCTCCCAGGCGGGGTGCGCCGTCTGCACGTGGCGCTCGGTTGTGCTCGATGCAGATGGCGATCCATGCAATTTAGAGCTGCGCATCGACATCGCTTCGGTCGACGACTCGGCGAACGGAGCGAAGGTCGCCTTCGACGGTGCGTTTTTCGAGAAAGGAGGCGGTATATGTCTGGGCTGCGCCGCCGCGAATGCAGACGACACGCAGCCCACCCTCTCATTCACGGCATCGTTGCGGCTGACCAAAGCCGGCACCGATGCCATCGCGGCGGGAGAAGCGTCCCTGCTGTTCTACGCCGTCAGCACCAAAGACACAGATGCTCATTTCGAGAAGCCAGCCGGATCACTCATCCTTACACGAGGGATAGAAGCAGGCCCTATTGAAATCGATGCCCACGCGCAAAGCAGGCAACGCATTCTTGCCGACCCGGCGCTTCTCGAAATGGAGTGGAACGGATCCGGAGCCATCGGAATTCTCCCCTCCGCGCTTGACGCCAAGACGCTCTCCTCAAACGACGAACCCATCAACGCAACCATACAAGAAGAGAGCGCGGACAAGGAAGCGGGTGCGGGCGACACGCCGTCGCCGACAAACAGCGTCCCAGCTTCTTTCGAAGCACCGAATGAGCCCGCTACCGATCAAAACGATCCCGAGCTCGCGGACAGTCTGGGGCTTGCTGATCCTCAAGAGATCGATGAAGGTAACTGCTGCGTGCTTGCCGCGCTCGACCACACGGAGGTCATCGACGCTGCGAACATCGAAGTTGCCGCCGCCAATCAGCCCGTCCGCAAGTCGGCCATCATCGCATTTCCTGAATCCATCGAAGTCGTCTTTTTGCCATCGGGCGAGGTCGTGGCCCCAACACTGCTCACCTTGTTGGGCGCCAAGAATACTCGAAACGAAATTAAAAAGGTCACGGTTGTCGACCCTGCAACCACCGCTAAACTGCGCCTATACGCCGTTGCCCCAGACGGAGGCAAGACCTTGGAATTCGATGGCGACACACTCCTAGCCTGGCGACGTCTGGACATTATGCAAGACGTCTCGTATCAGATCGAACTCGAAGGGTTTGATCGTGCCCGCGATGCCAATATCATCGCCGCGGCTATTGAATCCCCACAGCGGCTTATGACACTGCGCTTTGACTACTATCCCTATGTCCCGACAACCACCTGAGGCTTAAATACTGCGCATCATTCCTAATACCACTTATATAACGTATTAGATGAGTCGCGATGTGCCTCGCATTCCATTCTGCTACGATTGCCACGTTGGCATCAATACAGGAGGGCTCATGCCGGGCTTGGGAACAATCATCAACGTTGTCCTTTTAGTTGCGGGCGGTCTTTTGGGATTAGCGGGCGGTCGCTTTATCACACCGCGTATCCAAGACACGCTCATGAAAGCGTCGGGGCTGTGCGTCCTGTTTATCGGCCTTGGCGGCACCATGCAAAAGATGCTCCTTATCGATGGGAAGGCGCTGGCGACCACTGGTACCACCATGCTCATTGTCTCGTTCGCCCTCGGCTCGCTCATCGGCGAGGCCGTCAACTTGGAGGCCGCCATTGAGAACCTTGGCGAATGGCTCAAGCGCAAAACCGGCAGCGAGGGCGATAACGAGTTCACCAACGCTTTTGTCTCGACTTCACTCACCGTGTGCATCGGCGCCATGGCCATTGTGGGATCGATCCAGGACGGCCTGCTCGGCGACTGGTCAACGCTTGCCCTCAAAGGCGCACTGGACTGCATCATCGTCTGCACCATGACGGCCTCACTTGGCCGCGGCTGCATCTTTTCCGCCCTGCCCGTCGCCGTGTTCCAGGGGACGATCACGCTGTTTGCCGGTGCACTCTCCTCCATCATGACCACGGCAGCCCTCGACAGCCTTTCGCTCGTAGGCTCCATGCTCATCTTCTGCGTCGGCGTCAACCTCATCCGTCCTCAGACCTTCCGCACTGCCAATATGCTTCCCTCCGTCATCATCGCCGTCATCTACGCCCTCCTGTTCTAAATCTATCTACGCAGCGGTATCTCGAACATCTGTTTGATGCTGTGCTATGATATGAGGTCACCGTAGCTGCGTTCGAGAGGAGGAGCGGTGGCCGACCAGGACATCAAGATGCTCATCGAGCGCATTATGGCCGAGGCCCGGACCCATCAGTCCGCCCGCTTCTCAAACGAAATCTACGCAGACGAGCCGATTCTCAAGACCGGCCGACAGATGCAGAACTTCCTCCCCGACCAATACCGCAAGATGCGTGAGATATCGCGTTGGCAAGAAGACCCAAAGGGCGGCGCGGGCCGTTGGCTTTCGGAAGCCGAGCTTTTCTACCGCCAAGGCCTGCTGATGGCCGACTTTGAGGACGACTGTCCCTACAACGGCACCTTTAAGTCGTACTTTCCCACCTACAACGCCATGAGCGACCGGCAGCTGCGCGGCTACTTTACCTGGCGTGCCCAAGTGCGCCGCGGGAATATTGAGGAGACATCGACCTCGTTTGCCTTTCTGTATCTCTATGAGTTGATTTGCGGCATTGGCGTAGATGACCCGCTCGATGGTTTTAACAAGATCAAGGCTTTTTGGGATGTCTATCGCGCCTTCGAGCCCGGCATCGACCGGTTTGCGCGCGTGTGGCTGCAGGACTACGCCGTGTTCCACAGGCTCGACCCCAAGCTGCTTCGTGACTCTAAAACCGTCATGTTCGATAACGCCCTTATCGAGCTGCGGCGCGCGGCACGAGACCTTGTACCAGCACCGGCACCGTCCGGCCAGCCCCCTAAGCGTCGCAAAACCTCCGAGCCCACGCTCCCCCTTCCGCCCGATGAGGTGCGCGAGGAGCGACTCATGGCCGCTATCAATGCCCTCTCCACGTATAACCTAAGTAACTCGCGGCTCGACCGCAGCCACCACCGCGATCTGCGCCACGTGGCGTGCGCCGTGTATGTCCGCATGGCGCGCTACTATGACACGCACCGAAAGACCGGCATCGTGGCGAGTTTATTTGGGGAGGAGACGGCCATGCCCTACACCATGTTTGCCTCGGCCGTATTCTTTGCGCCCGAGCGCCACGAGGACTGCGAATATCGCCTAGATCCTATCCATATCTACCGTTGCCAAAACGGCTTTTGGGAATGCATGCGTATCCACGGTAGTAGGCAAAAGAGCAGCAAGCTCGGTGTAATGATGCGCGCCTGCGACCAACGCCTGCGCCTGGCGCTGGACCCCGCCCATCCCCTTAAGGAAGAAAAGGTCCCCAAATATCTGGCCAAGATTATCGATGACGAGATTGTGGCATGGCTTTCATGGGACGCCGCACACCAGCCCGTCAAGATCGATATCGATCTGAGTCAGCTGGGGCACATTCGGAGCGCCGCCGCGCAAACGCGCGAGGCGCTTTTGATCGACGAGGAGCGCGAGGACGGTATGCTCGCAGAGGTCGATACGGCAGGCTCCGAACGGTCGAAAGCCGAGCCCGTGGCAGACGCGACGGTCGAGGCGGTCGCGGCACCCATTCGGCAGGACGAGGCCGACGAGCCAACCATTTCCACCGAACAGTTTGGTGTTGTGGCGCCGCTTCTTGTGCCGACGCCCGCGTTCACAGCTGCTGCGCCCGTTGACGCCACGAACGAACTCGCGCCTGCTGCAGACGCCTATCTCCGCGCGCTGCTCGAGCACAATGCAGTACAGGCGGAATCGGCGGTAGCGCAATCGGAGCAGAGCGAGGACATGCTCGTCGATACCATCAACGAGGCGCTCTTTGATCTGGTGGGCGACACCGTAATTGAATTTAGCGCGGCAGGACCGCAGATTATTGAGGACTACGAAGCAGACGTGAGAGGATACCTAGACCATGAGTGATACCGCATCCGCAGCACCCCGCGTGCCCAAGCGCGTCGCCGCCGTCATTCTCAACTCGCTCAAGGGCGGCGTGGTCCCGCGCATCGGCCTTCCCTACATCACCGTAGGACGCGAGGTCGAGATCCGCGCCCTGCTCACCGATCTGAGCCTCATCGCCGACGGTGGCGCGAGCTTCCGCTTTCTGGTCGGTCGCTACGGCGCCGGCAAGAGCTTTTTACTCCAAACCATCCGCACGCACGCCATGGGCGAGGGGTTCGTCGTCGCCGATGCCGATCTATCCCCTGAGCGCCGTCTCCAGGGCGGTCAGGGACAGGGCCTTGCCACCTACCGCGAGCTCATCCGCAATATATCGACTAAAACGCGCCCCGAGGGCGGTGCGCTCAACCTTATCCTGGATCGTTGGGTCGCCTCGTGTGCCGACGTCGACGAGTCGGTCGTCAATGCCCAACTAGCCCCGCTCGAGGAGATGGTCCACGGCTTCGACTTCACCCGCATGCTTCGCCGCTATCGCGCGGCCGTATCCGAGGGCGACGAAGAGGCCATGAGCCGCGTGACCAAATGGATCCGCGGCGAATACCGCACCAAGAGCGAGGCTCGCGCCGAGCTGGGCTCCTCAACCATCGTCAGCGATGACGACTGGTACGACTACGTCAAACTCATCGCGCGTTTTTTGGTTTGCGGCGGCTACAAAGGCATGCTGGTGCTCATTGACGAGCTCGTGAATCTGTATAAGATTCCCAACGCCATCACGCGCCAGTACAACTACGAGAAAATCCTGACCATGTACAACGACACACTTCAGGGCAAGGCGCAGTACCTGGGCATGATCATGGGTGGCACGCCGACCTCCATCGAGGACCGCCGCCGCGGTGTGTTTTCCTACGAGGCCCTACGCAGCCGACTCGCCCAGGGCCGCTTTGCACGCGAGGACCTTAAGGACATGCTCGCGCCCATCATCCGCCTGCAGCCACTCACCTATGAGGAGCTGCTGGTGCTCATCGAAAAACTCATGCAGATCCATGCCGGCTACTTTGGCTGGACGCCCACGCTTACCGAGAACGACCTGGTGGACTTCCTCAAGATTGAGTTCGGTCGCGTGGGAGCCGATACGCACCTGACGCCGCGTGAAGTCATTCGTGACTTTATCGAGTTGCTCGATATCCTGTGTCAGAACCCCGACGCTAGCGTAGCCGAGTTGCTGCAAAGCGTCGGTGGCGACGCGCTGGCGCCGACAGCCGCAACAGACAACACCGGCACCGCAGGCGGCGACCGCAACTTCGCCGAGTTCACCATCTAACCTGCCAAAAAGGGACAGGTTTATTTTGGTAGGTTTTATCTCGGCAAATGCCGATATTGCAATTCGACGACCCATTGCCCGTTGCGTTTGATAACCCGTTGTTGAAAGGAGGCCCCGTGAACGCCTTTGACCGCTACGCCCCGTTTATCCAGGACTTCATCTACTCCCACGATTGGGAGAGCTTACGCTCTATCCAGGTTGCAGCAGCAGACGCCATCTTTAACACGCAAGACAACGTGCTCCTGACGGCATCCACAGCGTCCGGCAAAACCGAGGCGGCCTTCTTTCCCATCCTGACCGAGTTTTGGGAAAACCCGCCCACAAGCGTAGGCGCCCTCTACATTGGTCCCCTCAAAGCACTCATCAATGATCAGTTCGTCCGCCTCAACGACCTGTGCGAAGAGGCCGATATCCCCGTCTGGCACTGGCATGGCGACGTCTCGCAGTCGCACAAGGCAAAGCTCATTAAAAAGCCGAGCGGCATCTTGCAGATTACGCCCGAATCGCTCGAGGCGCTCCTGATCCATAAGCACATGGCGATCCCGCGCATGTTTTGCGACCTGCGCTATGTGGTCATCGACGAGGTTCACTCGCTTATGCGTGGCGACCGCGGCGGGCAGACGCTCTGCCTTATCGAGCGCCTCTCGCGCATGGCAGGTGTGCAGCCCCGACGCATTGGCCTTTCGGCTACCATCGGCGACCCCGAGCGCACGGGCACCTTTCTCTCGCAGGGAACGGGACGCAGCTGCGTTATCCCCCGTTTTGAGGAACCGCGTCGCGTGTGGCGCATCTCCATGGAGCACTTCTACAACTCGGGCCCCCAAGCGCAGCAGCGAGGATTCGAGAGTGCTGGTCCCCAAGAGGCCGAGGTGCTTGCGTGCGAGCGCATCGAGGCGGCAGCGTCCACGGCACTGCCCGCCGGCACCCAAGACAGACGTCACAGCGGACAGCTCACGCAGGAGGAGCGCCGTCAGCGTCGCGAACAGGCACGGGGCAAGGTTACCTCCAGGGATCGTCGCACTTCCTCGGCCCCCGAGGGCGAAGTCGATATCCCGCGGGCGACCGAGCAGGCGCTTCTCAACCCCACCGACACCGCGCCCGAAAACGCCGACCCCGGCATGGGCTACATCTTTGAACATACGCGCGGCCGCAAGTGCCTGGTCTTTGCCAACTCGCGCGAGGAGGCAGAGGCCGTATGCTCCATGCTGCGCAGCTACTGCGAGAGCCGACACGAGCCCGACCGCTTTCTCATCCACCACGGCAATCTTTCGGCATCGCTGCGCGAGACCGCCGAGGAGCTGATGCGTGACGAGGAGCAGGCACAGACAACCGTCACCACTTCCACACTGGAGCTCGGCATCGATATCGGTCGTCTGGAGCGCGCGTTCCAGATCGATGCACCGTTTACCGTCAGCTCCTTTTTGCAGCGCATGGGCCGCACAGGACGCCGCGATCTTCCACCCGAGATGTGGTTTGTCATGCGCGAGGAAGAGCCCGAGCCGCGCACGATGATGCCCGAGACCATTCCGTGGAAGCTCCTGCAGGGCATCGCGCTCGTACAACTCTATCGTGAGGAAAAGTGGGTCGAGCCACCCGAGCTCGATCGACTCCCCTATAGTCTGCTCTATCACCAGACCATGTCGACACTTGCCAGCACCGGTGAGCTCACGCCGGCAGAACTTGCCCAGCGTGTGCTCACGCTCAGCTATTTTCACCGCATCTCGGCCGATGACTATCGCGTCTTGCTCCGTCACCTCATTACCATCGACCATATTCAGATCACCGAGGGCGGCGGGCTCATCGTGGGTCTCGCAGGCGAGCGCATCATTAACAACTTTAAGTTCTACGCCGTGTTTCAGGAAAACGAGGAGTTCACCGTTCGCAGCGAGTCGGCCGAATTGGGCACGATCGTCAATCCGCCACCGCCCGGTGAGCGCATCGCCATCGCCGGACACTGCTGGATTGTCGAGGAAGTGGACTGGAAGCGTCATACCGTCTTTGCCACACAGGTCAAAGGTCGCGTGCCGGCCTACTTTGGCGACTGCCCCGGCGACATTAATACACACATACTCGAGCGTATGCGCAAAGCGCTTAACGAGCACGCGGCATATCCGTACCTCATGGGTAACGCGAGAGCCCGCTTGGCGCAGGCTCGTCATACGGCCGAGATTTCGGGCGCAGGAACCAAGCCGCTCATCAACCTGGGCGGCGATACCTGGGTGCTCTTCCCCTGGCTGGGCAGCTACGCCTTTTTGGCGCTCGAGCGCATGCTCAAGATTAAATGTGCCGCTGAGCTGGGCCTTCGCGGACTCGACCCGTCGCGACCGTACTATATGCAGTTTAAGATGAAGGCCGACGAGGAGACGTTCTTTGAGGTGCTCGCCGCCGAGGCCGAGAAGGACTTCGATCCCATTGAGCTCGTCTATCCCGGCGAGGTGCCTTACTTTGATCGTTACGACGAATTTGTTCCTGAGGAACTCGTGCGCAAGGGCTTTGCCGAAGGTGTACTCGATATCGAGGGCATGAAGCAGCGCGTTCTCGGCTGGCGCGACCACGCCTAAGACCAGTCTTTTTGGGACGGGGAGACCTATTTGTCGTGAAGAACGGTGCCGAGGAAGTCGGTGTCGAAGGGCGCGGCTTCGGCAAAGGCGTAGTTGCCGTCGCTGGCGATGAGCAGGTAGTTCTCCTCGCCGCCGAACTCTGCATCGCCACATGGGACCACCCAAGCATGGTCGAACACCTCAAGCGCCGTGGCGGCACAGTCGCGCAGGAACGTCACATCGCTCCCCTCGTTTGCACTCACGATATTGGCAACGTAGACGCCACCGACATTTAGGCTGCCCCGCACCAAACGCAATGCCTCAACCGTCGCCAGCTCGCGTACGGGCTCGGCACCGCCAAAGCAATCGCTCACGACCACGTCGTAGCGACGATGGCCCACGCTCGTCACACCCAAATACGAGCGAGCCTCAGCGGTTATCACCCGCAGGCGATCGCCCGCCGCACGCTCCAGCTCGTCCAGGTAGAACCAGCGGCGCGCCAGGCGCGTAATCTCTCCGTCATACTCGATGACGTCCATGCGCAAGCCCTCGTGCGACATCAGCGCGAACTTAGGATAGGCAAACCCGCCGCCACCCAGCACAAGCATGCGGTTGATGCCGTGACCATAAGCATCGTGCATCGCATCCTCGGACTCAAACACGTCGTCAAACGCACGATAGTACGCAAAGACGGGCTCCGCCCAACGCTCACCAACGTAGCTTGCGCTTTGGTAGACGCCGCCTTGCACCAACACGCGAATCTCATCGCCGTCCCCATCGTGCACGCGTTTCACACGCGCCAACCCATTGCGGGTTCGCGCAACCTGCAGACAGGCAGCACGAACAGCGACGGCGGCCGCACCAAGCGCCGCGGCTCCCAGGGCAACGCCGGCAACGACGCCAGCAGAAACACTCGGCTTGTTCATCTAGAGCTCCTTTTGCAGATAGAGTCCATGATCGTAAAAACCCAAATGGCGATAGTACTCGCGCGTACCAATCGCGCTGATCACGTTGATGCGCGTATAACCCGCATCCCGGGCAATCTCGCACGCACGCTCTACGAGCAGACGCCCCAACCCATGGTGCTGGGCCGCCTGGCCTTGATACCCCACGCGCGCCGCCATGCCATACACGTGTACCTCGCGAATCATCGCCTCGTCCGGCATCGTCAGCAACTCGTCCGCATGCGCGGCAACAAACGAATGGTCGGGCAGCGACAACCGCAAAAAGCCCGCGATCTTGCCCTGCGGCGTCACCCACTGCAAAAAGCACTCGTGCGTCACCGGCGTCTCGTACGCCACCTCCTCATCAAGAGATAGCTCATCCAAGTCGGCACCCGCCGTGCTGATCTCGCGATAGCGAATCTCGCGCACCGTCGCACCGTCACCCCGAGCGGCCAAGCGGTTTTCGACGAGCTGACGCAGGTTGGGTTTCTTGTTGCCCACCATGATGTCGTCGGAACTAAAGTCGCGGATCATGCGACTGATGCGGCAGAACGCCGGCGTCACCATGATGTCGTCGGCCAGCACATCGAGCAGCTCTTCCTCGGTATAGGGACGCCACTCGCCGCGCTCGTAGCAGCCCACCAGACGCGAGCCCTCGATGAGCGCACACGGGTAAACCTTGACCTCGTCGGGCATAAAGGCCCCTTCGGTCATAAAGCGTTCGTAGTCGCGCTTGTCCCCCTCGGGCGTGGCGCCCAGCAAGTTAAGCATAAAATGCGCGTGGATCTTAAAGCCAAACAGGCGCGCAAGCGAAAACGCCCGCTCGATCTGCGCCACCGAAATACGACGCTCGTTGATATCGAGCAAATGTTGGTCGAGACTCTGAATACCCATCTGGATCTTGGTGCAGCCCAGGCGGCGGATGAGCGTAAGCGCCTGCGGCGTTACGGCATCGGGGCGCGTCTCGATAACGAGCCCCACCACGCGATGCTTCGCCGTCTCGTTGATGCGCTGCTGACGCTCAAGTTCCTCCATCGTTGCCGTCTGCCACTTGGCAACCTCGCCCCACGGCGTACCAGGGCCGTACAGACGACGCACCGCGCGGTTGTAGCCGCCCACGGCAGCATCCACACGCTCCTGCTCGTCGGCAACGCCAGCAGCAAGCTCAGCCTCGTCTGTCGCAATGCCGGCAACCCGATAGCGCTCGCGGCGCTCTGTTACCACCGGCGGCAGCGCATCGGCGGGAGCGTCATCGAGCAGGCGCCCCGCCTCGGCACGGCTGATGCCCGGACGCGCCAGCATGGGGTTGGCCGCCACGCCGGCGACGGCATCGTCATTGAGCGCACGGAAAAGCTCCGACATAAACCACGTCTGATACCCTTGCGGATAGTCGCTCCAGGTGCCACCGAGCACGATGAGCTCAATCTTATCGGTTGCGTGCCCCATCTGCGAAAGCGCGGTCAGACGAGCGCTCACCTGCAGATACGGGTCAAAGCAATTTTGCTCCGCACGGGCGCACGCCGGCTCGGCGTGCAGGTAGCTTTTGGGCATGCGCAGATCGTTGGGACAAAACAGGCAATCGCCCGAGCATGGCCAGGGCTTGGTGATAACGGTAATGGTCGCCACGCCCGAAGCCGTGCGACGAGGCTTCATACGCAGCACCTGCAGCAGTTGACGCTCAAGCCTGGCGTCGATGTTCCACCCAGCCCAACGAGCCGGCTCTTCACGTTTTACCCGCTGGTAAAACGGCAGCAGACGGCGCTTGGCCAAATCGCGTTTGTCGGCACCCTCACAACGCGCCTCGGCATGTATCAGTTTGACGAGCGCTTTGTCGTCCACGGTCTCGCCGCGACGCAGAGCCTCGAGTATGTTCAAGATAATCTGTTCCATGCCCCCATTGTAAAGGCAAAGGCGCCGGAGCCGATCTCGGCTTCGGCGCCTTCATCAAACAGCGCGTCTATGTCTTCGCCTAGGCTTTCGTCTGCCTCACTACTCCGAATCAAACGACATGTCGCCCGAATCGACTTCAAAACGATACGTGGCAGACTTATCGCCGTTATCGAATTCAAGATTCAAAATGGTCTCGCCGTCGTAGCCAAGCGGAAGGAAATCGCTCTCGAAGTCGCCACTGCCCAAGGTGAGGCTCGCCTTAAAGCCCGTAGAGCTCGGAACCGTCATCTCCACATCGCCCGAGCCCACGCTCACGTCCATCGACTTCGCGGGGGCCTGGTAGAGCTCGAATGTCACATCGCCCGAACCGACCTCAGCGCTGAGCGCATCAGTCACGCTGCCCGTAAACTCTACATCTCCCGCACCCAGGAAAAGGTCGAAACCATCACAGGTGACACCGGCAATCTGCAGATCGCCCGAGCCCACGTGCGCGTTGACTCCCTTCAGATGTTCGGCAACACGGCGCGGCAGCTCGACCGTAACCGAGCGATCGATTGCCTTACCGTCATCACTTCCAAACTGGGAAACCTTGAGCGTCGAGTCCTCGACGGATGCGATGTTTTGCGTCGCGGCCTTGGAGGCATCCATACCATTGGCAACGCGTCCCCGCTCGATAACGCGAGCCTTGTTGCCATCAACAACCTTGACGTCCACCGTAGCCGCAGCGATATCGAAATCGAGGTAGCGGAACTCATCGGCATCAAAAGTCGTGCTCGAAAGCTGCTGAGGCCGAGCAGAATAGTTACCGCTATTCAAGGAATCGTCCTCGTCAAACATATCGTCAAAATCAGACAAATGGCCAGATAGAATACCGGTCGTACGCACCATATCGGAATGAGCCAATAGCCGCGAAGTGCCAAAGACAAGCCCGATGATGAGCACAAACGCTCCGATGCCAACGCCCAAGCGTACCTTGGATTCATGCGAAAGCTTCATCATTCATCACCCTCTTTGGCAATCGGCTCAGCGGTGGCCGCGGTAGTCACGTCAGCATCAACCGAAGCGGAAACATTCTGAGCCCTAGCTGTCACCGGTGCCGGGCCGACCTGGATATCCCCACGCGCCCAATCGCCATCGAGCGCACGTGCCACCCAGTGATAGATGGGAATCGTAAAGAAGATCAGTGCGGCAAAGGGGCCGGCACCAAACAGGAACATCAACAAAAAGAACAGCAGCCAGCACACGGCCCAATACGGGAACGACTGGAACGGGCCCTTCACCGGAGTCGAGCCAACCGCGGTGCCACTCGTCGCCTGCGCCGTAGCGGCATTGGCGGCCTGTGCACTCCAGCTTGCCGCTTGCGCCGCCTTGGCCGCAGCATCACTCGCCTGTGTTGCCGCCTCGGTAGCGCGCGCCGCCGCCTCATGGGTGCGAGCACGCTCCGCCGCCTCGGCCTCGCGCTGACGGGCGCGGTCCTCGTTCTCAAACTCGATATCGTCCTCAATCTCGTCGCTCGGATTGAGCAACTCGTCCAAGCTCACACCATAGAGCTTGGCGAGCGAGATCAGGTTCTCGGTATCGGGCGAGCTCTCCGCGCGCTCCCATTTACTGACCGCCTGGCGCGACAGTCCCAGCTTTCGCGCCAATCCCTCTTGGCTAAAGCCCTTGCTGCGGCGAAGGTCGGCAAGCCGCTGCGCAGTTTCTACATTCATGGTTCCTCCTATGCGATGCCAGCCGTGCCGCCGGACCGTTTTTTCTTAAGGCGCCTTGCACAGTTAAAAATCTATCCGCCACCGCCAAAAGCATGCCACCTATTCTAGTGAGATTTTTGACAACCGACGGTTGCGGGCACATATGAGCTGCGAAAATGCGTCCAAACAAAGCAATGGCCCGCAGCTCGGTTGTCCCCGTTGCGGCGTTAACGGTAGTATGGTCGTACTGTTTATTCCGCACCGCCAACGGAGGGAGTTCCGCGCCGTGAACCGCGATTTCGCCTCATCGCTCATCAAGCTCAACAATACGTTCTATCGCGAGCACTCCGCCTCTTTTTCCGATACGCGCCAGGCCCCGTGGCCCGGCTGGGTGCGCACCATGGACATCGCGCTCGGGCAGCTCGACGTCGCCACGATCGAGCATCCCGTCCGCGTCTTCGATCTCGCCTGCGGCAATATGCGATTCGAGAACTTTGCCGCCGGCGGCACACTTGCCGCCAAAGGCGTCGACGGCACGAGTCCCTCGGCAGACGCCAGCTGCCCGCTTGAATTCTATGGCGTCGACTCGTGCCGAGACCTGGCCATCGATGCTCATGGCCACGCCCTGCGCATCCCCAACCTGCACTTCCAGGAACTCGACGTGCTCGATGCCCTCATGAAGCTCAACCCCGCCGAGACACCCGACGCGCTTTTCGACGCCCCGCTCGCCGACATCTCGGTCTGCTTTGGCTTTATGCACCACGTGCCGTCGTGCGAGTATCGCGTGCGCGTGCTCGACGCCCTGGTGCGCCAGACGCGCCCGGGCGGTATCATCGCCATCAGCTTTTGGGAGTTTATGAACGACGAGCGTATGGCACGCAAAGCCGTTCGCGCCGAGGCCCGCGCTGAGCTCACCCCGCCGTTTGAGGACTACGATTCCGCGCAGTTCGAAGCCGGCGACCACCTCATTGGATGGCAAAACGACCGCCATGCCTACCGCTATTGCCATCACTTTGACGATCAGCAGATCACCGACCTGGTGCGCGGCGTTCGTACGTTCTACAAGAGTGGCGAGGTTCCCGTACGCGAGCTCGAGCGTTTCCACGCCGACGGTCGCAGCGGCGAGCTCAACCGCTATGTGATCCTCAAGCGCCTGTAGGCATCGGCGACCCGCCGCCGAGTCGCGCCGCAACTTCCGGGCAAACCATGCCCACCTTTTCCAGCCCGTTGACCGAACGCGCAGTCATGCGTTCCATGCGTATAACCAAGGAGCCTCATGGGAGCCGTCCACGTTCGCACGCCTAAGAACTTTGTGCTCGAAGAGCGCCTGGAGCGCTACGCCGATGCGATTGAGACGAACCCCGAGGCCTATGCCGGGAATTGGCGCGAAGCCTGCGCGCCAGCCGGCGGCCTGTCCTTTACCCGCCTTCATCTGGATCTAGGCTGCGGCAAAGGCACCTATCTGGTTGAGCGAGCTCGCCGTGAACCCGACACGCTCTTTGTCGGTATGGACCAGGAGCCCATCTGCATCGCCTATGCCGCACAGAAAATCTGCGAGCAGGAGCTGTCCAACGCACTCGTCCTGCCCCGAGGCGCTGCATCGCTGCCGCAACTGTTTGCCGCAGGCGAGCTCGATGCTATCACCATCAACTTTCCCACGCCGCAGCCCAAGGCCAAGTACGCCAAAAAACGACTCGTGCATGTTGACCATCTGATGCTCTACCGCCCGCTCTTTGCGGCTGGCGCGACCGTCACACTGCGCACCGACAGCAAACCGCTGCGCGACTATGCCCTGGGGCAGATTGCCGCGGCCGGTTACGACACGCTTTGGGTAAGTGACGACGTCCGCCGCGACCATCCCGAACATCCCGAGACCGAATATGAGTGCCGCACGCGCGAGATGGGTGCCGTTGTCTACGGCATTTGCGCCACACCCGGCGCACAGCCCAGTGACGATGAGCTCACGGCGGGGCGCATGCAGGAGCAAAGTCTTGCCTGCTACCTGCCCGACGACCTTAATGAGCTCACGTACGTGCCCCTGGGCATGGAAGAGGCCGTCGAGAATTTTAAAAACCGCGCCCGCAAGGGCAAGAAGCGCCTGCCGCAAGAGTCCTAGGGGCTTTTGGCAGTCGCGGCGCCGGTAGCCAAACGCAAATAGGCGCCGACGAACGACCCTCAAACCTAAGTGAGTAGACTTTTTGGCAATAGCCAAGCACGACCCGTATGGCGAAAACTAAAATCGCAGGTAGAGCCCTTGCGTAAAATTCGCGTGCTCGCGATATCGCAAAAAGTCTACTCACTTAGTTAGCGGCCGCCCCAAACAGCTGGGCAGAACGCCCATTTCCTGCATTTTCTTGCCTGCGAACGCATCGATGCGACGCTACGCCATAATAGTTGGCGGACAAACGCGAGAGAAAGCAACCACATGGCACAGACCACGACAGATACCGCCGCCAGCACCGTCTCCGGCGCCGGCGCTGCCAGCTCATTCTCGGGCGGCACGGGAACCGAGGCAGAGTTCGGCTCGCTCGGCGCGCTCTCCCCCACTTGGTGGGAGCCCGAGGATGGCAGCGAGCCCGAACCGTGGCTCACGCCCGATCAGGCCTTCGAGCGCTTCTTTGAATGGACGAGCGACCGCGGCATTGAGCTGTGGGACCACCAAGAAGAGGCCCTCATGGACCTGGCCGCCGGCGATCACGTCATCTTAGGCACGCCGACCGGATCGGGTAAATCGCTCGTCGCGCTGGGCATGCTTTTTATGGGCATGGCGCAGGGCAAACGCTGTTATTACACGGCCCCTATCAAGGCCTTGGTCAGCGAAAAGTTCTTCGACCTGGTACAGGTGCTCGGCCGCGATAACGTCGGTATGATCACCGGCGACACGCACATCAACACCAAGGCGCCCGTCATCTGCTGCACGGCAGAGATCCTTGCTAACGACGCACTGCGCGAGGGCGAAGATGCCGACATGGGCTGCGTCGCCATGGACGAGTTCCACTATTTTGCCGACCCCGATCGCGGTTGGGCCTGGCAGGTACCGCTGCTCACCCTGCCCCACACGCAGTTTATGCTCATGAGCGCCACGCTCGGCGATGTCACCGCCATCGCCGCCTCACTCGAGGAGCACACCGGCGCTGCCTGCGACTTGGTCGTCGATGCACCACGCCCTGTTCCGCTGAGCTACGACTATGTGACGACCTCCCTCGAGGGTACGGTCGAGCTCGCCATGCGCCGTGGCGAAGCCCCACTCTATATCGTGCACTTTAGCCAGGATGCCGCACTTGCAACGGCGCAGTCACTCGCCAACTTTGGTATTGCCAGCAAGGAGCAGCGCGAGGCCATCAAGGAGGCGGCCAAGGGCACGAGCTTCTCCACGGCCTTTGGCAAGATTCTCAAGCGCCTGCTCGGATGCGGCGTCGGCGTGCACCATGCCGGCATGCTGCCGCGCTATCGCCTGCTGGTCGAGCGCTTGGCGCAGCAGGGCCTACTGCCCGTCATCTGCGGTACCGATACGCTCGGCGTCGGCATCAACGTACCCATCCACACCGTGGTGCTCACCGCACTCACCAAGTTCGATGGCTACAAGATGCGTCGCCTGCGTGCCCGCGAGTTCCACCAGATTGCCGGTCGCGCCGGCCGCTCGGGCTTCGATACCGAGGGCATGGTGATTGCCGAGGCACCTGAGCACGAGATTGAAAACGCCAAGCTCATGGCAAAGGCGGGCGACGATCCCAAGAAGCTTCGCAAGATTAAAAAGAAGAAGGCGCCCGAGGGCTTTGTCACCTGGAACAAGCAGACCTTTGAGCGCCTGATCGAGACGCAGCCCGAGACACTCAAGCCGCGCCTGCGCATCACGCACTCTATGGTGATTAGCGTAGTCGAGCAGGACGGCGACGCCCGCGCCCGCGTGCACGACCTTATCGAGACAAGCTTGCAGACCCCCGAGGAAAAGGCCAAGCTCGAGGTTCGCGCCGACGAAATCTTCGCCACGCTCATCGATTCCGGCGTCGTCGTGCGTACCGAGGTGCCGCCCGCACCCAACGCCCCGGCCGACGCCACGCCAGACATCGACTATGCGCTGACGGTCGATCTACCCGAGGACTTCGCGCTCGATCAACCGCTCTCGCCATTTTTGCTTGCCGCGCTGGAGCTGCTCGACCCCGAGAGCGAGACCTATACCATGGATCTCATCAGCATGGTCGAGGCCACACTCGAAGACCCTAAGCAGGTGCTCCGCGCCCAGGAGCGTGCCGCGCGCGACCGCGCTATGGCCGAGATGAAGGCCGACGGCGTCGAATATGAGGAACGCCTAGAGCGCATTCAGGACGTCACGTACGAAAAGCCGCTCGAGGAGCTGCTCGATGCCGCCTTTGACAAGTACTGCCAGGAAGTGCCCTGGGCAAACGACTACCAGCTCTCGCCCAAGAGCGTCCTGCGCGACATGTTGGAGAGCGCGAGCGACTTTAAGGGCTATATCCAAAAGCTCGGAATCGCCCGCTCCGAGGGCATCTTGCTGCGCTACCTGGCAGAGGCCTACCGTTCGCTCGACCGCACCGTACCCATCGAGAAGCGCGACGAGTGCCTGCGCGACATTATCTCGTGGTTGGGCTTTGTGGTGCGTTCGGTGGACTCGAGCCTGGTGGACGAGTGGGAGAACGCCGGCAACCCCGCCGCACTCGACGCCGCACCGCCGCAGGGCATCGACGAAGTCGTAGCCGACCGCCGCGGCTGCACGCTGCTGGTGCGCAACGCGCTCTTCCGCCGCGTAACCCTTGCCGCCCGCGAGCATACGAGCGACCTAGGCGAGCTCGACGAGGACTGGGGCATGAGCGAAATCCGTTGGCAAAAAGCGCTCGATGCCTACCATGAGCAGCACGAGGAGATTCTCACCAACGGCGACGCGCGCAGCTCCGCCATGTTCTCGATCGACGAGTCCGACGAGAAGGCACTCCACGTGTGGCACGTGCACCAGATCTTTGCCGACGAGGACGGCGACCACGACTTTGGCATCATGGGCGATGTCGACCTGGATGCCACGCAAGACGGCGGCGAGGTCATTTTCAAGAACTACCGTGTCGGCTTTATCGAGGATTTGCTCGAGGACTAGCCGTACATACTGGAACGAAATGAAGCGGGGCCGCTGGCAACATCGCCAGCGGCCCCGCTTTTGCACTATACGTTATGCCTTACTCGGCATCCTCGACCTCATACGAATCGGCATCGGCGGGCTCATCAACCGTGTCCGCCGCCACCTCACGCACCTCGTCGAAGGCCGCCTTCATTGTTTTGTTCCCCCAGGTGAGTTTGCGGATCGTGAGGTCGTCGGCCTTCTTGTTTGCCAAGCGTAGGTTGTTCTCGGACGACAGGAGCGCCTCCTTGGTCTTTTGCAGATGGATAATCGTCTTGTCGATCTCCTCAATCGCCGTCTGGAACTTACGGCTCGCGAGCTCATAGTTGCGGCCGAAGTCGTTCTTGAACTTCTCCATCTTGGCTTCGAAGTTCGTGACATCGATATTCTGCTGTTTGTACTCCGCCAGTTCCTGCTTATAGCGAAGCGAACCCATAGCGGCGTTGCGCAGCAGCGTAATCATGGGAATGAAAAACTGTGGGCGGATCACGTACATCTTCTCGTAGCGATAGCTCACGTCCACGATTCCTGCGTTATAAAGCTCGCTCTCGGGCTCGAGCAACGTGCAGAGCACCGCGTACTCACAGCCTTTCTGGCGACGATCGTGGTCGAGCTTCTTAAAGAAGTCCTCGTTCTTATGCTTGGTCGCGGTCTCGTCGTTCTCGTTTTTCATCTCGAACATAATCGAAATGATCTCGTTGCCGCTCGCGTCACACTCACGGAAGATAAAGTCGCCCTTGGTGCCCTCGGACGCATCGTTGTCTTTCTCGAAGTACGCGTTGGGAAACGCCGTCATGCGTAGGCGGTTAAACTCGGTCTCGCAGTGCTGCTCGAGCGACTCGCCCACCATCTTGGTGGACAGGCGGACCTTCATGTCCTTAAGGCGCTCAATCTCTTCATCCTTATAGCGAATCAGTTCCTCGTTCGCGCGCTTGGTCTGCGCAAGTTCGAGCTCGTGTGCCGCCTTGGCCTGCTCCTCGCGCGAATCGCGCACCGCCAGCTCGCTCGTCAGCTTGGCACGCGCCTCGTCGCGCTCTCGCTCCGCCGCGGCAACCGCCTCCGACAGGTTCATTTTTGCTGTCAGCTCCTGCTCGCGCAGCTGGGCGCGCAGGCCCTCAGCCTCCTGCTCAGACTGAGCCTTTGCGGCGGAAAACTTCTCCTGCACCTTCGCCTGATAGTCAGCAAATGTGCGTTCAGCCTCGCTGCGAGCAGCATCAAGCGCGCGCTGCGACTCGGCCGCGGCCGCGGCAAGCGCCATCTCCTGGGCCTTGTCCGCCGCGGCAAGCTTGGCCTGCAGCTCGGCAATCTGCGCATCGCGTGCGGCCAGATCGCTTTGAGCAGCGTTACGCACCGCCGACTCGGCAAGCTTGGCTTCGTCATCCTTACGTCCCAGCTGTGCGCGCAAGCTGTCGATTTCGCGCTGGAGCTCGGCGTTCTCCTTTTGAGCATCGGCGCGGGCCTCTACCGCCGCGCGCTGGCTTGCGCTCTCGCGCTCTGCAGCAGCGCCCTCGAGCTTGGCGCGCAGCTCGGCAAGTTCGGCATCGCGCTTGGCGACCTCTTGCGCCAGCTGTTGAGCTGCGGCATTCTTCTGCTCGACAAGCTGGGCGTTACGTTGGGACTCCGCCTTTTGCAAAGCGGCCGCCGAACGCGAGCGCTCAAGCTCCAGCGCCCGCTCGCCCTCGCGCTGGACCGCCTTCACACGCTCATCCAGGTCGTGCGAGAACTCGGTATCGCGCACCTGCTTGACGATATCCGCATAGCCGGACGCATCGACCTTAAAAACTTCGCCGCAATGCGGGCACTTAATCTCGTTCATGGCAGCTCCTCGATGGACGCAAATTTCAACCGCTTACACTCTACCGCGCTGCACGGACAAAAAAGACGCCGCCGCCATAATGGCAACAGCGCCAAAACCACCACAAAGGGGACAGGCACCTTTGTGGTGGTTTGGGTCCTTACAAGTCGCGATAGTCGATCAGGCGAAGATCAGGTTGAGACCCGAGCCAAGCGCGCAGCTCAGGGTCGATCAGCGCGTCGACTTCCTTGGTACGATCGGTCGTAAGCGAGCTGTTCTCGAGGATAAACCGATCGAGATAGCCCGGGTGGCACACAAAGACGACCGTCTCGCCGTCGGATATCTCGCGAACCGTCTGCATAATCGAGTCCTTGGGTTCGTAGCCCGGCTCCATCGAATGCATCACCATGCGCAGGTCGGTATCTCCGCAATGCACCACCGCCGTGGGGTCGAAGCTTGCCTTTTGCTCCTTAAGGCCCAGCTCCTGGGCAACCGCCGAGATCGCTCGGTTAAGGTTTTCGCTCATGACGGCATGGGCCTCAAAGTAATCGGGCTCGCGGCCCACAATCTCGACAAAACGGTCGTGCTGTGCGCGGATCTCGATGCAGGCCTCGTCGAAGTCTATCAGCTCCTCACCGCGCTTAAAATGCTCACGGAAGGTACGGCTGCTATGGAACTCGCCGCTCTCGTTGAGCATGCTCGGGATGAGCGCCGGATCGGCGCACGGCTTGCCCAGGCACACGTTGGTATGCTGGCCCACTGCAATATCGGCATCCGCCACGAGCGACCACCCACGCTCGGCCTCGGGCATATTTGGCATAAGGCCCGCCGAGCGCACCAGGCCCTCGTTGACGCTTCGGGCAATCCCCAGGTCAACAGCATACGAATAACCGATATCATCGGCACGAATAAGCAATTGCTTCATAACGACTCCAATCTATGGAAAGGGGCACTTGGAGTGTAGCCAAGTGCCCCAGGTAATTATCCTACCTAAACAGATGTCTTAAGCCTTAGCGGCAGCAACATCTTCCTCGAGCTGATCCTTGCTAAAGCCAAAGAGGTAGGCGATGGCAGCGGCGGCAACAAATGCAGCGCCCGATGCAACGCAACCCCAGACGAGATTAGCCGTTCCGCCGGCAACAAAGCCGGTGACGCCCAGAATATTGGTCGCGCCCAGAACATACGTTGTCACATTGGTGAGGGCTGCGATCAAACCGCCGATAGCACCGCCGGCAACCATGGCGCCCAGGCAGCGAGTGTACTTAAAGCCACAGCCATACAGTGCGGGCTCCGTCACGCCGCCCACGATACCGGAGAGCGAGAAGCCGAGCATGGCGCCCTTCTCGTCGGTCTCCTTAAGGCGCAGGAAGGCACCGAAGGCCATGCCCCACGTAGCGAACTGAGCGATACCGGCCGCGACCATAACGCAAGAGTCGGAGCCCAGGGTGAGCAGCTGCACAATACCAAGGGCAAGCAGGACCTGGTGCATACCGGTCATAACCAGGAACTCCCAAAGTGCGGCAATGACGACGAGGGAGAGGATGGTGACGATGCCGCCGGCGTTACCGAGACCGAACATAAAGTTGCCGACCATGCTGCCCAGGATGGAGCCAATCGGAGCCAAAGCGCACAGCGAAACGGGAATCATGACGGCCATGGTGCCCACGGGTACAAACACCGTAGAGAGCATGTCGGGAACGACCTTCTTCATGAACTTCTCGACGACCATGAGTACCGGCATGGACAGAACCATGGGGAGCACCGTGGAGGAATAGTTGTTCAGCTGGGCCGGCAGCACGCCGTAGACCATGGTGGTCGTTACGCCCGAATCCGCTGCAGCGTTGACCATCGTCATGAACTCAGGAGCAATGAGCACACCGCCGAGCATCATGCCGAGCGGCTGGCTGCAGCCAAGCTGCTTCGCAGCAGCCCAACCCAAATAAACGGGAAGGAAGTAATAACCGGCGTTGTAAATCCAGTTGTAGAAGAAGTTGTAGATGTCGGAATCGGCAGACCAAATGCCGAGCATGCCGTCACCGCAAACCACGGCGATAGTACGGAACATGGCAGCACCCATGATAATGGGGATCGTCATGACCATGGTTTTGGACAGGTAGTTGAGGGTCTTACTGCCCGCAGTCTTGAGCGTCAGCGGCTCCTTGGCGCCGCCATCGAGGTTCTCGTCAATGGAGCCTTCGCCCTTAACTCCCAGCGCAATGGCGGCGTCGTAGACCTTCGGTACGTTCTGACCGATGATGACCTGATATTGGCCGCCAGACCACTGGGCACCCAGTACGCCCTTGATCTTCTTAACTTCATCGTCATTGGGGATGGACTGATCCTTAAGGTTCAGACGCAGACGGGTCATGCAGTGCGTCGCGTTCGTTACATTGGAGGCGCCGCCGATGGCAGCAAGCACGTCCTCGGCAATCTTCTTGTTATCGACAGCCATGTCGAATCCCTTCTCTTCCAACTAAAAGCCCGTGGGGTTTCACAGCGCCAAGACGCACGATTCTGCTCGCGCCTGCGCAGCACGCGATGCCCGTTGGCAAGAGATTTGATTACATGTGATTCCCGGGTGGATCGACATGAAAAAAGCCCCGCGCACAACCGACAGAGACCCAATGGGGGCCTCGACAGAATCGGTAGTGCCTCTCGGAGCTGCGCCGTGAGTAACACCCAACACACGGCGAGTATATGCGGCAGATGCGTTCTCCGTGACTCAGATTGCCGACGAACGGTAGCAAACAGTCCGCGAACGGTCACTACGACGGAAATAAAACGCCAGAGACCCTATTTATTCAAGCTTGCAGGAGCCACGCGATTCACATGCATGATCAGATAGACGAGCTCTTCTTGGGCCAATGGCTCGCCAAAGGCCTCTTGAATCAGAGCGTCGATACGATGGGCGCAGCGCGATGCCGCAGGATATTGCTCCACGAGCACGTCGTAAAGACCGGAATTCTCGGTGTCAATCGGCTCTTTCTTTGCCACGCGATCGAGCAGATAGCGCACATGGGTGGCAAAGCGAGTAAAGGCAAACGACGAGCGATCGACTGTCACGCCCAACTCTTCTTGAATAATCGCAACCGTCATATCGAGGAGATGCTCCTCGTGCTGCTCGGCAAGCACGCGCCGCTCGCTCGGCTTAATCGCCGCATTGATAATCGACATGGCGATACCCGCGGCCTCACTCTGGGGCATGCGAACGGCAAAAGTTTTCTTAATGCCACGAACAGCCAGCTCGCCCAAGCGGTATTCAATGGGATGCAGCTGCTCCAGATCGCGTTTGAGCGGCAACGACACCACCATATGTTCGCGGGCGCGCTTAATAGCAAACTGGATATGATCTGCCAGCGTAATGGGCAGATTAGGACTCAATTCGTACGAAAGCTGTCCGGTCGCAATATCTGCCAGCTGAGCAGAAAACTCAAGCACCTCGGGGTCGACCTCGTCGATGAACGCCAGATACTTTGGATCGATGCCGTAAAAGGTACGCGTAATAACGTCAAGATCGACCTCGTGCGGCATTTCGCCAAAGCCGATACCACGACCCAACGCGATAAGCTGGCGCCCCGCACCATCTTCGCAGATGGCAGCGTTGTGGTTAATGCGCTGGATAGCCCTCATGGAATCACCGTTCCTGCAAACACACGCCGTGTAGACCATCCACACGGCGCGTTCATTCTACCTGCACTTCTAATTACAGTCCAAAAAAGCCAAGGATTTGATCGCGGCTTACGGGCTTGTAGTCATTGGCGTCGAGGCCCACATCGTAGCGGTAAATGGGGCGCTCGCGATCGCGGTTGCGCGCGTTGGTGCGGTCTCCCCTGCTGTGGATATGCCCGTGCAGCATGATGGCGCCACGCGCCTTGCCATTCCAGCTAAGCATGGGGTAGTGGCTCATAACCAGACGATGGCCCTTGGCATAGCCGGGGGCAATCTCCAGATAATCACGCACGTCTTCCCAAATTTGCGGCACGTCGGGATCTTCCCAATCGCCGTCATGGTTACCACGGATGAGCGTCACGTTTTGGCAGGCAATACGCTCGCGCAGGCGCACCGCCTCCGCCAGGGGCAAACGATAGGTAAAGTCACCCAGAATGTAGAGACGGTCATCCACAGCCACGCACTCATTGATGGCATCGATGACCTTGCGATTCATCTCCTCGACCGAATCAAACGGTCGATCCATGTCGTGCAAGATATTCGTATCGCCCAAGTGCAGGTCGGCGGTAAACCACATCATCGTCTATGCCCTCATTTCGCAACGTGTTCAACTCGTGCTAAGTATACAGACGTAGCGATACAGCGGTTATCCAAAGAGCCCGCCGAACAGTCCGCGGCGGCGCTTGTCTTGCTTTTTCGAAGCGTCACTCTGAGTTTTCTTGTCCTGCCGTTTCCTACGGTCCTGTTCCAACTCACCGTCATCGAGTAGCATATCCCACTCAAACGGATCATCTGTCAGATCGAACAGGTCATCGTCATCAAACATGGCAGCCTCCATTGCCGACTAGCGAGCATCCACCACATAGAGCCCAACGCGTACCTGATGCCACGGGCTGCGCTCGGGGGCAACCTGTTGCACGCGGGCCTCAAATACGTCCTCGTGGCCGTAATACATCATCAAGGACAGCGGGCCGACCTCGTTTCCCGGAACATAGCCAAGCTTGGTGTTGCCGTAGTAGATTGCAACCGCCTCGGGGTCATGGGGATTATCGCGCTCGGCGCACAGCGTCAGCTTATCGCCCGCTTTAAGATCGCCTAGGACCAAAGCGCCGTCGGCATATTGAAATCCCGCGATATGAAACGACAGAAGCACACGTAAAGGCTCGTACATGGCAACTCCTCTAACGGCCGGATAAACCAGCGTTTGACCTTATCGAGAAGTCTACGGGCCCGTGCGGACATAAATTCATCCTTATCTGATTCTAATGCACAAACATGCGCACGAATTTGTGTTTCCAGCTTGCGTAGGGCGCATACCGAAACGGCACGTCCAGCCAAGTTGCCTTGTTCACGATGCTCTTCTTGTGGCTAAACGTATCGAAGCTCTCGCGGCCATGGTACTGCCCCATGCCGCTCGCGCCCATGCCGCCAAAGCCCATATGGCTCGTGGCCAGGTGCATAATCGTATCGTTAATGCAGCCGCCGCCAAAGGGCACGTAGCGCACAAAGCACTGCTGAACCGCACGGTCCTGACTAAAGACGTACAGGGCCAGCGGCGTCGGACGATTCGCGATGAACGCCTCGACCTCATCCAGGCTCTCAAACGTCAGCACCGGCAAGATGGGGCCGAAAATCTCCTCCTGCATTACGGCGTCATCGGGGATCACGCCATCCAGAATCGTCGGCTCAATCTTGAGCGACATCTCGCGCGCCGCGCCACCAAGCACAACCTTATCGGGATCGATCAGCCCGCGCACGCGCGCAAAGTGCTTGGCGTTGACGATATGGCCGTAATCCTCGTTGTCGAGCGGATGCTCGCCAAACATACGGCGGACTTCCTCCTTGATAAGGCCCAGCAGCTCGTCATGCACGCGCGTATCGACCAGCAGGTAGTCGGGTGCCACGCAGGTCTGCCCCACGTTGAGCCATTTACCAAAGGCGATACGCCGTGCCGCGACCTTCAAGTTTGCCGTTGCATCTACGATGCAGGGACTCTTTCCACCCAGCTCGAGCGTCACGGGCGTAAGGTTTTTACTTGCCCGCTCCATGACGAGTTTGCCGACCGGAACGCTACCGGTAAAGAAAATCTTGTCCCAGCACTCATCGAGCAGCGCTTCGTTCTCGGCGCGCCCGCCCTCGACAACCGTTACCAGGCGCGGATCAAATGCCTCTTCGCAGATTTGCTTGAGCACCGCGCTCGAAGCCGGGGCATAGGCGCTCGGCTTGATGACCACGGTATTGCCCGCGGCAAGGGCGCCGGCAAGCGGCTCGAGCGTCAACAAAAACGGATAGTTCCAAGGAGCCATGATGAGCGTAACGCCATAGGGCACGGCCTGCGTCTTGTACACACTCACGGCGTTGGCGAGGTCACACGGGCGCAGGCGCGGGCGACTCCATCGAGCCACGTGCGCAATCTGATGACGAATCTCGGAAAGCGACGTGCCGATCTCGCACATATATGCCTCGTCGTGCGACTTGCCCAAATCGGTCTTGAGCGCATGGGCAATATTGGCCTCGTGCGCCTGTACCGCATCACGCAAGCTCACGAGCGCGCGACGGCGAGCATCGACATCAAACGTGGCATGCGTCTTAAAATAGGCGCGCTGATCGGCAACGATGCGCGCGATTTCCTCGGTGTTCATGGGCCCTCCTAGTTCTCGCCCTCAAACATACCACCCGCTACGACCTCGTACATACGCTCGAGCTCCAAACGGTCCATCAAAAGTGGAACGGGATATAGCGGATTAGCCTCGGCATCGGCGTGCATTGCCATTTCGGGAATGTCGGAGCGGCGAATGCCTGTCACATATTTGGGGATACCCAGAGCAACGTTCATGCGGTCGACCCAATCGATAAAGGCCTCGGCCGCAAGACCGTCCTGCGCGGTAGCCGGCGCAATGTCCGCCATGCGAGCAAGATCGGCGAGCTTGGGGGCGGCGGCGTCACCATAAGCGCGAAGCATATGCGGCAGGATGATGGCGTTGGCCAGGCCATGCGGAATCCCGTATCGTCCGCCCAGGCTGTGTGCAATGGCATGAACGTATCCAACGTAGGAGCGCGTAAACGCAACGCCCGCCTTATACGCTGCAGAAAGCATATTGCGGCGCGCACGCATGTTGTCGCCGTGCTCATAGGCCTCGAGCAAATAATCGTGGATGAGCTGTACCGCCTGACGCGCCATCTTGCGCGTATAGGGCGTGGTGCTGCGGCCGATAAAGGCCTCGACGGCATGCGTCAGGGCATCCATACCCGTTTGTCCCGTAATGGAGGCGGGCAGGCCGCGCGTAAACTCGGGGTCGTACACCGCAAAGCGCGGGATAAGCACAAAGTCGTTAATGGGGTACTTGTAGTGCGTCTTGTCATCGGTAATGACCGCTGCGAGCGTGACCTCGCTACCCGTACCCGCCGTAGTGGGGACGGCGATGAGCAGCGGCAGGCGACGATGAACGCGCAGCAGGCCACGCATCTTGTTGATGGGCTTGTTTGGCTGTGCGATGCGTGCGCCCACACCCTTGGCACAGTCCATGGCCGAGCCGCCGCCAAAGCCGATAACGGCCCGGCAGGCGTTCTCCCGATACAGGGACGCCGCTTCCTCCACGTTTGAGACCGTAGGGTTTGCCGATGTTTTGGCATAGATCGCAACGCCGATTCCCTTGGACGCGAGCGCCGTCTCGAGCGGTGCCGTAAGCCCCAGACGGGCAATACCGGGATCCGTCACGATAAGAACCCGCTGTATCGAGCGTTTTTGAAGCACCGCGGGGACATCCTCGGCATGCTCCAGAATATGCGGCTCGGTATAGGGCAGCACCGGCAATGCGATGCGAAAAACCATCTGATACGTTCGGCACCAGGCGCGACGGGCTAGATGCATAAAGGAAGCTCCTTCATTTGTTGATGGGTCAACATTTGCTCGACCGATTGTACTCATCGGAGGTCTCGGGCGGCCTGCCAATCGTTAATCAATCAACATCTTCACAAGCTCAAAATTTTTTTTTAATTTAACAGTCTAGGAAACGGGTGATGGATCCGGCCCCGACATGGTCCGCCGGGCGCGCCGTGCTATCCTGTTCCCGCCAAACGAGAATTTGCAGCGGAGCTCACCCGGCTCTTGTTTGGCGACAATCCCGCCGGGTGGGCCCCGCTGCGGACGGGAACGCCCAGATGAACCGACACAGCGCCTTCGCGGACGCCGTCGCGGCGCTCGACGAGGGGGACTTCGAGCTCCTCCGCCGGGCCGTCGACGAGCGGTGCTGCCGCGAGAAGCACGGCTTCGGCACCCTCGCCGAGGCCGCCGACCTCTACCGCACCGACCCCGCCTGCCCCTCCTGCCGCGCGGCCTCGCCCTTCAGGGACGGGAGGACCGCCGGAGGGGCCCAGCGCTGGCGCTGCCGCGCCTGCGGGGCCAGGTTCACCTCGCTCACCGGCACGGTGCTTGAGGGGTCCAAATCCGACATGGCGACCTGGTGCCGCTTCATCGGCCTCATGCGGTTCAACGTGCCCCTTGACGCCATGGCCGAGGAGCTGGGCATAACCCACCAGACGGCATGGGAGTGGCGCCACCGCGTGACGGCCGCCGTCGACGGTTACCAGGACCGCATCGTCCTGCGCGACCTGGTCTGGATAGACGAGACCTACGTGAACGACACCGACCTGCATCTTGGGTACGGCGTGGCGAGGAAGCGCGGGCTGTCCCGCCAGAAGGTCTGCATAGCGGTCGCCATCGACGTGCACAAGAACCCGGTCGCCGTGGTGTGCGGCCGCGGAAAGCCCAGCTCGGCGAGGGTGCTGGGGGCGCTCGGCGGGCATATCGCCGAGGGGAGCCTGGTCGTCCACGACAGGGAGAGGGCGCACGGCGCGCTGATCCGCGAGTCGGGCTGCGTCGAGGAGGCGCACAGGGCCGACGTCAACGACCCGGTCTACCTGGAGCGGATGGCCATGGTGAACAACCTCTGCTCCTGGCTCAAGCGGTACCTCTGGAGGTTCACGGGCATGTCGATGTCGAACCTCCAGTCGTACCTCAACTGGTTCGTTTACCTGTTCAGGGTCAAGCAGGACTCCGAGAGATGGCCCGAGACCGCAAGGGTGGTTCGCCATTTGCTGCTCACCGAGGCGCGTTTCCGCAGCTCGACATAGCGAATCCATCACCCGTTTCCTAGACTGTCAGATTTATTAAAAATCATTCCTAATAGGCTTCACATTCGGTTGCATTTATGGATAATAGAACTCGTCAAGACGCGCGTCCGGAGAGGGCCTTTACGGGACCGGACGAGCGCTCCATCGCCATCGATCGAAAGGATCGAATCATGAAATTTGTTTGCCCCGTTTGCGGTTATGTGGAAGAGTTCGACGGCGACCAGCTGCCCGAGGATTTCAAATGCCCCCAGTGCGGCGTTCCCGGTTCTCGTTTCTTGAAGCAGGAGGAGGGCCAGCTCGAGTGGGCTGCCGAGCACGTCGTGGGCGTCGCCAAGATGGAGGGTGTCTCCGAGGATATCGTTGCTGACCTGCGCGCCAACTTTGAGGGCGAGTGCTCCGAAGTCGGTATGTACCTGGCCATGGCTCGCGTCGCTCATCGCGAGGGCTATCCCGAGATCGGCCTGTACTGGGAGAAGGCTGCGCACGAGGAGGCCGAGCATGCCGCCAAGTTCGCTGAGCTCCTGGGCGAGGTCGTGACCGACTCCACCAAGAAGAACCTCGAGATGCGCGTTGAGGCCGAGAACGGCGCCACCGCCGGCAAGACCGATCTTGCCAAGCGCGCCAAGGCCGCTGGCCTCGATGCCATCCACGACACCGTGCACGAGATGGCTCGCGACGAGGCTCGCCACGGCAAGGCTTTCGCCGGCCTGCTCAAGCGCTACTTTGGCTAAGCCAATCGCCTGAGAGATAATCTCTAGCTCGATAAGGCCCGGACCGCATGGTTCGGGCCTTTTTCGTGTCTTGCGAACCAGTTAACGTCCCAAAAATAGGACCACCTTTGACATCGGCTTCGCGTCAAAAACTAAGTGAGTAGACTTTTTGGAACTTGTCGAGCAGACCACCCGTATTGCTTTATAAAACCGCAGGTAGATAGCTTGCCGCAAAACAATCTGGTCGCCATCACGCTAAAAGTCTACTCACTTAGATTAGCAGCCGTCCACGATCGGGCCTTTTTGTATCTAACGGGCATCTTTTTGTCGATTTCTCCCAGTTTTGACCAGTCAACGAATAGCTCAGACCGGAGTAACGCCTCGGCCCCTTGCTCCTCCGAGCTTTTATCGCGATATTCAACATCGAGCAACCTGCATACGGCCTTAACGATCGCGCGGAATCTATCCTCATCGGATATCTGTCCGTGTGTCAGGAGAAATACATCGTAGCCCATTGCCTGAAGCGCCGTCATGCGGTCGGCGTCACGCAAACCATCCCCGGCTCGCCCGTGCGAGGCCTTCCCCTGACATTCGATGGCCACCTGCCGCTTTCCGTTCGGCGAAGACAACAGTAGGTCGATATATACGCGGGACTTTCCCACAATCGATCGAGCACTTGTGCTTAGCATCACTTCAACATTAAGCTCTATGCCGCAAAAACCTTCGCCTCCCAGGGATCGTGGCAACCCAAGCAACAAATACGTCTCAACCTCAAAAGGCGATGCGGCGCCCAGTGGAACGAGATGCGATACCGCGACAAATCGCTTGCCGTAACGCATCCCACAAACATCTGAACAAAAACGGTCAAGGTCTCCGCCCAAAACCAAAGCGTCGCGCCGCCACAAATTTGAGGCGGCACCGTCCTCGGACGGGCAACGTGCCCAACCAAAGGTTGCCGGAATCGCGCCCGACTCAATTGCACGCGAAAGCTCTGCCTCGAGTGCTGCTGGCAAGGCACAAGCCGTAAACAAGCCGCACATCTCCGCTAATACCAAAAGCAGCTGGAGATCCGTCAGATGCCGCGACATGATGAATGCCGTCAGCAAAGGAGATGTGACCAAAAACCCATGTTCCGTTTCCAGCACGGATTCCCTGGGAAGCTCACCAAGGAACAGCCGTTGCCTAACGCTGGCAGGACAAGTCCGCTTATTTCTCGTCCCAACCAATGTATGCAACGGCAAGCCGAGCACGACCGCAGCCGTCGGGTTACGGGCGAGGCCATATCGCTGCCGGTCTTCTTCCGGTCGTGGAAGTGGCGGACACAAAGCGAGGGCTTGAGGAGGCAAACGCCAGTACCTAAAAGCCGATATGTCACAAAGTAGATCCTTCATAGGCACAGGAAAACACGAATTTCAACCCAGCCAGTCTCGCATTGGCGCGAACGCACCAAAAATGGCACCGAGCGGACCGCTAAGTTTTCAACAGCCCTCCCCAACTGACCAATAGCTTGCCAAGAATTGGACGAAGCCCTGTTGAAAACCCCTTTTTTTTCTTATGGAGAAGCTTTGCGCGGCAAGTGAGTAGACTTTTTGGAACATCCCGAGCAGGCCGGTCATCCTGCTTTTCAAAACCGCAGGTAGATAGCTTGTTACAAAACTGCCTGGTCGCCAAAGAGCTAAAGGTCTACTCACTTAGGCTAGAGGGCACCCCCATTAGCTGCGATTCCAGGGTATTAAGCGCATTTGGACTCAAGTCGTCATACTGGGCAAGGATTCGAGTCGAGCTTTCAGGGACAGATGCGCCATCGGCACACCAAAAGCAGTCACTGATATCGATAAAAGGGATACTCGAGCGCGTGAGGGCCAGCGTAAAAGAGCTTCCGCCCGCGCCACGCTCCACAACCACGATGCAGTAAAGACCCGCATCCGCATGTTCGATCGAGACCTCCCCCGCCGGAAACGTCTTCCGTACAAGCGCCGCCAGGCCATCACGCGCCTCGCGAGCACGAACACGCACGCGGTTCACATGTCGCTCGTAATCACCCGATTCCAGCAAGCGCGCTAAAGCGACCTGGTCAACAGAGCTCACCGACGAGGCGTAAAAACCAAGGTCGCGCCCGAACCGCTCCATCAGGTCATCGGGCAGGACCATATACGCCAAACGCAACGCCGAGGAAAGGCTCTTCGAAAACGTGTTGGTGTAGATAACCGACTGAGCGGCATCGATCGACGCGAGCGCGGGAATCGGCTTGCCAGCAAGGCGAAACTCGCAATCGAAGTCATCTTCGATGAGATACCGGTCTGGCCGCTCGGCAGCCCAGCTCAGCAGCGCATAGCGACGCGCGATGCTCGTCACAAGGCCGGTCGGATACTGATGGGACGGCATCAGGTGAAGGACATCGGCCCCGGCTTTCTGCAGAGCGCTCAAGTCCACGCCCTCATCATCCAACGGGATATGTCGAACTTCGCAGCCCATAGCCTGATAGATGCGCGTCAGACGCAAATAACCCGGATCCTCGACGGCATACACCTTGTCCGCGCCAAGCAACTGAACCAACATGGTATCGAGCAGCTGAGCGCCCGCACCGATAACAATGTTGTCGGGATTAACATTCATGCCCCGTGTCCCGCGCAGATGGCGAGCGATTGCGCGTCGTAGCCGAGCGGTGCCCTGCGCTGGTGCGGGCGAAAAGATCTCGCGTTCGTCTTCGGATGTCAGCGTTGCCCGTAGTGCGCCTTGCCAAAGCCTAGCCGCCTCCAAAGCGGAAGGAGAAAGCGCATCGAATCGCTCGATCTGTCCATCGGCGTCATGCGCCCCGGGGTCCATAGAGACAGTATCCCGGTCGATATCCCCCGTAACCAAAGCCAAAATCGGTGCATCCGGAAGCTCGCAAGCATAGTAGCCGCGACGCGGCTTTGAGCGAATATAACCCTCGGCAAGCAGCTGACTATATGCATTCTCGATGGTAATGACACTGATTCCCAGATGACTGGCAAAGGCGCGCTTAGACGGCAGATGCTCCCCCGCCGCAATGCGTCCAGCAACGATATCATCTCGAATTTGCTGGTAAACATACTCATAGAGCGACGCTTCGCCGCGTTGTTCCAAATTGTAGTCAAGCATGAGTCTATCATCTGACCTTATCGAGTCATTCAATCTGGTATTAGTCTGGCCTTGTTATTATCTCGAAAACTGAGTATTTCGCCATACCCAGCTCCCCGATAGGATGTTCCGTCAAGCAATGCACATGCCAATCAAGGGAGCGACCATGGCAGAACAGACCAGCAAGGCCGATCGCGTCAAACTCAACCGCGAGCTCGCGCAGATGCTCAAGGGCGGCGTCATCATGGACGTTACCACGCCCGAGCAGGCCCGCATCGCCGAGAAGGCAGGCGCCTGCGCCGTCATGGCTCTCGAGCGCATCCCGGCCGACATCCGCGCCGCCGGCGGCGTGTCGCGCATGAGTGACCCCAAGATGATCGAGGGCATTCAGGAGGCCGTCTCCATCCCCGTCATGGCAAAGTGCCGCATCGGTCACATCGTCGAGGCGCAGGTCCTTCAGGCCATCGAGATCGATTACATCGATGAGTCCGAGGTTCTCTCCCCCGCCGACGATGTCTACCACATCGACAAGACCCAGTTTGACGTGCCGTTTGTCTGCGGCGCCCGCGATCTGGGCGAGGCGCTGCGCCGTGTTGCCGAGGGCGCCACGATGATTCGCACCAAGGGCGAGCCGGGCACGGGCGACGTGGTCCAGGCCGTGCGCCACATGCGCAAGATCCAAAAGCAGATCCGTGACGTTGTCGCCCTGCGTGACGATGAGCTCTTTGAGGTAGCCAAGCAACTGCAGGTTCCGGTCGAGCTGGTGCGCGATATCCATGCCACGGGTAAGCTTCCCGTGGTGAACTTTGCTGCTGGCGGTGTAGCAACCCCTGCCGACGCCGCGCTGATGATGCAGTTGGGCGCCGAAGGCGTCTTTGTCGGCTCGGGCATCTTTAAGAGCGGCGACCCGGCCAAGCGCGCCGCCGCCATCGTCAAGGCCGTGGCCAACTTCACCGACGCCAGGCTCATCGCTGAGCTTTCGGAGGATCTAGGCGAGGCCATGGTCGGCATCAACGCCGACGAGATCGAGATAATCATGGAGGAACGCGGACGCTAGTCCGGTAGAAAGGATCGCACATGAGCGATTACGCAGACCAGACGGTCGCCGTGCTGGCGGTCCAAGGTGCTTTTGTCGAGCACGAGGCAAGGCTGTCCGAGCTGGGCGCACGTTGTATTGAACTGAGGCAGGCGGCTGATTTGAAGCAGGACTTTGACCGTCTGGTCCTCCCCGGCGGCGAGTCGACTGTTCAAGGCAAACTCCTTGCTGAGCTTGGGATGCTCGAGGACCTTCGCGCTCGCATTGCGGACGGCATGCCCGTCCTGGGCACCTGCGCCGGCTTGATTCTCTTGGCACGCGATCTTGCCACCCACGACGATAAGGGCACGCCGCGTTTGGCAACCATGGATGTACTTGTCGAGCGCAATGCCTACGGCAGGCAGCTCGGCAGCTTTCGAACCAAGGGGCAGGTAGCCGGCATCGACGCTGAAGTGCCGCTGACGTTTATCCGCGCGCCCCGCATCGTCGAGGTCCACGGCGACGCCAGGGCCTTAGCGAAAGTCGGCGGGCGCATCGTCGCCGCCCGCCAGGGCAACCAGCTCGGCGTCACCTTCCATCCCGAACTCGACGAAGACACCCACCTCCACGAACTGTTCCTACAAATGTAGGCGGAGTAGAAACGAGCGTGGATTTTCAGACACACAACAAATGAGAGTGGATAATCTCCCACTTTGAGTTTGAATACAGGCTCAAACCGGGAGATTATCCACTCTCATGCTATGTAGTCGTTGGGGACGTTCTTAAACAACTAGTCAAACAAGAACGTCCAGCAACCACAAGGAGTGTCCCCAAGTGCCAGCAGAGACGATATGAGCAGGACATAAAACATTGGGAGCCCCCGGCATGAAAGTCCGCGG
>ERZ838118.423-NODE-423-length-59409-cov-7.732823_pt1 | contig 59409 bp, 45 predicted proteins | sample MGYA00519863_ERZ838118 | MGnify/ENA primary metagenome ERZ838118 (study PRJEB31850, sample SAMEA3708827) | human gut metagenome | biome: human gut; feature: human-associated habitat; material: faeces | place: China | collected 2014 ...
ACGCCGCCGCCTCCATCGGGCGCGCGTAGTAGTAGCCCTGCGCGTACGAGCACCCCACGTCCAAAAGGAAGTTCACCTGCTCGCGCGTCTCCACGCCTTCGGCGATGACGGGCAGGTCCAGCCAGCGCGCCATGCGGATGACCGATTCCATGATGTCCTTGCTGCGCCGGTCGTCGCGGTCGAGGAAGCGCATGTCGATCTTCAGCACGTCGACGGCCTTGCCGTCAGCGGTGCAGAAGCAGTAGCCGTACTCGATGTTCATCGAGGCCCCTTGGCAGAATCCGAGAAGATCGGCCAAAGTGCCGGGAGCATCCTCGACGGACACGGCGATGACCGGCGTGAGCGAGGCGCGGAAGCCCGCCTGCCCCAGCACCTCCACCGCGCGTTTCGGTGTGTCACAGAAGATGCGGACGATGCCGAAATCGGCGGTGTCGGCGATGAACAGGGCCTTCATGTTGATGTCGGCGTCGGCCAACGTGCGGCAGGCCACGGCGAGCCGCCCCTTCTCGTTGGCGAGAAAAACGGTGAGCTGCGAAATCATTACTGGTTCTCCCCTCTCAGGTCGATGACGCGCTTGGCCTTGCCCTCGGAGCGCGCGATGGTCTTGGGCTCCACGAACTTGATGTCGACGGCCACCTGCAAGTTGCTCTTGAGGGCCGCGGCCAGGCGGTTGCGCAGATCCTCCAGACGGCGCACCTCGTCGATCGGGAAGTCGGGCTCAGTTTCCACCTGCAGCTCCACGTGGTCGAGCGGGCCGTTCATGGTGAGGATGATCTGGTACTGGGTGGCGATCTCCGGGAACTCGGTGATGACCTGCTCGATCTGGGACGGGAACACGTTCACGCCGCGGATGATGAGCATGTCGTCGGTGCGGCCCAGAAGGCGCCCGATCTTGCGATGGGTGCGCCCGCATGCGCACGGCTCGGCGTTAATGGTGGTGACGTCGCGGGTGCGGTAGCGGATCATCGGCGAGCACTCGCGGGTCAGCGTCGTGATGACGAGCTCGCCCACTTCGCCGTCAGGAAGGACTTCCAGCGTCTCGGGGTCGATGATCTCGCAGTAGAACTGGTCCTCGGCGATGTGCAGGCCGCCGCGCTCGGCGCATTCCATGGCCACGCCCGGGCCCATGATCTCGGAGAGGCCGTACACATCGCAGTACTGGATGCCCAGCTTGTCGGCGATCTCCTGGCGCATGTTCTCCGAGCAGGGCTCGGCGCCGAAGATGCCGCCGGAGATTTGAAACTCGGTGGCCGGGTCATAGCCCATCTCGATGGCCGTATCGGCGATGAGCAGGGCGTAGGAGGGAGTGCAGGCCAGAATGTCGGTCTTGCAGTCCTTGAGCATCTGCACCTGGCGCTTGGTGCTGCCCGACGAGGTGGGGATGACGGTGCAGCCCATGGCCTCGCCGCCGGCATGCGCTCCCAAGCCTCCCGTGAACAGGCCGTAGCCGTAGGACACCTGGATGGTGGAGTTCTCGTCGCCGCCCACCATGGCGATGCCGCGGGCGAAGCAGTCGCCCCAGTTCGCGAGGTCGTTGGCGGTATGCCCCACCACCGTCGCCTGGCCCGTGGTGCCGGATGAGGCGTGGATGCGGGCCACGTCGGCGTTCTCGCGGGCGAACATGCCGAAGGGGTAGTTGTCGCGCATGTCCTGTTTCACGACGAAGGGGAACTTGGCGATGTCCTCGAGGCTCGTGAGGTCGTCGGGGGTCACGCCCGCCGCGTCGAAGCGCTCGCGGTACAGCGGCACGTTCTCGTAGGCGTTGCGCAGCGACTCCCGCATGCGCTCAAGCTGCAGTTCGCGCAGCTCCTCGCGGGGCATCGTCTCAATCTCCGGTTGAAAGAACACTGGCTTCCTCCTTGTCCGTAGCTTCTTTATCGGTATCTTCTCTCTCGCGTGTCGGCGTGTTCGGCCCCACGACGGTCACCTCGTCGATGGGGGCGTAGTTGGAGGTGAAATCCTCTTCATGAAGCACGTTGCCCGCACGGTCGCGGACGGTGCGATGCACGGTCACGCTGCGCCCGTCAGCTCCGGCGGTCTTGACGTAGCGCGTGCCCTCAGGCTCGCTCTCGTCGACTTTGGTGCGCTTCTTGAAGGGCTCTCCGGTCTCCCAATCGCCGGTCTGCGTGGAGACCACGTAGCCGGGATCGATACCGTACAGTGTAACGGTTAGGCTGGAATCGGTGTAGCGCGAGCGCATCAAAACATCCGAAGTGCCGTCATTGACCCATGTAAGGTCGAGGTCGGGGTACGCGATGGCGGCATCGCGGCCCGTGGGATAGCTAGAGATGTAGAGCGAGTGGTTGCGCCGCTCGGTCACGGGATAGCCCGCCTCATAGACCGCGTTGAACACCGTGGTGGCCACCTGGCAGATGCCGCCGCCGATGGCGTCGTCGTACTCGCCGTTGATGATGGCATGGGCCGCCTGGAACCCTGCCTCCTCGTTCGCCTCGCCCACCGTGTCGTTGAACGACCACTCCCCTCCGTCGGCCCGGGCGATGGAGTTGTTCAGCAAGTCGGCCGCCGTGTGTATGTTGTGGCGCCGATTGGCCGTGGAGGGGCTGTCGTTGTACTCGGTCGTGAACGAGGAGATCGGGGCGATAAGGCCCATCTCGAGCGCTTCGTCGAAGGTGGTCCGGGACGGAGCCTCGCCCCACTGGATGGCGATGGAAGGCGCATCGGAGCCGGCCGCCTCACTGCCGAACAGGGCGCTTTGGGCCTGCGCCGCCGCATCGGCGGTATGGGGATAGCGCGAGCCCTCGCGGGCGCTGACCCATACCTCGCCGGCGTCGACGTCGAACGACACCGTGGCCGCCGAGGTGTAGCCCGCGTCGCGAATGAGCCCGAGCAGCCCCGAGGCCGCCTCGGTCTCGTCGAGGTAGGGAACCAGGGCGAAACCCTCCCCGCGCTCTTCCACCCGGGTGCGCACCCACGCGCCCAGATCCGCCGCCCCCAGCGGCCACTCGGTCTGCTCGAAGGAGAAGGTGCAGCCCCGATCGAGGGCCGCCTGAACCTCGTCGGCGACCTGGGTGGCCTCATCGGCGCCGATGCGCACGTCCGCCTCATCGGGCGTCGCCACGATGACGACCTTGCCGGACGCCTCGCCGAGAAATCCCTCGGAGAGCTGACGGGCCACCGAGGCGCGGTCGACGGCCTTGCCGCCGTGGCCCTCGGTGACCGATACCGCGCCCTGATCGATGGCGATGCCGTAATCGAGGCGCGGCTCGCCAGCAGATTCATCGATGGAGGAGCACAGCGCCTCCAAGGCCTCCTCGTCGAAGGAAAGGGCGACGTCGACGGAAACGCCGTTGCGCGCCGCCTCCATACGCTCCGCAAGACCGCCTTCTCGGCCCACAGCGAAGGCACGGGAGACCACCTCGTTTACGGGAAGCCTCGCGCCCAGCGTGCCGCTCTCGGCGACCCACACCTGCTTGTTGGCCCGGGCCTCCTCTAAAGAGAGCTGCTCGGCCTGGGCGTCCTGCTCGGCAAGCTCGCTTTCCACGTCAAGGGTGTCGCGGGCCTCCTCGCTGGCGAAGATAAGCGCCCGTCCATCGGCAACGCGGGGCTCGTAGAAGGAGCTCACGGCGCGACGGGCCTCCTCCTCGGTCATGCCGGAGACGTCCACCGCGCCCACCGACACGCCGTCGTAGATGCGGGAGCCGTTGACCGCGCCGTCGATGGCCCAGGCGCCGCCGACAAGCGCAAGGAGTGCCAGCACGGCCACCAAGGCAATGCGGGGGCCCAGGGAACGGCGCTTGGCGGCAGGACGGTTCGAAATTCCGGAACAGCCCGCACTCGCGCCTCGCGGGGCGCCGGGGTTGCGCGGAGCCTTGGCCTGCGAAACCGTGGCGCGAGAACGATTCGACGGAGATGCGGCACGGCGCGCTGTCGTCGCGCCGCCACCGCGCTTCGCCGTGGCGCCGGCGGCCGCGCCACCGTTGCGCGGGGTTACCGCCTTCGAAGAGCTCTTCGGTCTTGTTGCGGCCCGCGCCGACGGACGAGATGCGGATGAGGAGGGACGAGCAGAGGAAGACTGCGCTGTTGCGGAAGAAGACGATCGAACGGTGCTCTTCGGATGCGAAACGCGGTTCGACGGCATGACGATGCGCCGCTCGGCCCTCGCCCGCGCACGGCGCTCCTCGCTGCTCGGACGCTCGTCGGAGGACCTACGCGTCGCCATGGGCGCTCGAACTTTCCGAAGCGGCCTCCTTGCGGCGTCTCAGCTCGGCGGCCAAGGCGCGCGCCGCCGCCACGGTGTAGTAGATAGTGACGCCAAGAGACAGGATGAGCCCCACGTAGATGAACCAGATGCCCCAGGAGACGGCCTCGCCGTTGAACCCGGGCAACCAGGAGATGTCGCACCAGCCCAAACCGGGGATGAGCGGCGCGTTCAAGAGAAGCCCGGCAAAGCCGATGAACAGAAACGTCGTGGCGAACTTCCCCGGATAGATGACGGGCACACGGATGCGGTAGCGCGACAAGAGCCACGCGCCACCGATGAGCAGGTAGGCGTCGCGCAGCACCACGACGACGATGACCCACAGGGGAATGCGGCCGACGAGGAACACGCCGAGGACGCCAGTGATCATGAGGATGCGATCCACCGCCGGATCGAGGATCTGCCCCAGCTTCGATACCGTGTGGGTGCGCCGGGCCAGCTGTCCGTCGATGAAGTCGCTGGCGGCAGCCGCGGCAAAGACAAGGGTGGCAGCCAGGTTGAAGCCGGACAGCAGAAGCCACAGGTACACAGGCACGAGGCACAGGCGCACGAAGGAGACGACGTTGGCCGCCGTGAAGATCTCGCTTGTCACCTGCTCGGGGATCCCTTCCCCATCTCGCTGCCCTTCGGCCATGAGGCGTCCTGCTCCTTCCCTACAAAAACCGGACCCTCGTCGAGGGTCCGGCGCACGTGCCGATAACGGCATATTTTAGCAGAGCGGCAAGCCCTTCTCAGACTCACCACGAAACTTAACGAGCGGTTAAGCTTACGATTCCGTCACCGCCGCCTTCGGGTCGGGGACGTGCACCACGCGGCAGGATTTCGCCGTGGCGATGGGCGTGTAGGCGGGATCCATGGTCAGGCAGTGCTTGGGGCAAACGCGCACGCAGGTGCCGCACTGCACGCAACGGAACGGATCGATGGCCCAGGTGCGCTCCTTCTTCTCCACCGCGATGGCGTCGGCCGGGCAGCTCTTGGCGCAGATGCCGCACAGGATGCACGCGCTCGCGTCGTTTTCGATATGGCCCTTGAGCCCCGCCGGGGCCGGTTTCTGCTCGAAGGGGTACAGCACGGTCTCGGGCTTCTTGAACAGAGAGCCGAAGGTCATGCCGCCCAGTTTGAAGCTTCCCATGCTCGCCTACCTTTCCGTGCAGCTGATGCAGGGGTCGATGGTCAGGATGATCATATTGACGTCGGCCAAGTCGCACCCTTTCAGGGCCACGGTCATGCCGGCGAGGTTCTGCGAGGTGGGCGTGCGCATGCGCATGCGCTCCAGGTTCTTCGACCCATTGCCGCGCGCGTAGTAGTAGCACTCGCCGCGGGGCTGCTCCAGCACGTTGGATGCCTGGGCGCCGTCGGCCGGCGCGCCCTTCACCGCCACCTCGATGTCGCCGGCGGGGATCTTCGCGCCGAGCTCCTTGATGATCTCGATGGACTGCAGCACCTCCAAACAGCGCACCTTCACGCGGGCGTAGCAGTCGCCCTCGGTGGCCGTGATGGGTGCGAAGTCCGCCAGATCGCCGTAGGCGCCGCGCCCGAAGGAGCGCACGTCGTAGGGCAGGTTGGAAGCGCGGGCGAAAGGACCCACCATGGAAAGCGCCACCGCATCCTCGGTGGTGATATGGCCCACGCCCACGGTGCGGTTCTTCACCGACGTATCAGTGAGCAGCGTGTTCATGATCTGCGTGTACTCGTCCTTGATACCGTCGAGCACCGAGACGATCTCGGCCATCTGGCTCGCGTCGATGTCGCGCACGACGCCGCCCACCTTCACGACGGACAGGATGACCCGTCCCCCGGTGGTCTTCTCGAACAGGTCGAGCACGCGCTCGCGCAAACGCCAGCAGTGCATGAACATCGACTCGAAGCCGAAGGCGTCGGCGGCAAGGCCCAGCCACAAAAGGTGCGAGTGGATACGGGACAGCTCGTGCCAGATGACGCGCAAATACTCGGCGCGCTTGGGCACCTCCACGCCCATGAGGGACTCGACGGTCTCGGCATAGCCGAGGGAGTGCCCCATGGCGCAGATGCCGCAGATGCGCTCGGCAATGTAGATGAACTGGTTGTAGTCGCGGGTCTCCACGAGCTTCTCCAGGCCGCGGTGCACGAACCCGATCTGCGGGAGCACGTCCACGACGGTCTCGTCCTGCACCACCAGATCGAGGTGCAAAGGCTCCGGGAGCACCGGGTGCTGGGGTCCGAAGGGAATGACAGTTGCCTTGCTCATGCTATTCTCCCTTCCCTTCTGCGGCCTTTCGGGCCTTGGCTTCCATAGCGGCGCGCACCTTCGCGGCCTTCTCCGGATCCAGGCCCGCTATCTTGGCCTCGATCTCCTCTTCCGTGGGGCCAGCCGGCGCCGGGGCGGCAGCCGCGGCCTTCTTGGCCTTGGCCTCCATGGCCGCCCTCACTTTCGCGGCCTTCTCCGGGTCGAGCCCGGCGATCTTGGCCTGGATCTCCTCCTCGGTGGGGCCGGCCGGCGCCTCGGTCGGTGCGGCCGCCTTCGCCTCCTTGGCGGCCTTGGCCGCGGCGATCTTCTTCGCCTTCTCGCGCGCCGCCAACTGCTCGGGGCTCACGACGGTCATGGGGGCCTTTTCCGCCAGCTGGTAGAACATGCCGCCGAAGTCGATGGCGATGTCGCTGATGGCCACGTCGAACAGGTCGTGGATCTCGTTCTCGCAGACGAAGGCCTCCAGGTACAGATCGGTGATGGAGGGTACCACGTCGGTCTGCTTCACGCCGCTCACGTTGAAGTTGGCGAGATGCCCGTCCTTCATGTAGGAGTAGACGAGATCGATGCCCTCCTCGGTGTTCACCGCGAGGATCTGCACGTAGCGCCAGCCCTCGGCATGGCGCGCGGCCGCCAAGTCGTGCACGCCGGCCAGCGGCAGCTCCTCGAAGGTCTGCTCAAAGGTCGTCATTTCTCACGCTCCCTTCTTGGCAGCGGCCAGGGCCGCCGACTTCTCGTCGAGCTTCGCCACGCCGGCCACCACGGCGTCGATGATCTGCTCCGGGCGCACGGCGCAACCCGGGGCGTACACATCGACGGGGATGGCCTTGTCCACGCCGCCGATGACGTTGTAGCAGTCGTGGAAGACCCCGCCGGTGCAGGCGCAGATGCCGCAGGCCACGACCACCTTGGGCTCGAGCATCTGGTCGTAGATCTCGCGGACGACGCCGATGTTCTGCTCGTTCACGCTGCCGGTGACGAGGAAGATGTCGGCGTGCTTGGGATTGCCCGTGTTCACCACGCCGAACCGCTCGCCGTCGAAGCCGGGGCACAGCGTGGCCAGGACCTCGATGTCGCAGCCGTTGCAGCTGGAGCCGTCGTAGTGGATGACCCAGGGCGATTTCGATGCGAATGCCATGTGCCTACCTCCTTACAGAAACGCGAGGAACGCGACGTTCACACCGCCGGCGACAAGGGCCACGAGCCACGCCGACTTGAACATGAACTGCCACTTCACGCGCGCGAAGTTGTTGTCGATCCAGATCTCCAGGAAGTACACCAATAGCACGATGACGATGGCGACCAGAATGGAGACGGGGTTCGCCCACAGGAAGAACATGCCGATCCAGCCGAGGAACAGCACGTTCTCGCACCAGTGCATGATCTCCACCATGCCAAGCGTAGGCCCACTCATCTCGGTGGTCATGCCGCGCACGATCTCCTGGTGGGCGTGGTGCGACATGGACAGGTCGAAGGGCGACTTGCGCAGCTTGATGGTAAGGATGAAGAGCACGCCCAGGAACACAAGCCAGATGGTGCAGATGATCGGGTGGTCGAGCTGGAGCACCTCGGCCACGTCGAAGGAGCCCGAGGCCTGGAAGAAGGCCACGGCCATGAGCAGCACCATGGGCTCGTAGCTCATCACCTGCAGCGTCTCGCGGGCCGCGCCGATCTCGGCGTAGGGGCTGCGCGTGGAGTAGGCGGCCATGATGAAGAACAGGCTCGACAGCGTGATGACGAACACGCACAGAAGCAGGTTGCCGCCAGAGTAGAAGATGCCGCCGGCGATGAGCGCGAACAGAAGTGCGCAGGCCACGTAGACGCCCTCGACGGAGTTGACGGAGACGCGCTCCTTCTCGAAGAGCTTGCGCACGTCGTAGTAGGGCTGCAGAAGCGGCGGTCCCACGCGGCCCTGCATACGGGCCGAGATGATGCGGTCCAAACCGGCCAGGAGGCACCCGACGACGGGGCCCGCCACGGCGAACAGGAGGGTGCCGATGAGTGTCGTAAGCAAAGTCATGAGATCACACCCTTCCTAAAAGCCCATCGGGCCCGCGACGATGGCGATCACGAACGCGGCGGCCATGATGAGCGTGTTGAACGCCACGCCGACCGGGGCGATGCGGGCCTCGCCGAACACGGATTCCATGTACCAGTTGCGCGTCGTGGCCTCAGTGGTGCCCGACAGCGAGTTCTGGAAGGCGCGGGAGTCGTTGTCGCGACTGATGCCGGCCAGATAGACGTTCGCCCGACGCGATTTCTGCTTCGATCCGAGGCCGGCGAACAGCACGGCTGTTACGATAACGGTGCAGATGGAGGCGAGCCACAGGTTGTCCGTGGCGATGTCCTGGCCGAGCATGCCGTAGACGCTGGCCACGTAGGGCTCGACGAGGGTGCCGGAGATGAACGGCAGGAACACGCAGGCCAGCACGAGCAGGCAGGCCATAAGAAGCAGCGCCGCCCATTCCGTCGGCTTCACCGTGACTTCCACGTTCTCCGGCTCGCCGGCGATCCCGGAGAGCTTCCCGAGCCACTTGGCCCAGAACATGAACGTGGCGGCGCTGCCGAAGGCCAGGATGATGATGAGCGCGACCTGGCGGGTGTCCACGAAGGACACGAGCGTGGCCCACTTGGCGAGCAGCATGCCGAAGGGCGCGATGAACATGCACATGATGCCGAGCATCATGAAGCGGGCCAGGCGCGGCATGCGGTCGAACAGAAGGTCCATGGACTCGATGTCGCGGCTGCCGATGTGGTGCTCGGCGGTGCCGACGCACAGGAACAGAAGCGACTTCGCGATGGCATGGAACAGGATGAGGAAGCACGCGGCCCATACCGCCTCGGCGGTGCCCACGCCGGCGCAGGCCGTGATGAGGCCCAGGTTGGCAATGGTGGAATAAGCCAGCACGCGCTTGGCGTTGGACTGCGAGATGGCCATGAACGAGCACAGCGCGAAGGTGATGCCGCCCACGAGCATGACCATGACCGCCGGTGCCGGCGACACGTGGAACACGGGCGCCAGCTTCACCAGCAGAAAGACGCCGGCCTTCACCATGGTGGAGGAGTGCAAAAGCGCCGAAGTGGGCGTCGGGGCCACCATAGCGCCCAGAAGCCAGGTCTGGAACGGCATCTGCGCCGCCTTGGTAATGCCCGCGAAGGCCAGCGCGGTGACGGCCAACGTGGTCAGGGCCGGATTGTTCTGGCCGATGACGAGGAACTCGTAGAACGAGAAGGTGCCCACGGTAAGGGCGCAGCACCACAGCGCCACGAGGAACCCGATGCCGCCGGCCAGGTTCATGATGATCTGGCGGAAGGCGTTGGCGATGGCCTCCTCGGTGCGGGTGTAGCCGATGAGGAGGAACGAGCAGAGGGTCGTCACTTCCCAGCCGGTGAACATCCACTCCATGTTGTTCGAGAACACGATGACGTACATGGCGGAGAGGAACACGAACATCAGCGCGAAGAACATCGGGCGACGATCAGGCGCCCCTTCCGGCTCGTGGGCCTGGAAATCCTCCATGTAGCCCAAGGCGTAGATGCAGATGCCGCTTCCCACCACGCCGATGATGAAGGTCATCAGCAGCGAGAGCGAGTCGAAGTACAGGCCGTAGGGCACCTCGATGCCGTGGGAGAACATGAACTCGAGGATGAGCGTGCCGACCACCTGCACGCCCGCGAGCACGGCGGCCCACAGGTTCTTGTAGCGCACGGCGAACCACACGATGACCGCCGCGATGGCCACGGAGATGCCCGTGCAGATGAAGTCGATGGCCATGCTCTCGAACGCGAAGAGCGTGCAGCTCGCCCCCAGGTTCATGACCACGAGCACGACCGACGCCAGCGCGATGACAACGCCCGACACGCAGACGATGACGCGGCGCGGCCCCTCCTGCCGCACGAATAAGAGCGCGGCGGCCACAATGAGGGGGAACACGATGAGGAAGCCGATCAGTCCGAAACTGAACTCCATTCAGGATCCTCCTAACCTAATATACCGGCCTCTCCGCAGCCTCATAATTTTCTGCGATTAGGCGAGATCCCTCGGATCCTGCTCCCTACCATAGCAAAGGAGGCGCAGGTAATCGCGCCCCCATCCCCCGACTCATGAGCAATACTCGGTAAAAGGGTCATCGTAATTGTGCAGTTGATCAATTTCCGCGAAGCCTCATCCGCTCGCGGCCGAATCGAACCGTCGGCCCAGAAGGGCGCCGGCCACGCCGCCGATCAGCGACGGCAAGAGCCACGCGAAACCGTAGGCGTACAGGGGGGCCGCCTCGACGAACGCGAAGGCACCGGTGAGATCGTGCACCGTGAGGAGGAGACTCGCCGCCACGGCGGCGAGCGCCGCCCCCTTGAACACCCAGGTGCCACGCAGGTGCTTGCGGAACAGCAAGAGCACCACCGTCGTCATGAACGGAGGACAGACCACCGAGAGAATCGGACTCGCCAGGGCGATGATGTTCGTAAGGCCGAGATTGCAGATGAGCAGCGCCGCCACGACGACAATGATAAGGGCCGCCCGATAGCTCACGCGGCGCATGGTGACGCGTTCGACGTAATCAGCCGTCGCGCCGCACAGCCCGATGGCCGTGGTGAGGCAGGCGAGGCCCACGACAATGCCCAGCACCGCCACACCGGCCTCCCCCATGAGCTTCCACACGATCATGGTGATGAGCTCGGCCTGGCTGACCGTGTGCGGCACGACGCTGGCGGAGGTGGCACCCAAGTAAGTAAGGCCACCGTATATGACGGCGAGCAGCACGCAGGCAACAAGGCTCGCCCGGGCCGTGACGCGCATCTGGTCGCGCTTCTCGCCGTAGCCGGCGGCCCGCACCGATTCCTGCACGAGGATGGAGAACCCGACGACCGCGAGGATGTCCATGGTCTGGTAGCCCGCGAGCACCCCGTCGGCAACGACGGTGTCCGTCTCGGGGGCGCCCACCGGGCCCAGCGGATTCACGATGCCGGCGATGACCATGACCACGATGCCGGCCACCAGAAGCGGCGTGAGCACCTTGCCCACCACATCGATGATGCGCGTCGGTTTAAGCGTCAGCAAGAGCACCACGGCGAAGAACGCGACGGAGAACGGCAAGAGCCCGATGGCATCGCCGAACCAGGGCGCGATGGCCATCTCGAAGGTGGTGGCGGCGCAGCGCGGCGGAGCGATGAGCATGCCCACGCACAGGATGGCGGCGGTGTTCAGCGCCAGGCCGGCCTTCTTGCCCAGGGCGTTTTGAATGGAGAGGATAGAGCCCCCTGCGTTGTTGATGGCGAAGACGCCCACGCAGGAGACCACCACATCGAAGAACACGAAGCACGCCAGGCCGAGCGGCCACAGCTCGCCCGACTCCATGCCGAGGTACGGCGGGAAGATGAGATTGCCGGCGCCGAAGAACATGGCGAACAGCGCCAAGCCGACGACCAGCGCGTCTTTGTTCACGGGCACCTCCCCTCTCTCGTCGTCGACGCGGACATTTTTGCATCTATTGTCGATGAATGAAGGCGCCATGATGACGCATTAAAGGCGCAGTTACCCGCCCAATGCCGAAGCGGCACGAAATCGTCACGGACAATGGAAAGTGCCTGGATTTTTCACGGAACGCGCCTCTGGGCGACCGTGAGCCGAGACAACGAAAAGCCACGCCGATCCGAGATCACCCAGCAGCAGGGCTATCGGATGGCGTCGCGCGCCGCCTCGGAAAGCGCGATAACGAGAGCGCCCTCCTTGACGCCCTCAAGCAAGGTCGACATGTCCAACTCGCCAAAGAAGGCCTCACGCTGCGCATCGGCGTCCTTCCCCTCGCCGTCAGCCAGCACGATGACATCGGCACCGGCGACGAGCTGGGCCGCGACGTCGGCCGTCTCGCGCTGGAGCACGCGCAGCTCCCCCACCGGAAGATCGGCCTTCACCAGTGCCGTGGCCAGATCCATGGCGAGGTTCTCGGTGTACGTGTCGTTCTCCGGCTCTGCGGCGATCATGAGCAGCCGCGGGTTCTCGGGCCACTGGTCGCGCACGGCCTCGGCGAGTCCGGCGCCCTCCCGCAGCGTGGCGAACCGGTACATCCCGCGGATCTCGTAGTCCATCGGCTCCGGTGCGACGATAACTTCCATGGCGCCCTCCTCGTTTCATTTCCTCCCGGCTCCATCGCCGGATTCTGCTCGTTTGGGCATAGCCTACCACGGCAGCAAAACCTCAGCTATCGAGTCTTCCTATGACCCTATAGGCCACACTTCCAGTCATCTTCAAATAGCTGCATTCCTTGTCTTGAACGCAAAGGCCCGGAGCGGGATGCTCCGGGCCCGAGGGGGAGGACATTTGTGTCAGGTTCTCTTGCAAATTAGGAAAGGCATGCTATGAGGCGTGCCACCGACTCGAGGGCAACCCCGGATACTTCAGCATTGGAGATAGCACCACCGCCGGCTCCGTTCGACGAGCAGGCACAGCCCATGACATACGAAGAGGAGCCTTCATCTTCGGCCATGTCGTCTACAGTCATCTCCAAGAAACCGTCAGGACCGGAAACGAGGATCAATCCATCGTTTGCCAGCTCATAGGCTGGGAGACCTTCGCACAATGCCGCAGCTGCCTTAGCGAACACCTGGCGAAGGGACTCGTTGCTGCTCACTACATCCTGATCGAAGGAAAATGCTCCTTTCACGTGCGCCATTGAAGCAGCTTCATCGGGCATCATCAAGTCGTTTTCAGCGACGCTTTCGCATTCGGCAATTGATTCAGGGGCAAGTGCCAGGGCGGGTGCTGCCACAAAAGCACTGGTACCGACAAGAGCCGCTGCGCCAATTAGTGCGACGTTCTTTTCCCATGTCTTGCTCATAGTTTACTCTCCTTTCCGCTACTCCGTCACCTTGATGATAACGCTGGCATAGTTGTCCCATTTCAGGCCCGTCGAATCATGAGGCACCATGTTGGGATCCTTGTTGTCCACAGTCTTGGCGTGCAACACGTAGGTGCCGGGCTTCTGAGGCGTCCAGGTGCCCTCGAACACCACCCAAGCGCCGTTGTCGTAATCAGGCAGCTTCTCGCGCACGTCGATCTCGAACCAGCTGTTGCCATAGTCGGCTGACAGGGCTATCTTATCCACCTCATGGCCCTGGAGGTTGTACTCGTAGGACCAGCCAGACAGCGTCACCGGCTCTCCCACTTTCACCTCGGCACCATCAACCGCCGGCGAGAGCCAGCCAGTCTGCATCCAACCGTCTTCGCACGTTCCGTCCTCAGGCCAGAGGTTCTTCATGGTGGGTTCGTCCGTAGAGAAATCGAGAGACTCCACATGCTTCGGCGAGAATACGCCGGCAATGCCAGGGGTGAACAGCGCCATGGGGAAGCCCTGCTTGGCGGTCAGCTCATGGCCGTTCAACTCATAGCACAGCATAGCCCCCTGCTCTGTGTAAAGGTCTACGCCGAACACCTCTCCCCAGCACTTCCAACCGTCGGTAGTGCCCACGGTGAAGGACTTCATGCCGTCGGCCAGACCACCGCAGGCCTCAATGAAGTCGGACAGCAGAACGCCCGTCGCCTCAGCATTGGAAATGAGCGTACCGTTCTGGATGTTGCCGACACAGTCCTGAGTGTAGAGCATCGTCTGCTTCGGGAGCGCTTTGATCTCCTCAAGCGTCCAGCTGCTCTTGCCCTTCACGCCATTCACCTGCAGGGTATAGCTTGCCGCATCAATCTCGGGAAGCCCCAGGTTCACTGCGGCGAACGTGAACTCGGAGCCATCGGGATTGGTGGATACGCGCTGATCAAGCTTCACGTCCGAGAGCGAGAAGGACGGGTCGATGGTGATATCGGCCAGAGATTCGCTCTTAGATCCGCGCTTAGAGAGCTTGTCCACCATCTCTGCCCAGTTGGAGGCATCTCCGTCGGTGCCAGCCACCTCGGCACTGTACTTGTAGTCGTCCCATAGCACGAGCTTGCCGTCGAAGTCGTAGGCGTGGCAGCTAAGGCACGTGCCGTTCTCGGAGAACTCCTGGGAACCGAAGTGGATGGAGTGAATGATCTCCGTGCCCTCGGACAGGCCGTTGGCCTCGTTGGGCACCACGGTCATGTGGCAGGCGGTGCAGTCGCGCCAGCCGTAGTTCTTGCCGTAGCCAGGCTCCTGAATGGGGTGCTCTACCAGCATGTCGGTGGTCTCACCGCCGATGGTGAGACCCTTGATGGACGTGTACATGTCGTTATGGCACGACTCGCAGCCGCGGTTACCGGCCCGCAGCACCTCGCGATTATACCAGGTGTCCGTGAACACGCCGGCATCGGGGTTGGTGTAGCTCTTCGCCTTTACGGTGACGAAGTCATCGCCGGCGTCGGCGAGCGTCTCGGATGCCGCGCCTTCCGAGACGCCCTCGTTAGTCACCTGCGGGGCGCAAGCGACAAGCAAGCAGAGTGCTGCGACGAGGGCGATAGCAACAAAGACGAGCCGCCGTCCCCGTATGCCTTTCCCCCGAAGGTTCGGCGCCCTTTGATCGGTCGATTTCATAGGATCCTCCTTCTCGCGTAGTTCTTTCCTTGTGCCGATGGGCTATCGACAGACCCACCATAGCGGCACGAATTCATCCGACGCGACTCCAAGAGCTAATCAAAGGCACAGAACTGCGATTTGATTAACAATTGACTAAAGGGTATCGATGGGGGTTTGATAAGATTTTACTGAGGAGGCGAGCACATTGACCAATAGGGAAAAGAAGGGCGACTACGCCGCTGCCGCCATGGCCGTTGCTCTGTGGGGCTGGATCAACTTCTTTCATGACGTGGGAGCACGAGCGTTCTATCCTTTCATGAAAGATGTCTATGTTGGCTCGCTGTTCATAGGGTCTTATTTCAACTGCTTCGCGCTGAGCCTCGGCCTTGCCGCGGCTTCTCTCCTCGTTTTCGCAGGATGCAGGAGGGGTATCCTGGTGGGTCCTCGCGGTCAAAGGGCTCTTTATCTCACCGGCGTTATTCTTACCGTGCTCTTCTATGTGCTTCGAGATGCAACGATGCGCTACGCACTGACGAGCCTTGTCTCCCTTGGCGCTGTCACCGTTGGAGGGATGCTCCTCTTTACGTCGGTGCTGCCTCGCTCGAAGAATTGGCGCCGGCTACTCCCCCCGACTGCCGTGTCTGCCGTGATTTTGGTAAAGGTCCTGGAAGCCCTGAGTCAAACCGTACTCCCATTCTCTCTCGTCAGCGCTGTGGCCATGCATCTCGCCCTCCTCGCCGTATGTGCCTTTCTGGCCTTCCGAGAACCCGTCGAGACATCCGCCGCCGGAGCAGATCGAGCAAGATCCGCCAGTCGACGATCGCCCTATCCGCTTCTTTGGAGCGTGTTGTGCTACGGACTGTCTTTTGGGGTTATGCACGGTATGCTCGGATTCTCACCTGAGAGTCGCACGATGAACTATGGGGCCACCCTTTTAATAAGCATCCCCGTCGCAGCGGCAGTTGTCTTCGGGTGTATTTGGCGTTTGAGGAGCACCGAGGGCATATGGGATCGGCTACGAGGCGCCGTGTTTCCCGCCACGATGCTCGGCTACAGCCTCTTTGTCACCCTCGTCGACATTCCTCTTTCGACAGTGATCATCAGCGGAGCCTACTGCGCCTATGTCGCCTTGCTCGTAGAAGGCTGTATTGTGATGGCGGAAGAATGCTCACTTGATCTCATCGTAGCATCGAGCGCTGCCCTCTTGCTACTGTTTAGCGGCTACACTGCAGGCGCTGCGGCAGGCTATGTATTCGGGCTCCTGGGCCTGCATCAATCCCAGCTAGCGGTATCGCTACTACTCGTCGGCATGTTCCTTGTGCTCTCTCTGGGAACCTTCTGGATAGGCAACGAACGATCAAGACGCAAATGGTGGGGGCTGCGCATTGAGGAGACTCCCGAATACCGACACGAAGAAGCACTCCGGGACATCTGCGAACATATCGCTACGCGGTATGAGCTTAGCCCTCGCGAAGAAGACATTCTATTTAGGGTAGCTTGCGGGAAAAAGGCCGAGCAGATACGGAGCGACTACAGCTTGTCTATCTACACCGTGCGCAACCACATCCAGCGCGTTTACCGAAAGCTCAATGTTCACTCGGCCTTAGAGTTGCAGGACTTCGTGAAAGAGTATGATATTCACTGCTAGATCGGCGCACCCGGGCAATCTAAACGTGTCCTATAGCGCTGAACTAATCTTCGTTCAATGCCCCTGATTCACGAAAATACTGCGCTAGGAGATCATAGCCAGATATTTCGGCCCGTTTCGCAAGATGTTGTAGGTTTTCTAGATCGTTTTCTCCAAAGAAGCGCAGTATAGAAATCAGATCCATAACATCCTGAGTTCTCAGCTCCTTCTGCAGCTTTCCCTCGTCATTCGGGTAGCCCGAAAGCTCAAGGGCATCGCAGACCGAACGGGCTTTAATAGCGAATGTTCATTCGCTTGTATGCAGGGAAAATGTCTACCGGGCTCTCATTGAGAAACAAGGGTCGCTCCAAAGGCGCGACGCGAGCAAAAGGCTCCAGATTGGGATACTCCGTCTTAAGTTCGCTAGCCTTGTCATAATGGTTAATGATGGCGCAAATGAGCGCTTGCGTCTCCCAACTCATGCGAGAGTAGTCCAATGTTGAGATAGCAGCTGCCTTGTCAGCATCCTCGCTGTAGAGAAAGAGGCGATTCAGGTATGAATTAAGGTAACTGAACTCATCCGATCCCCAGCTACTTTGATCCTGATAATAGAGCGGCGTTCCCAAGTCGGTCTCCATTCAGAAAGAGCCGGCATGAAGCCGGCTCTCTAAGTTCTGGTCGGGTTGACAGGATTTGAACCTGCGGCCCCTTGACCCCCAGTCAAGTGCGCTACCAAACTGCGCCACAACCCGTTATTGCTTTCGAGCTCTCGCTCAAACAGCTTCGCTATGATAACCCGACCGCCACGCCTTTGCAAGAGGAAATTTTCCGAACGGTTCTTTGCCGCTCTTTCGTCCGACAAAGCCATCGGCGATAATTCCAACATCCCAAGAGGGTGCATATTAGCGCATACGGAAAAGCTCGATGCCAGTTTAGCGACAAACCCGGATTTAGGAATTAGATCAGAGTTTCGAGCAATGCGAAGGAACTAGTTAAGGGTTTCGGGCATCACGAGAGAAAAAGTCGGGAATTTCGAGCAGTAAATCGACCCATTGCAAGCAATCCGCTTCGAAACGCGCCCGAAACTCCCAATTACTTCCGATCTCGCAACATCATTCTGCTCGTAACTTCCAACTATTTCCAAAATCTTGCAAGATATTCGATTTGCGATGTCACCGTTATGGACAAGCCATCTTCCCAGTTCAAGCCCTGGGTTATGTCTTGGGTTACGCATTTAACCCGATTTCAGCGATCGATCCGATGCGCGGTTTTGCGCCCTGGGCCATGATCTGACCCGTCAGCAGCGCTCGGCGGGCGGCAGAATCGAAGAAGACGGTTCTGCCGGCCGAGCGCAAAGGGAGCGCGGTTCGAAGAAGCCGCATGTATTTTAGGAGGGTCACCATGGAAGTTACTCGTCGCGATCTGTTCAAGTTCACTGGTCTCGCCGCCGCCGGAGTCGTGGGAGCGAGCGCCCTCGCGGGCTGCGCCCCGAAAACCGCCGCGGAGACGGCCTCGCTCGCGGATACCGGCTCTGCCGATTCTGGGCTGCCCGCATTCCTGCAGGCCCCCGAGCCCATCACCGACTTCGCAGATACCCGCGAGTACGACATCGTTGTCGTGGGCGCAGGCGAGTCGGGCCTGTCCGCTGCCCACTCCGCGGTGGCCGCTGGGGCCAAGGTGGCCTGCGTCCAGAACATCGGAACCGCCCAGACCACCGGCAACATGGGCGCCTCGGTGGATACCACCAAGACCGACGAGGACGGCATCCAGGCCTGCGTCGCCTTCCTCATGGAGAAGAACGCCTACCGCTCGAACCGCAAGCTTCTGGAAGCATGGGCCCGCAACTCCTATGAGGCCGTTACCTGGTGGGCCGACACGGCGGCCGAGGGCGGCGCCGAATCGAAGCCCTACGATTCCGAGCGCGAGTACAACGGCTACACCTACTACTTGCACGCGAACACCTACAACCACTTGGAAGGCGCCCACAACGACGCGGCCCTGGCCGTCTGCGATGCGGTAGCCGCCGAGGGTGTGGAGTTCTTCTTCAACTCCCCGGCTGTGCAGCTGTACAAGGAAGGCGAGCGCGTGGCCGGCGTGATCTGCGAGACCGAGGAGGGCAACGTGCTCTTCAAGGCCGCCAAGGGCGTCATCCTCGCCTCCGGCGACTGCTCAGGCAACCAGGAGATGCGCGATTACTACTGTCCCGACCTGCGCGGCTTCAAGACCATGAGCCCCTTCCGCGACGGCATGGGCATGATGGCCGGCATCTGGGCTGGGGCGCAGATGACGCCGGTGAACCACTCGAAGATGGTTCATGGCGGCGGTGCGCTGACCCGACTGGAGCTGCCCTTCCTGAACCTGGACATCCACGGCGAGCGTTTTATGAACGAAGTGCTGTCCTTCGCCTACCTGAACAACCTCATGCGCGGTTACCTCGAGGAGTACGATTTCCAGAACCCCATGGCGGCGAAGTTCTTCACCATCATGCCGGCGAACTGGGTCGAGATTGGCGAGCAGTGGGCCGCAACCCATCCCAACGAGGTGAAGTTCGGCGTGGGCAACATGAAGGTCCCCTCGGAGGACCAGTTCGTCAAGGGCGAGACCTTCGCCGAGCTGGCGGCCAATATCAACGCCTACATGGAAGCCGAGGAGTGGCACATCGACCCCATCGACGAGCAGGCCATCGTCGCGTCCATCGAGGCCTACAACGAGCTGTGCGCAACCGGCTCCGACGGCCAGTTCGGAAAGCGGGCCGACTATCTGGTGCCCATCGAGCAGGGACCGTTCTTCGCGGTGCCCCGCGGCGCGAACTCCGTGCCGGCCGTGCTCGGCGGACTCACGGTGAACGAGAACCAGCAGTGCCTCGGCGCCGAGGGCGCGCCCATCGAGGGCCTGTTCGCCGTGGGCAACGCCTCAGGCCAGTTCTACGGCGGCGTAGATTATCCCATGGATGTTGAGGGCCTCTCCATCGGGCGCGCCATCACCTCCGGCTACGTCACCGGGCGCTACGTGGCGACCCTTTAGACCCCCCGATCTCTCTCCCCGCACCCCATCCCCTCCTCGCGTACGCGCCCGTTGGCCCTCCCTCCCCGCCGACGGGCGCGTCTCTGCCGCCGCAAGGGCGCAGAGGCGCCCGCGCTCGACCGGCCGAGCATCATGCGGGAGCAACGGCGCTGCGGGCCAAACCGATTTAAAGCCGTTATAATGACACTTATGGAGAAGAAACCCGTATCGAGCAAAAGGCGCCGCCTCGACAATCTGGAGCAGATGATCCCCTATCTGTTCGCCCTGGGCTGCGCCCGGACGTGGATGACGCTCACCTTCGCCGCCCCGAGCGGGCTCTTACTGGAGCTGCCCTTCGATCCCCATACGGTTTTCGACTACGCCTATGCCGGGTTCGGCATCGCGGCCACGCTGCTCGCCCGGCGCATCGTGCCGCTCAACGCCCATCGCTGGGCGCGATTCGGCTCTCTTGCGGCCATGCTCGCCGCCTCCCTCTGCCTCATCGCCGCGCCCGAGTTCCCCTCGGCTGCAGTGCCGCTGGCCGCAGCGGGCGCCTTGCTGGGAGCCTTCGGCTTCTGCGCGATACTCCTCATGTTCAACGAGGCCATCGTTCCTTTGAGCCTCATCCGCATCGCCCTGTTCACGGCGGCATCCCGCTTCATTGCCGTGCCGATGACCTACCTGTGCCAGGGACTTGCCGGCACGCGCTTCGCCCTCGTGCTCGTGCTTCTGCCGCTGCTGTCGCTCGGCTGTCTCGCTCTGGCTTTCCGTTCCCTTCCAGAACGGGAGCGGGTGGTGCGGCCCTATCCTAAATTCTCCTATCCTTGGAAACCCTTGGCAGTGCTGTGCATATACGCCTTCGCCTACGGAATGCGAACCGCCCAGCTACCGGAGGGCGCCGGCGTCCATTCCTCGCTTTCCACCGCGCTCGTCATGGGCGGGTTCTTCGTCGTCGTATACTTTTTCTCCGATCGCTTCTCGGTGAGCGCCCTGTTCCGCTCGCCCCTTCTCCTCATGGTGTGCGGCGTTCTGCTCATACCGGCCGAAGGCGTGCTCGGCACCACAGCGGCAGGCTACCTCATCTCCATGGGCATGACGCTCATGTCGCTGCTCATCTCGCTTTTATTCTACGACCTCTCGAAACGCATGGGCATCGCCATCGTGGCACTCACCGGCATTATGCGCGTGAACACCCTGTTCACGCTGTGGGGCGCCGGGTGCACTGATCTTCTGGGACGCACGGGCCTCGATGAGGGCACCCAGTCCATCCTCGTCAGTGCTGCCGTGGTTATGCTCGTGCTGGCCAGCACTCTCATGCTGCTCTCCGAGAAGGATCTCGCCTCGCGTTGGGGCATCAAGCTTTTGGAGACGGAGAATCTGGCAGCCGACAGCCTGCGGGCCGAGGCTATCGCCGAGCGCTGCGACGCCGTGTCCGCCTCGTGCCACTTAAGCCCCCGGGAGGACGAGATCTGCCGCCTCATCGCGAGCGGCAAGGCCAACTAGCAGATCGAGAGGGAGCTGTTCATCGCCTCCGGCACGCTGAAGGCGCACATCCAGCACATCTATGTAAAATGCGACGTGCACTCGCGCAAGGAGCTCATCGCCCTGTGCGGCGGCGAGTGATGCCTCAGGGCTTCAGATGCGCCTGTGCTGATGGACCTGTTACTTCTCCGTGCCGTCGCCGAACAGGAGGTCGCGCTCGTCGCCGGGGAGCTTGGCGCGGGCCTGCTCGCGCAGGTTGTTCAGGCCGGCGAGATACTGACGGTACAGCACCACCGTGAGGTAGCGGCCCGCCGGCGTGAGCGTCAGCTCGTCAGCGTCGTCGGTGGCAAACGCCCCGTTGGCGCGCATGAAGGCCATCTCCACGGGCAGCCCGCGCTCCACCGACACGCCGAAGTCGCGCTCGAACTCGTGCTTGTCGAAGCGCAGGCTGTACAGCTGCAGGAGGAACTTGTAGCGCATGAGGTCGCGTCGGGGCAGGTCGGTCTTGCCGAGTAGTGGCGTGACGCCGGCGCGCACCAACTCGCCGTATTCTTCCAAATTGAACGTGTTCACGAATAGGTTGTCACCCAAATGCGTGATGGAGCCGGACCCGATGCCCACGCACTCCTCGTAGGACACGGCGTACTCGTCCACTTCCAGATGTTGCTTGCGCTTAAGGTTCTCGTCGAGCCGGTTGAAGGTCCACAAGGTACGGCGCTCGAAGAAGGGCGCATCACCCCCCGCGAGGATCTCGTCCAAGATATGATAGAAGCGCCGTTCCTTGTCGTAGTCCATCCTCCCCAGCACCTGCTCCATTTTGCGCGTGGTGGCGTGGGACTGGTACAAGGGCGAGAACGTCGTCTGATGGCAGCCGCACAGCGCGATCTTCTCGCAATCGGAGATGAGGATGTCCTCGGCCTGCGTGGGGAAGTTGAAGATCATGTCCACATTGAGCGACTCGAAATAGGGAGCCGCCTCGCCGATGCGCTCGAAGATCTCCTCCCCGCTTCCGTACTTCTGGTAGCGGTCCATCTGGCGCAGAAGCCCGTCGTCGAAGGACTGCACGCCCACGGAGAGGCGCTGGATGCGGCCGTGCAGCTTGTCAAGGTACTCCGGGATGAGGTGGTTCGGATTCGTCTCCGAGTTCACCTCCTTCACATGGAAGAGGTCGCGGGCCAGATCGATGGTCTCGCACAGCTCGTCGATGTCCACCGTCGGCGTGCCGCCGCCGACGTACACACTCTCGAAGTCGTAGCCCTGCGCGGCCAGCATCCGCATCTCCTGGCGCAGGGCCTGGAAATAGTCGCGGGCCCGCTGCTCGCGATAGGGGAAGCGGTTGAAGGAGCAATAGGGGCACAGCCGCTCGCAGAAGGGAACGTGCACGTAAAGCGTGTAGGGGCGGCCGGGCACCGGGTCGGGAAGCGCGCCCTCGGGCACGGGATGCAAGGTCAGGGTCTTGTCGGTCATGGCGCGGACGACGGTAGTGAGCATGCGCTCCGAGAGCATCGATACCTCCTGGGTCTATTCAAGCGTAAGGAGGATTTTAGCACTCCCTTTGGGACAATAACCGACCTTTGCCCTAAGGGTATGCGGAACGCACAAACTCGCCCCGCCGCCGCGCGAAGCTAGAATTGCAGCCACCCACTTCCCGCGTCGCACGCATTCCCGAGAGAGGGTGTGGGACGTTCACGCGAGCGCCGATCTTCCTACGCCGCCCTGCTCGATGGCGTCCAGCAGCCCCTGGCGATCGTAAACGCCCAGCTTGCGATAGATATTGCTCACATGGTGCTTCACGGTGCCCTGGGCGATGGAAAGCTCGTCGCAGATGTAGGGAACGGAACGTCCCCGGGCCAGCAGCACGAGCACCTCGGACTCCCGGTTGGTGAGATGTCCCATGGCAGCCACGGCCGCGCACTTCTGCTCGAGGGACTCGTCGGTGCGCTGGGCCCGGGGCGTCACGTAGAGCCGCTGCACGTCGGCCATGGTAAAGAACAGCATGCCGATGATGGCAAGCAAAAGCACCGCGACCAGGCAGATATCGGTACGCAGCTGGGCCGTCCAGAACGGTGCGAACAGAAATCCGTCCGCTACCACCGAACCGACGAGCGTGCCGGCGCGGGTCGTCAAAATCGCCACGCCGAAGGAGAGGGCCACGGGGATGCGCCCCCTGAAGGCGATGTCCGTAGAGACGAGCATGAGAAGCATATCGAGGCAGTAGACGCCCATGATGATGAGCCCCGACCCCAGGAAGGGATAGACCGCGGGCTGCAAGAGCAGAAGGACGATCCCCGCCACCATGGCGGGGATGACGGGCTTATACAAGGTGAGGGCCTCGGAGGGGGACGAGGTCACGGCCATGGAAAGCGTGATGGCGCCGATACCGCCGCCGGCCAAAAGAAGCGATTTCGCCATATGGAACTCGTCGCCCTCGGCGAAGGTTCCCACGATGCCCTGGGTAAGACCCCAGATAACGCTGATGATGAAGAGGCAGACGAGCAAGCGCGCCACCGGTATGGTATGCACATCAAGAGGCACCACCGACGGCTCGCGACGCGGCTCGTGGCGACAGGCGTAGAGCACCGCCGTCGAGATGATCGGCAGCAACGTCGTGGCCATCACGGCTACGGGTTGGGGCATGAAGTAGATCAGGAAAAACAGCACGAACGCAAACGTGTAGGAGGCGTAGAGATGGCGGCCAACGCGACCAGTGGCCAACGCGCTCCAGAGCTCGCCCCACATAATAAGGAGAAGGGCGTTGCCGAGGGAGGCCGACGCTGCAGCCATCACGAACACACCAATGCCGACGATTCCCTCCAGAAAATGCAGGGCAACAGGCATGGCGAGCGTACCGGCCGCCATAAGCGCCGCCGCGAGCACGTAAGAAGAGTCGCGTCCCGCGAAGGGGGCATAGCGGCGCGAGGCCACAACGACGGCCAGATAGGCCGCCGTCATAAGCACGAGCAGGATCAACAGGGCGTTCCCTTGGTCGAAGAGTTTGCCCGAGGTGGGTGCCACGATATCCGTGCACATAGCCACGATCTGCCACGCTTGCCAGAAGCCGAGCCCCAAAAGCCGCCAATCGGCGACGCGATCCGTCATCGCTTCCCTCATCAAGCGTCCCTCCCAAGACCTTTCGTGACAGATGCGGCCGCAACCGCGCCTTGCAGCATAGCGCACACCCAGTCTTCTCAAGAACCGAGCCGTTATCTTCTCTTCCAAAACTACCAAAGTACTCAAAAATGGCTATGGGCCACTTCGGCTCATTTTTGCCTGAACGGGGAAAATGAGCCCCTTCGGCAGATGAATGGCACCTGACATTTTGTCAGTCTATAGGGCGGGAGGGCAATGCCGAGACGGGAAGACGCAACCGTTTCCGATCGGTGTTCCCCTAAGGACAGACGCGAGGCGGAGGGCTTCGCGCTGAGAAGAAAGGGAGATCCTATGACCGAAATCAATGCCAAGGGTTTGTCGCGCCGCGCCTTCTTCGGCCTGGGCGCCACCGCCGCCGCAGGAGCCGCCGTGGCCGGACTGGCCGGCTGCTCCCCGGCGCCCCAGAGCGATGCCGCCGCGCCCGCAACCACCGGCGACACCACCATGCCCGCTACGGGCACCGCGACCTACGAGTGGGAGATTGCGCCCGAGCCCATCACGGACATCGCCTCCACGGTGGACACCGACATCCTCGTCATCGGCGCCGGGCTTTCCGGCTGCGCCTGCGCGGCCGCTGCGGCCGAGAAGGGCGGCAAGGTGACCGTCGTCGAGAAAACGGGTAGCTTCAATGGGCGCGGCGGCGGCTTCGGCGCCATCAACTCGCGCTACATGGAGGCCCAGAACATCGTCGTGGACAAGGTGAACGCGAAGCAGCACTGGATCGCCCAGTGCGCCAGCCGCACCAACGAGGACCTTATCGTGAAGTTCTTCAACAACTCCGAGGAGGCCTCCAACTGGCTCATCGACAAGTGCGAGGCCTTGGGCGGCTCCGCCATGGTGGGCGCGTTCTACAGCCACGACGACGTCTACGCCGAGCAGCCGGGATACCATATGTTCATGATCCCCGAAGAGGCCGGCCTCACCTCCACCGGCTTCGCCGGTGCCGAGCTGTGCTACCTGGACGCCGTGAAAGACGGCGCCGAGTTCGTGTTCGATTCCCCTGCCGTGCAGCTCGTGAAGGACGACTCCGGCAAGGTGTGCGGCTGCATCTGCGAGACCTCCGAGGGCTACGTGCAGTACAACGCTGCCAAGGGCGTCGTGCTCGCCACCGGCGACATCGGCGGCAGCCCGGAGATGTGCGAAGCCTACGCCCCCATCTGCGCCGAGTACGGCCAGCCCCGCAGCCAGTACACCCCAGCCGGCGTGAACACCGGCGACGGCCACAAGATGGGCATGTGGGTCGGCGCGCAGCTGCAGGATCTCCCCTTCCCCACGATGATGCATCCCCAGGCCTTCTGCTGGTTCCACGGGCCCTTCCTGTTCGTAAACGACAACGGCGAGCGCTTCATGTGCGAGGACACCTGGGTACAGGGCAAGTCGCTGGCCATCAACAAGCAGCCCAACGGCGAGGCCTGGTCGGTCTTCGACGCCAACTGGCCGACGGACCTCGTGAACGGCCTGCCCTACGGCGGCGGCATGTTCTGGGACTCCTTCCGTCCCTACGGCAGCGATCTTGAGCTGGCCCCCGAGTACTTCAAGACCCAGATTCCGCTGTACATCGAGCAGGGCATGGCCTATGAGGCCGACACCATCGAGGAGCTCGCCGACAAGATCGGCTGCGACGCCGCGACGCTCACGGCCACGGTGGACCGCTACAACGGCATGTGCGAGGCGGGCGAGGACACCGACTACTACAAGAAGCCCGTATTCCTCACGCCCGTGAAGCAGGGCCCTTTCTACGCCCTGAAGGTCGGTCCGGCGCTGCTCGCCGTCTGCGGTGGCCTGAAGTGCAACAATGACTTCCAGTGCCTGGATGAGAACGGCGAGGTCATCGAGGGCCTCTACGTGCTCGGCAACATCATGGGCGACATCACCGCGGTGGACTACCCCATCAACGTCGCCGGCAACTCCCACGGCCGCTGCATCACCTTCGGTTACCTGCTCGGCCACGAACTCGCCGAGGCCTAAGCGCCCGCGCGCGAAACCGCTTACTCCGCTGCGGCCTCCCCCTCCCTGCGGCTGCGGCATTCCAGCTAGAAAGGCTCTCTTCGGAGAGCCTTTCTCTTTGTTTCTGCCCAAGCGGCCCTGCCATGCAGCATTCTGGGTGAGCGACAGTGTATTACATTTGGAAAATGTGCTTTTCTGGAAGCTCTGCTCCGGGAAAGCTACGCGGCCTTTCAAAAAAGCACATTTTCCAAGTCACTCTCGACCTTTGCTGGGATAGCTTGAAGGGTATTCCGAGAAAACACCAGGTCAACGTCCTATGAAATCTCTCGACATTGAAATGCGAGCCGAGAACCATCCACTTCAATCTGGAATATGTGCTTTTCTGGAAACGCCGATCTGGAAAATGTGCTTTTCTGAACGCAAGACTCGGGCTCATGCAGAATTCAGTCCAAAAAAGCACATTTTCCAAACGAGGACACCACTACCGGCCAATCCAGAATTGTCTTCCGGGCGAACAACCTAACTTACAAACGCGAGCGGCGCAGTCCTGTCCTATTCCGCATTGACCACGCAAGGGACGAGCTCAGCGGACACCGCAATCGGACCAACCGTCACGACTGTCTCATCATTGCTGCCGCTTTCTCAGGGCCGCCTGCTCAACAGAGCTCATAAGCTCTTGCTTAGTATGGACGCCCGTCTTTGCATAGATGCGCTTAACATGGGCCCAGACGGTGTTTTCGGAAATCACGAGATCCTCTGCGATATAGCGCGCCGAGCGTCCGCGGGCCAAATAGCCCAAGATCTCCCTCTCGCGCCGCGTGAGCCCATTTTCACCGGCAATTACCTCAACGCCGCTCTCTAGAATATCGTCGATCACCCTCAGTTCGCTCTGGATTTCTTCAGCGGAACCCTGGGTAAAGGCGTTCGTTTCGTGCTTGCCCTCGCATTTCGAAGCGTCCTCTCGAACATCGACCCCACTCCGCGCACTCTCATCCGCATCAGTCGTCGACCGGCGCTGAATCTTCCGAAGCCCGAACATGAAGACACCAGCCAACGGATAGATGGCCGCAAAGGCAAGGAGAGTGAGCAAGGAAAGGCCGTAATCAACACTCAGAGCTCGCAATACGCTGCCAATGCCTAGGCCCGCAAGGAGGGAAAGAGCCGAACCTCCCAAATAAGCACCCGCGAGAAGGTAGGCAGAAAGATCGAGGCGGCGCGAACAGTCGACGATGTAGAGTAAGAACACCATGCCGCAGACGTCGTAGCAGACGATCACGATAAGACCGACAAGTCCTCCCAGCGCATCTCCGAAAAAGGGCAGAAGCGACAAAACCACAAGCAGCAACGGCAGACAAACCCGATACACCGACGTCGGATGGGGACGTCTGAGGGCGACGATCGCCATGAGCAGCGTGACGAGCGTCGCGACGGCAAGCGGCACCCACATGTTCACATCGCCGACCAAATGCTCCGATTGCGAGCCGAGCACGGCGGTATGCAAAATACCGACGACCCCCACAAGGACAAATACGCAAAGGTACGCGAGAGCCAGATCGCGTCGCTTTGACGAATCAGCGGGCGCAAGAATGCTCCTCGCAGGAAAGACCATACCGCGCTTCTTGTAGGCGAGCAGCAGGGCCGAGAGGCACACTGCCACGATCGGCGGCCCAAAGGCCCAAAAGCGATCGATATCGACTGCCAGGGGAATGAGGATGCACTGGACAATGAGGGCACCGATGATCTGGATGGTCGGCGCAGCCACATCTCGTTCAGCGGAGAGCACATCAAGCCACACGATATTGAGAACCGTGGAGGAGAAGCCGCAGAGCAGACCGCAGACAAGAGCGAGAGCGCCCTCGGGAAGACCAGAGAGCAAATTCGCCCCGCCAAAGAGAAACCCCAGGGACAGCGCGAGCACGGCAGGATATTGCTTGAGTGATCCAGGCGAAAGACGCCCTCTGCGCGCCCCGAGCACGATCAGAGACGCCGTGGCAAGCGAGGCGACGAGCATGGGGGTCATAAAGCTCAGCTCCGAGATAAAACCGACATTGGAAAACACCGACCCCATCGCTGTCAAATAAGCCACGCCAAGCGCCGTCTTGCAGAGACCGAAGCCGAGCACTCCTGCCAATGTTTTCGCCAGCCCGTCGGCCATCGACACCTCCCCTTTCGCAATTCGGACTATTCTACTGCTCGCACATGCTCGCCCATAACCCGAATGCCTCATTTTTTACAAACTCGAATACTGCATACAGCTGATCAGGCCTTATTCGAAAAGATACCCAATTTTCGGTCATACGGGCGGGCGTATCGCTCGCAAGAAATGCACCGATTTTCGGGGTCGCGGCCGCCGCGATTGCGTTCCATACTTCCAAAGGTCCACGCCGCGCAAGCACTGAGTCGCGGCACCAACAATCCCAAAAGGAGGGAATGCGCTTATGAAGCTCAATCGCAGGGACTTTATCATGGGGTCCTTGGCTCTCGGTGGAGCAGCCGCCGTCGGAGGGCTGGCCGGATGCTCCGCCCCAAAGCAGACGCCATCTGATCAAGGAGCCATGCCGGACACCGGCGCCGAGAAAGGGATCCCCGAAATCTTCACTGACGGCAAATGGATCGGCACGGCCATGGGCCACGACGACGAGCTGATTGCCGAGGTAGTTGTGGCCAACGGAGACCTCGCCTCGATTCGCGTGCTGCGATGCGACGACACCATTGGCATCGGCACGACGGCGGCCCCCATGATGGCGGCGCGAATCCTCGAGGCGAAAAATCTCGACGTTGATGTCGTCTCGGGCGCGACGACCACTTCCATCGCCGTCAGGAACGCCGTCTCGGATGCAATCATGAACGCCGGCGGCGACCTGGCGACCTTCAGCCTGGGAGCCGCAGAGCCGAGCGGCGGGATCGACCAAGCCGTCGAGGTGGATGTTGCGCTTGCGGGGGCCGGCACCGCAGGACTCATCGCCGCCGTCCGTCTCCTGGAAGCCGGCAAGTCGGTCGTCCTCTTCGAGAAGCAGGACATCGCGGGCGGCTCGATGCCGATGACCTACTCGGGCGTGGCGGCTGCGGAATCGGAGCTGCAGGCGAACTACGCAGTCGGACGGCACGACGAGAACCCCATGTTCAGCAAGGCAGGCATGTTGGCGATCATGAGCAAGTACCTCGTGCCCGAGAACGACCGTTTCGATGGCGCGATGCCCTATCAGACCGCGATGTACGACAATTCCGGAAAGCTTGTGGACTGGCTGCATGGCATGGGTGTTGGCTTCTACAGCCTCGGCGTGAACCCAGCCTACGGCGTAACTCCCTATCTCGCCCCCGGCTGCTATATGGGCGGCTGCGGATACGCCAAGGACTTCCTCGTCGACCGAGTGGGCGCGCTTGGCGGCCAGATCATCTATGCTACCAAGGTCACTGAGCTCTCGCAGGATTCGGACGGGCGCGTGACCGGCCTTCTGGCTGAAGGGCGCGACGGATCCACCTGGACGGTGACCGCGAAGGCCGTCTGCCTCACTACCGGCGGATTCGCCGCGAATCCCGAGATGATCGCCGAGCACTATCCCGAATACGCCGAGTACAAGTTCAACTGCGCGCCGGGATCCACCGGCGAGGGCATTCTCATGGGCCAGAAGGCCGGCGGTGCCGTGGAATGCATGGGCCGCGAGCTCGGCGCGTTCCTCTCGACGACGAGCCAAGCAGGCTCCAACTTCGAGATCGCCTTCCTCTACCAGACGACACCGGGCATTATCGTGAACGCCTCGGGAGCGCAGTTCGGCAACATGATGTCCGACAATCACGGGATGCTCGGACGTGGCTTGCGCGATGCGGCCAACGGGGGCGCCTTCTTCTATATCACCGATGAGTCGGGGCGCATCACCACCAATAAGAATGAGCTCTACGCCATGGACACTTACAAGTGTCTCGAACGACGCGGGGACATGGTTCACTTCGCCTCAGTCGAAGAGGCGGCCGCGGCGCTCGACCTGCCCCAACTGGAGGCCACCATCGAGGCCCACAACGCCCATGCCCTCGCCGGCGAGGAAGACGAGTTCGGGCGCAAGAACCTCCCGTACCTCGACACCTACAACGGCATCTGGATCGTCAGTTGCATCCCCACCTTCTACCTGACGACCGGAGGACTGGCCATCGACACTGCGGGGCACGTGCTCACTGAAGACGGAAAGCCCGTAGCGGGTCTGTATGCCGCCGGTGACGTGTGCGGCTCCATCGAGGAGAAGGACGGCCGACCCTACGCCATGGGATTCGACGCCGCCATGAACTACGGATACCTCATGGCGGAGGCCGTTATCGCCGATCTCTAGCGGCTCGCTTCGCCACCTCTTTCTCTTGCGCCGGGAGCCTTCAGGTTTCCGGCGCCTCGCCTTTTCGGGAACCCCCTATTCCCCATCGCCCACGTAAGGGGCGAGCACGGCGGTGAGGACCTTCAGGTGGGCCTTGCTGCGGTTCAGGCAGGGGACGTAGATGAAGGCCTCGTCGTCGGAGCGCTGGCGGTGGGCGCTTCTTCACCACTGTCGACAGCCTAAGAATGAACGCCAAATCGCAGATTCTCGACGTGAACGACCCGCCCATCACCAACATGTACGCTGTCAGCTACGATGCCGGCGGCTTGCGCCCGTAAAAAGAGGCGCTCCGCAGAGCGCCTCTCAGAGGGAGGGTACCTTGCCGAGCGCGATTACAGCCGCGTCTCCACCGCGTGCAGAACGGCCGTGCGACCCGAGTAGATATTGTGGGCGCCGCACGATCCAGAGATGTTCATCGTATAGACGTTCGCCCAGATCATCGCGCCTTCGACGCCAACAGCATAGAGGCCGGCGATGGGTTCTGCCTGCTCGTCGACCACATTGAAGTTGCGGTCGGTCTTCAAAGACCCCATGGTCTTTCCCAGGCTGCTCTTGATCTCTACGGCATACACCGTGCCCTCCATCGAGAGCGGGCGCATGAACTCCGAGGCTTTGCCGAAATCGGAGTCGTCGCCGGCCTCGCAGCAACCGTTGTAGCTCTCAAGCGTCTCGCTGAGAATCTCGGCATCGGCTCCAATCGACGAGGCAAGGTCTTTCCAGTTCGACGCCTTGAAGATGATTCCCTTGGCCTGGCCGTCCTCCAGCTCCTTGAGTCCCTGAGCGTCGCCGGCAACATAGTCGTTCATCATGGCTTCGTCCATGAGGATGAATGCCTGCTTGCACATGCGGATGGGGTTGGCCGTAATCATATGGTTCGCCAGGGACAAGTCCTCGTTGACGAAGCGCTCTCCCCGCTCGTTCACCCACAGCACCCAGGGAATGTTGGCCAGGGAGTTCATGACCGAGCAGAAATAGCCGCCCTCGAAGAACGCGGGCAGATCGGGGACCGTCGTGCCGCCGAGCATGCCCATATTCGAAGTATTGCTGGCGCCTCCAACGGCGATGGCCATATCATGGCCCGAGCCGTCGCAGCCCATGGTCGTGGGGATGCAGTTCTCCTCGGTGTACCCGAACTCGGCGAGCAAATCGAGACGCTCGGCGTAGCCGCCCGTGGCCAAGATAACCGCGCGCGTATTGACCTGGACAACGGTTCCGTCGGCCTTCGTCGCGAACAGACCGACAACAGAGCCGCCCTCATCGCAGATGAGCTCGTCGGCATGGGTGTCGAAGAGGAACTCCACCCCTTCGCCGACGGCCGTCTCGTTCATGGGCACGATATAGCTCTCGGCGCCCGTGCCGGTCTCGAACCAGTGGAAAATCGGATGGAAGCCCACATAGTTGTCGACCTTGCCGAAGCGCACGCCCTTGGACACAAGCCAGTCGATATCCTCACCCGATGCCTTCACCAAATCCCGGAGCACCAAGCCGCTGTTGCGGTACTGGTTCTGCTCAAGCTCGGTACGAATCATCTCGCCCATGGACACCGTGATGTTTTGATCTTTCTGAATCTGGGAATTCACGGCGAACAGGCCCTCGACGCCGCCCGCTGCGCCGCCGGCGATGCTCTTCGCCTCGATACAGATAACCGATGCGCCCGATTCGGCTGCCTGAACACAAGCGGCAAGGCCGGAACAGCCAGCGCCTACGACGGCAATGTCAAATTCGAGCGTCTCGTCCGGCACCGGCGCTTCCGGCTGGTCGCTTCCCGTGGCGGAAAGTTCGGCTTGCTTCGCATCGTCCTTCGGCGCGCAGCCGCTCATCGCCATGGCGCCCGTGGCAAGGATGGCTCCCATACCGCCAATAAAAGCCCTTCTCGTTACCTTCTCCATTTCCCACTCCTTTCGAGGTACGCCAACTTCTGTTGACGCGATGCATTCTAGGAAGGAGGAAAACGAAAAACAATGTCAATATAGACACCCATTTGCTCAATAGCTATGGCTGCTCACAAAGGTTTTCCAATTTTAAAAATGACGGTTTTTGTTAAAATGACTCAAGTAATGTAGCGTGACTGCGCTTGAGGTTGTAGTACATCCGCGAGTGCCATGCCCTCAGAATCATCACGGCCTCATCTGTACCAGGGTTGTGCGCGGGGATCGTAATGGCATCCAAAGCGGGCAGGGCCCGATCGAGCGTTCGCTGGCCTCTGGCCGTAAGGCCGACCAGCACCGAGCGACTGTCGAAGGGGTTGGGCATCTCCTTTGCCAGGTGCACTTCGCAAAGCCGCCGCTTGCTCAGCGACACATGGCTGCGCGGCGACAGGAGCCTGTCTGATATATCCTGTATGCGCAAACTGGGAACCCCGGAAAGCGCATGGAGCACGCGGAACTCGTTGAACGCCAAGCCGCACTCTTTTCTCACGCAGCTCCGCCACCGCTCCAAGATGGCTCTCGTGAAGAGGGTGAACTCGACGCCCTGACCGTCTGCCGGCACCCGCCTCAACTCGAAATCAGCCTCATGCCCGCGCAGGATGTCGAGGTTGCCGCCTATGCCCGTGCTGAGATAGTGATTGTACTCGACATCGGGCAACGACTCCTGCGCCACCCCCTTCGAGAAGGCGAAGAGGTCGCGGCAGCATTCCTCGGCCAGCAAGCGGCCCTTCTCGGTAAGGGAGAGTCTCGCCCGCCTCCTGTCCTCATCGCTGCTTTCCGCCGCGAGAAGAGACCGGTCGATCAACGGGGGGACCATATGCCAAAGTGTGCTCGTTTTCAGCATGAGGAAGTCGGAGAGCTGATTGAAGCCAAGGGGCGTCTCGGCCTCCCACAGACATAAGAGCAGCTCGTATTCTGTCACCGACAGACCGAAACGAGCCCGGCAGAACAGACTGCTGTACCTCGATAGCTCCGTATAAATTGCGGCAAGCTGAGCGGAGAAGCCTATGGTTTCGCCCGCGCTGTAATCATCCACGCTTTGCCCTCCTGCTATGACTTACAAAGCGCTCAAGCCTCATCTCCCACGTAGGGAGCGAGGATATGAGTGAGCACCTTGAGGTGCGCCCGGGATTTGTTCAGGCAGGGAACGTACACGAAAGGCTCGTCGGCCTCAAGCTGGCGGTGGGCGCCGCGGCGAAAATCCTCCGCCGCGCGCTTCATGCGCACGGTCTTCGCGATGTCGCGGTGGGCTTCCAGGTGCGCGTCGCAGTGAGCCGCCCGCTTGCCGGTGTTCTCCAAGGCGCCGGGCTCCTCGTCGGCATCCACCAGCTCGCCAGCGAGCGCCGCGCGGTAGATGGGCTCCAGCTCCTGCGGCACGTCGTAGAGCGTCTCCAGGCAGTCCACCGCGAAATTCGGGCACACCACGTACAGGCGGCTGCCCGGCTCGGCAGCCTGGGCCAAGCGTACGAGCGTGGGGCGCGTGAAGGGCGAAAGCCACGTGCGCCCCTTATCGAAGCGGCTCTGGTAGCTGATGGTCCAGCTCCGGCGGTCAAGCCCTAACTCTCCGGCTATGGCCAAACTCGTGGCCCCGGTCTGCAGCTCGTAGGTATCCCCCGCCTCGATATCCTTCAACGGGATGGAGTGGAACGAGAACAAAAGACGGTCGCCGGCCTCTTCAGAGAAGCCCGCATTGCGGATGGACGCGGCGATGGCGCGCACGTAGACGGAGTCCTCGCCGTAGCCGTCGATAAACCGCACGCGGCCCTTGAAGCGCGCCCGGCGCACGGCCTTCTTCGCAGCGTCGCTCACCGAACCGGTGGTGGAGAAGGCCGACTGCGGGTACATGGGCAGCACCACAAGCTCCGTGCAACCTGCCTCCTTGAGCTCTTTTACCGCATGCTTGATGCCGGGCTTGCCGTAGCTCATGCCCGTGCGCACCACCACGGGCAGCCCCGCCCTAGCGTAGTACTCGTTCAGACCGCGCTCGAGCGACTCGGTGGTCGCGATGAGCGGCGAGCCTTCGGCTGTCCAGATAATCTCGTATTTTACCGCCGAGGCGCGCGCCCGCTTGCGCAGAATGACCGTGTGCAGCAAAAGCCACCACACCGGCCGCGGCATGGGGCAGATGCGCGGATCCATGAGAAACTGTGCGAGGTACTTCTTCACCGCCTTGGGGGTAGGTGCGCTCGGCGTGCCCGTGTTGGCGATGACGACGCCTATTTTGCGCAGGCGAGAAGCCCTCTTCTTACTCATGGAATACCTCTCCTTCCACAGAAGGGACGGGGGATGCGGCCATAAGCTCGGCCACTTCGCGGCCAGCCTCGGTTCTACCGAGCGAGCGCTCAGCCAGAGAATCGAGCGCATCCCGCAGATCTCGAGGCAGGTTGTCGGCAAAGGCCATGGGCTCGCCGGTCGCGGGATGCTCGAAGGCGATGCTGTAGGAATGCAGGAATTGCCGTCGCAGACCCAGCTGGGCGCGGGCGTCACGGGGGCCGTGGGCGTTGTAAACCGGATCGCCTACGATGGGGTGGCGCGTGTACTGCATATGCACGCGGATCTGGTGGGTGCGGCCCGTGAAAAGCTTGCACTCGATGAGGCTGTAGCCGTCGTCCTTGGGGCCGGCCTCGAAGCGCTCGAGCACGCGAAACGTCGTGATGGCCTCCCGGGCGCTCGGCACGTCGCGCACGGCCATGCGGCACCGCTCGTCGGCGGAGCGCGCGATGGGCGCGTCGATCATGCCGGTGTCGTGGGCCATGATGCCGTGAACGAGCGCGATGTAGTGGCGGTCCACCGCGCGCTCCTGAATCTGAGCCATGAGCTCGCGGCCCGCCTCGTCGGTCTTGGCGGCGAGCATAAGTCCCGAGGTATCCCGATCGAGGCGATGCACGATGCCGAGGCGGTCGGCCTCCTCGCCCTGCACGTTGCAGAGATGCTCCTCGCCGCAGTGCCAGATGAGCGCGTTCACAAGCGTGCCGTGGGAATGGTCGACCGAAGGATGGCACACCAGCCCCACCTGCTTCGAGATGACGAGCATGTCCTCATCCTCGTAGCGCACATCCAAATCGATGGGCTCTCCGTACACGACGACGGTCTCAGGCTCGTCGTCCACCTCGTAAACGATGGTGTCCCCCACCCCCACGGCCTGCTTCTTCGAGACCGTCTGGCCGTTCACGAAGACGCGGCCCTCCTCGATGGCGCGCGCGGCGGCCGAGCGGGAAGCGTAGAGCCCCCGGGCAGCGCACAGGGCATCCAAGCGGCTTCCGGCGTCCTCGGTGGCGACGATATGGCAAAGCGAGCGTGACATGGCATCCATTCTATCGACGTCCTGCCAGAGGGTCATCCCCCGAACAGGTTACTTCTCCTCCGATGCGACCTCCTTCGCGGGCGCATCCTTCCTCATGGACCAGAGCATCCCCGCGAAGAACAGCACGAACCCGCAGGTAACCCCGATGTCGGCAACGTTGAACGTGGGGAAGCTGATAAACACCGTGTCGATGAAATCGACCACGTAGCCCAACGTGAAGCGGTCGAGCGCGTTGCCCAAGCCGCCGGCCACAATCAGCGCGATCCCCACCGTCTCCATAACGCTGGCGCGCTTGCCGGCCGTGAACAAATACACCGTGAGCGCGACGCAGACGAGCACCGACATCACCCCGAGGGCGAAGGTCGATTCATCGAACATACCCCAGGCGGCACCGGTGTTGTGCACCAGGCGGAACTGCACCAGACCAAGAAAGGGACCGGCCACCACCTGGCCCACGGAGAAGCCGTTGAAGTAAGCTTTCGTGGCGATGTCGAGGACAAGCCACAGAGCGGCAAGAGGAACGAAGATGGCGGCGTTGCGCTTGCGCCGGCTGGGAAGCCTCTCCTCCACGGCAGAGGCCTCCCCTTGCTCTTTCTCGATGGTTAGCGTCTCGGGAGCGACCACTTACTCGGCCCCGCCCTCGATGGCGTCCAGCGCGTCCCCGCAGCGCTCGCACACGTCCGGATGATCCGGGTTGCCACCGAGCTCGCGGATGTTCCAGCAGCGCGGGCACTTCTCGCCCTCGGCCACCGTGACCGCCGCCGTGATCTCGTCGCCGTCGCCTTCCACAAACTGCACCGAGGCCACTATGAACAGCTCCTCGAAGACTGACGGGTCGAGGGAGCCGGCCGTGGCCACGAGGGCCGCCGGCGCCGTCACGGTAAGCGATGCCTCCTGGCTCTTGCCGATGATCTTCTCGTTTCGGGCCTCTTCCAGCGCCTTGGTGACCACCTCGCGGACGGCCATCATCTCCTCCATGGTCGCCACTTGCGCGCCAGCGTCGGCGGGAAGGGCGGGCACGAAGTCGCGCGCGGTGGGCCAGCCAGCCAGCTGCACCGAGGCCTCGCGGCCCTCGATGTCCCTGAAGGCCGGCGGGTAGCACTCCCACACCTCGTCGGTGGTGAACGACAGGATGGGTGCCATGACGCGCACGAGCACCTCCAGGATGTTCATGAGCACGGTCTGCACGGCCCGGCGTCGCGGCGAAGCCGGCGCCTCAGCGTACAGGCGATCCTTGGTGACGTCCATGTACACGGCGGAGATGTCGTTCACATAATCGTACAGGGCCCGGTAGACGCTGTTGAAGCGGTAGGACTCGTAAGCGGCCTCCACGTCGGCGAGCAGCTGCGTGAGACGCACCATCGCCCACTGGTCGAGCGGCTCCAGCGCGTCCCAGTCCCCCACGAAGTCGTCCGGCGTGAAGTCGTTCAAGTTGCCGAGCAGGAAGCGGAAGGTGTTGCGGAAGCGACGGTAGGCGTCGGAGACCTGCTTCAGGATGTTCTCGGAGATGGACACGTCCTGGGAGTAATCGCAGGAGGACACCCAGAGGCGCAGCACATCGGCGCCGAACTTGTTGCACATCTCCTCCGGATCGATGCCGTTGCCGAGCGACTTCGACATCTTGCGACCTTCTTCGTCCACGGTGAACCCGCAGTGCATGACCGACCTGTACGGCGGCACTCCGTAGGCGCCGATGGAGGTGAGCAGCGACGACTGGAACCAGCCGCGGTGCTGGTCGGAGCCCTCCAGGTACATGTCGGCCGGGAAGGTGAGCCCATCAGCTTCGGCACGGTGGCGGCAGACGCTCGTGTGCGAGACGCCGGACTCCCACCACACGTCCAGGATGTCCTTCTCGGGGATGAGCTCGGTACCCCCGCACACCTCGCACTTGGTGCCGCGCGGCAGATAATCGCTCGGCGCCTCGGTGAACCAAGCGTCGGCGCCCTTGGTGTTGAACAGCTCGATCACCGCGTCGAAGGTCTCGGCCGTGGCCACGGTGTTGCCGCACTTGGCGCACTTGAACACCGGGATGGGCACGCCCCAGCTGCGCTGGCGCGAGATGCACCAGTCGGGACGGTCGGCCACCATGGCGCCGATGCGGTTCTTGGCCCAGGCGGGAATCCACTCCACCTCCGAGTTGATAGCGCGCAGGGCGTCCTCGCGCAGGGCGTTCTTGTCCATGGAGACGAACCACTGGTCCGTGGCGCGGAAGATGACCGGCTCGTGGCAGCGCCAGCAGTGCGGGTAGGAGTGGTTGATCTTCTTCTCGGCCACGAGCGTCCCCTGCTCGCGCAGCCAGTCGATGATGACGGGATTGGCCTCGTCGGTGGAAAGGCCGGCAAACTGCCCCGCCTCGCCGGTGAACACGCCGTTGTCGTCCACGGGCATGAGCATGGGAATGTCGAACTCGAGCGCGACGAGGTAGTCGTCCTGGCCGTGGCCAGGGGCCGTGTGCACGGCGCCGGTGCCCGTATCCAAGGTGACATGATCGCCGTAGATGACCGTGCCCTTGATGTCGCGGCGCACGGGGGCGGTGTAGGTGAGGCCGAACAGCTGCTTGCCCGTCAGCGTCACCGGCTCGCCGTCGGCACCGCGGACGAAGTCGTAGTCTTCCCAGCCGGCCACCTCGGCCACCGTTTCCACGAGCTCCTTGGCCATGATAAGGTTGTCGCCACCGACCGTGACCATGACGTAGTCGGCGTCGGGCGCCAGCGACACCGCCGTGTTCGCAGGAAGCGTCCAGGGGGTCGTCGTCCAGATGAGCAGATAGGCGGCGCCTTCGGCTCCGGAGGCCTCGAACACGCCGGGCATCGCATCCAGCTTGAACTTCACGTAAATGGAGGGCGACATCTCGTCGCCGTACTCGATCTCCGCCTCGGCGAGCGCCGTGTGGCAGTGGGTGCACCAATGGATGGGCTTGCGGCCGCGGTAGACCGAGCCCTTCAGGTACAGATCCTTGAAGATCTCCACGTTGCCGGCCTCGTAGTTCGGAATGAACGTGAGGTAGGGATGCTCCCAGTCGGCGTTCACGCCAAGCCGCTTGAAGCCGTTCCTCTGGATATCGACGTACTTCTCCGCCCACTCGCGGCAGCGCTGGCGCAGCTCTACCTGGGAGATCTCGGCCATCTTCTCGGGCCCGAGCGTCACTTCCACCATATGCTCGATGGGCTGTCCATGGCAGTCCCAACCGGGGATGTAGGGGGTGAAGTACCCGCGCTGGGCGTGGCTTTTAACGACGAAGTCCTTGAGGATCTTGTTGAAGGCGTGACCGATGTGAATGGGGCCGTTGGCATAAGGAGGGCCGTCGTGCAGCACGAAGGGCTTGCCGTCGGCGTTCTTCTCCAGCACACGGCGGTAGATGTCCATTTCCTGCCACTGGGCGAGCCGCTCGGGCTCGCGGGCCGGCAGGTTCCCCCGCATGGGGAAATCGGTCTCGGGCAGGTTCATGGTGTCCTTGTAGCTGTTCGACACAGTTCGTCCCTCTTCCACGTCTCGGGTTCCTCTATATCACGGCCGTCGAAGTGCGACGGCGGCGCCTGTGAGCGTATCTTGCAAAGTATACGGCAAGGGGGCGCGACGCGGACAATGGTTACAACTTTTTCTCAGGAAAGGCTTCATTAGCCGCAGCAGGTGCAATGGGCCCGATTTGCGCTAGAATATCGGATGCGCAGCAGCGTGCCGCAAAATGCAGCCCCCTACCCGATAAGGAGCCCTCCATGGCCTTCGCCATCGTCACCGATTCCTCCTCCAATCTCACTGAGGAGGTTATCGACCAGTTCGACCTGCATATCCTTCCGCTCACGTTCATGGTGGATGGCGAGGAGCATCACAGTTACCTCAAGGGGCAGAAGACCGATCTTAAGCAGTTCTACACCATGATGCGCGAGGGCAAGGTCATCACGACGTCGCTGCCGAATCTGAAGGACTCCCGCGAGCTGCTGGAGGGGCTTCTTGCCTCGGGCCAGGATGTGCTCTACATCGGGTTCTCCAGCGGGCTTTCCGGCACCTACCAGGCCATCGACCTTCTGCTGGCCGAGCTGGCCGACGCCTACCCGGACCGCACGGTGCTCGCGGTGGACACCCTGGCCGCCTCCATGGGCGAAGGGCTGCTCGTCTGGTACGCCGCCAAGATGCGCGAGGAGGGTGCGTCCATCACCGAGGTTCGCGACTGGCTGGAGGCCAACAAGCTGCATCTGGCCCACTGGTTCACCGTGGACGACCTCATGTTCCTGTTCCGCGGCGGCCGCGTCTCCCGCACGAGCGCCTGGGCCGGCACCCTTCTGAACATCAAGCCGGTCATGCACGTGGACGACGAGGGCCACCTCATTCCGCTGGAGAAGGTGCGCGGGCGCAAAAAGTCGCTGAAGGCGCTGGTCGATCATATGGCGCAGACGGCCACCTCTCCCGTGGCGGATCAGACCGTGTTCATCAGCCACGGCGATTGCATCGAGGACGCCGAGTACGTGGCCGACCTCGTGAGGGAGCGCTTCGGCGTCACCGACATCCTCATCAACTACGTGGATCCGGTCATCGGCGCCCATTCCGGCCCCGGCACCATGGCCCTGTTCTTCCTGGCCAGTGAACGATAGCGACGCTTACCTGCCGCCGTGGGAGGGCCCGGCCATCCTGCTGGTAGATCTGGACGCCTTCTTCGCCTCCGTCGAGCAGCTTGACCACCCGGCCTGGCGGGGCAAGCCCGTCATCGTCGGCGGCGATGCGGACGCCCACGGGGTCGTCTCCACCTGCTCCTACGAGGCCCGCGCCTTCGGAGTGCGCAGCGCCATGGCCTCGTCGCTAGCACGAGCGCTGTGTCCCGAGGCCATTTGGACGCATGGCCATTTCCACCGCTACCGCGAGGTGTCCGCCGCCATCATGGCCATCCTGCGAGACGAGACGCCCCACGTGCAACAGGTCTCCATCGACGAGGCCTTTATGGACATCACCCCCACTGCCGTGAACACCGAGCACCCGGTTCTCGTGGCCCAGCGCATCCAGGAGCGCGTGGCCGCCCTCGGCGTCACCTGCTCCATCGGCGTGGGTACCTCCAAATCCGTGGCGAAAATCGCCTCGGACCGCGACAAGCCCCGAGGACTCACCGTGGTTTTCCCCGGCACGGAGGCGGCCTTCCTGGAAAAGCTGCCCGTGCGCACGCTCTCCGGCGTGGGCGCCGCCGCCGAGAAGACGCTCCTTTCCCACGGCGTGCGCACCTTGGGAGCCATGGGCCGGGCCGACGGCGCCCTTCTGCGGAAGATCTTCGGGAAGAACGGCGAGATGATGCGCGACCGGGCCTTAGGGCGCGACCGATCCGAGGTGGCTGAGGACGACGAAGTGAAGTCGGTCTCCAACGAGGTAACCTACGCCCATGATCTGGAGACGCGCGAGGACATCGAAGCGGCGCTTTCCACCATTGCGGCAAAGGTGGGGAGGCGCCTGCGTCGCAAGGGGCTCAAGGGACGCACCGTGGCCGTGAAGATGCGCTACGACAATCGCACGACGCGCTCAGCCCAGTGCGCGCTGGCCGTCCCCACCGACGATGACATCGCGTTCGCCCCGGTGGTGCACCGCCTGGCGGAGGAGCTGTGGGCGCCGGGCATGAAGGTGCGCCTGCTCGGCGTCGCCGTGACTCATTTCGAGGAGGACGGCGCCCCGGTGCAGGAAGCGCTTTTCGACGCTGCCGTCCTTGGGGGCGATGACAACGCAGACGCGGTTGAAAGCGAGGCGCTCATCCGCGACGAGGAGAAGCGCCGCAGCCTTCTGGCCGCCACCGACGCTTTGCAGGAGCGTTTCGGCGACGGCACGGTGCGCTTCGGCTTCGAACTGCGCCAATCTGGCAACACCACCGGCTCCTCCTCGAAAAACGTCGAGGACTACAAGTAGCTCCCTACCAGCGGGCCCATCATGTTCTCGAGTTTTTCGAAAACTCACGAGCAAATGCCACTTCGAGCCCGTTTTGGCACCCCGGGATGCCAGTTGAAGCCCGTAATGGCACGAAATGCCATTTGAGGCCCGAAATGGCCATGGGTGGATTACCATTTCGGGGTCGAAGTGGCATTCACTCATCCCCAAAACGAAAAATTTCCGCTAAAACAGGGCCACGCGAGACATCACTGGCGGAAAGTACACGAGCGGAACAAGTGAAAAGAGGAGCGATTATGGCGCTGGTTTTGGCGATCGACATACGGAACACGCGGACGCGGATCGGGCTGGCAGTTGATGGACGACTCGTCTCCCAGTGGGCCGTTCCCACAGATTCCGCCGAGACAGCCGACGGCGCCGTGGCCTGCGTTCTCGGCTTCTTCGACGCCCTCGCCCGCAATCTCGCGCCCATCGAAAAGGACGCGCCCGACGCCATCGACCTGCCCGAGAGCGCTCCTTTGGCCGACGGGGCCATCATCGCCTCGGTCATCCCTGCCCTCACCGGCGTGTGGTCCGATGCGGCGCGGCGCCTCACGGACGCGCGCCCGCTCACCGTGGGCCCAGGTCTTAAGACGGGGCTGAAGATGAACTTCTCCGATCCCACGGCCGTGGGCGCCGACCGCGTCGCCGAGATGGTGGGCGCCAAGAGCACCTACGGCGCCCCGGCCCTCGTCATCGATCTGGGCACCTCCACCACCTTCGAACTTTTGGACGAGGCGGGCGCCTTCCGCGGCGGCATCATCGCCCCGGGCATGAAGCTCGGCGCCCAGGCGCTGGCCCGCGGAGCCGCCCAGCTGGCCGCCGTGGAACTTAGGGCCCCCAAATCGCTGCTCGGCCGCACCACGGCCGAGGCCATGCAGGCGGGCATCGTCATGGGAGAGGTGGCCCGCATCGACGGACTCATCGACATGATCTGGGCCGATTGCGGCTATACCACGCCGGTCGTTCTCGTGGGCCAGCACGCCGAAGCCATAGCCGCCCTCATGACCCACGCCGTCACCGTCGACCAAACCCTCGCCCTCCGCGGCCTTCTGGAGCTTTACGCGGCCAATACGCGACGTTAGTTGAATTTGAAAATCTTCTGGGCGATCTGATAGCCCTTGAGTCCGATCTTCTCGCCGGCCTCGGTGGGCAGGTTCGTGGCCAGATTCAGCGCGTTCGAGCGCACCCGGCGGTAGAGCGAGGGATTCTGCTCCTTCAGGTAGGCCCATATGTCTTTCAGATCCTGTTCGTCAGTCTCTCCCCCGCGCATGCGCAGAAACACCGAGCAGATGCACATCATCATGGAGAGGTAGTTGCGCAGATAGTGGCGCAGATGGCGATTGCGCACGGCCTGCGGATCCACGTTGTCGATCATCTGCCGCGTGACGCGCAGCTGCTGGTCCATGCGACCCATCATGACCTTCTCGTTGACCGACTGGTCCTCGCGGCCGATGAAGTAATGGTAGGCGTCCACGTTGAAGTAGCGCATGGTGCGCACGTAGACCAAAGGCTCGTAGACGAAGATGTTGTCCACGTAGAAGGTGTGCTCGGGCAGCGTAAGATGCATCTTGCGCAGCATCTCGGTGCGGTAGTACACCGAGTGCATGAGCAGGTACTGGCTCGGCAGGAAGGTGCCCACCTCGTCCCAGCCGAACTCATAGCCCTCTGGCAGCACATTGCCGTAGCCCATGACCTTTTGCTCGCCTTCGTCTACCTTGTCGTAGACGTAATTGGCCACCACCATGTCGCAGGGTACCGGCGCGTCCAGCTGGCTGCGCAAGTACACCATGAGCGGGAACATGGCCGCCGGATCGAGCCAGTCGTCGGAGTCGACCACCTTGAAGTAGAAGCCCGTCGCGTGAGCGAGCCCCGTGTTCACTGCGCCGCCATGGCCCTTGTTGGGCTGATGGATAGCGCGCACGATGTCCGGGTACTCGTTCTGCCAGCGGTCGCAGATGGCCGCCGTGTCGTCTTTGGTCGAGCCGTCGTCCACGAGCAGGATCTCGATGTCCTCGCCGCAGGCGAGCAGCGTCTCCACGCAGTGATCCATGTAGGCTGCCGAGTTGTAGCAGGGCACGGCGAACGTGATGGTCTTCAAAAGCGCCTCCTTCGTCGGGGTCTCGGTGTGCGGGCGTGCTGCCTCGCACGGCGGCCTAGGCGTCGGCCGTCTCCGTCAGGATCTTCTCGGACGCGGCCAGCGCGTCGGCGACCACCTTGTCCATGTTGAAATAGCGGTACTCGGCCAAACGACCCAGCGGATGGAAGTTCGGCAGCGCGTCGGTCAGGCGGCGGTAGCGCGCATAGAGCGCGTCGTTGTCGTCGTTGATGATGGCGTAGTAGGGAATCTGCGTCGCCGGATCCTCGTAGGCCCGGGAGTACTCGCGCATGATGGTGGTCTTGTCGCCGGTCTGCTCCGTGAGCCACTTGAACTCAGTGATGCGGGTGTAGTCCTCGGTCACCGTGTAGTTCACGGTGCCGCAGGGCAAGTGGTAGGTCTCGTCGAAGGTCTCGTAGACGAAATCGAGGGAGCGGTAGGGCAAACGGCCGAAGCGCCCCAGGAACAGCTCGTCAAGCGGACCGGTGTAGACGATGGGGCCTGCGAACGGCACGCCCTTGATGTGGATGGCCTCCAGGGGGGCATCCTCCTCGCGGCCGGCGAAGACGAGATCGAACACACTCTCCGCCTCGGTGCTCAGGCAGACGGTGATCTTCTCGTGGCCGAGCAGGTTCTCGAACAGGCGCGTGTAGCCATCGACCGGCATCCCCTGGAAGGCGTCCTGGAAGTAGCGGTTGTCCCGGGAGATGAACACGGGCACGCGCGCGGTCACCGAGGGATCCACTTCCTCGGGAGTGAGGCCCCATTGCTTCTGGGTGTAGTAGAGGAATACGTTCTGGTAGACGAAGTCCGCCACCTCCTGCAGCTCCGGATCCTCCTGGGCGCGCAGCTCGTTGATGGTGACCTTGCGCTCGTCGCCGAAGGTGTCGACGAGCTTCTCGATGAGCCGGGCCGCCTTCTCGTCGCCGAAGGCGATTTCCATAGAGTTCTTGTTGAAGGGCACGGGCATGTAGGTGCCGTACCAATCGGCGAGCACCCGGTGCTGGTAGCTCGACCACTCGGTGAAGCGGGCAAGATAGTCGTAGGCGCGCTGATCGTTGGTATGGAAGATGTGCGGCCCGTAGCGGTGCACGAGCACCCCGGCCTCGTCGTACTCGTCGTACATGTTACCGGCGATGTGCGCGCGCTTCTCGATGACGAGCACGCGAAGACCGCCCTCTTCGGCAAGCTGCCGGGCACTGACAGCCCCGGCAAAACCGGAGCCGACAACGACGGCGTCGTAGTCTTCGATGGCGATATCGCGGAAATCGGCGTAATTAACGGCCATAACGGGTTCTCTCCCTCGTACTCGTTGATGCGAATGGGGCGCCGGCGCTCGGGCGGCGTCTTTCGGAGGATATTGTACCCAGCCCGCATCCGATGGCCTCCAAACCCCATACAAACCGAATAAATGAACCTGCCGCGCGGTCGCGCCGTGCGGGGCGGCGGCCCGTGCTCTATCATGAGGGCAGGATACCCGTGAGAAAGGACGTTCCCGTGAGCCAGTTCCTCGATTCCATGATCGCCCGCGCGAAGGCCGACAAGAAGACCATCGTGCTTCCCGAGGGCAACGACATCCGCACCCTCAAGGCCGCCGAGGCGATTCTCGCCGAGGGCATCGCCGACCTCATCGTCTTGGGCGACGCCGACGACATCGCCGCTGCCGGCTGCAACTTGGAGGGCGCCCGCATCGTCGACTTCCGCACCTCCGAGCTGCGCGAGCCCTATGCCGAGAAGCTGGCCGAGCTGCGCGCGGCGAAGGGCATGACGCTCGAGCAAGCCCTCGAGCTTATGGACAACGAGCTGTACTTCGGCATGATGATGGTGAAGATGGGCGAAGCGGACGGCCTCGTCTCGGGCGCCTGCCACTCCACCGGCGACGTGCTGCGCCCGGCCCTGCAGATCCTGAAGACCGCTCCCGGCGCGCAGATGGTGAGCTCGTTCTTCGTCATGAACGTGCCCGACTGCGACTTGGGCCACCACGGCACCTTCATCTTCTCCGACTGCGGCCTGGAAGTGCAGCCCGATGCCGACCGTCTGGCCCAGATCGCCATCAATGCCGAGGCCGCGTGGCGGTCGCTGTTCGCCGATGTCGAGCCGGTCATCGCCATGCTGTCGCATTCCTCCTACGGCTCGGCCAAAAACGACGATTCCGACAAGGTGGTGCGCGCGACGGCCAAGGTGAAGGAGCTCGCGCCCGAACTCGCGGTAGACGGCGAGCTGCAGCTGGACGCCGCCATCGTTCCCGAGATCGGCGCGGCGAAGGCGCCGGCCTCCCCTGTCGCGGGCCGCGCCAACGTGCTCGTGTTCCCGGATATCGATGCGGGCAACATCGGCTACAAGCTGGTGCAGCGCTTGGCGAAGGCCGAGGCGCTCGGCCCCATCCTGCAGGGCATCTCCGCCCCGGTGAACGACTTGTCCCGAGGGTGCTCGGCTGACGACATCGTGGGCGTGGTGGCCATCACCGCCGTGCAGGCGCAGGGGAAATAACGTCCTTTTTGCTTCTCTATCCCTCCGGGCCCGAGGTGGGCGAGGGGGTGCCGTGCTCAAACAGCATTGAAGTGCAGGACTCGCCAAGGGTCGCGACATTACCTTATGCACTTCAATGAACTGCGCGCGGCACCCCCTCGCCCACCTCGGGCCCTGCATTTTTGAGGCTGCGGGCAGGATCCCTGCCCTGCCCGCAGCCTGCTCGTTTCAGATTGCTACACTGATTGCTTGCTTTTCTCTTCTCTCTCGATGCCGAGTTTCTCGAAGAGCTCGTCGCGGCTGTGGACACCGAGCTTCTTGTAGACGTGGCGGATGTGCGACTTCGCCGTGCCGTTGGCCACGACCATGGCAGAGGCCACCTCGCTGGCCGAGCACCCCTCTAAGAGCAGCGTGAGCACCTCCTTCTCGCGCTCGCCCAAACCGCAGGCGGCAGCCACGCGATCCACTTTGGCGCGACGGGCCGCATCGAGATCTCCCGTCGCCTGCTCGCCCTCGAAAAGCTCCGCCGAACGAGTCGGCGTGACACCCCGTCTCACGAGGATGATCATGGCGGCGTTGGCAGCCAGAATAGACAGCAGAACCATGATGTTCGACGCGAATTGCTCGACGAATGCGAAGCAGAGCGCCATGCACAAGCGGCCGACGAGACATCCGGCGGCAAACGCCACCATGAGGCTCGTGAAGGCCGCAAGAGTGCGCCGCCGACTCCCCTGCGCGCTGGCGCACAGGAGCACGACGGCATAGGCGAGGAAAAGGAACATGCCAAGCGCTGCCAGATCGAAGGAAAGCGCAGGCTCGAGGTGAAGATAGGAGGCGGCTATGACGGCCACGATGATAGCGGGCACGGCGATCGTCGTCAGCGGGAGGACCGCCGCATTTGCCAAGAGAACCACAGCGCAGATAAGCAGCATCGGGGCGAAGAAATCCCCCGAAGCATAAGAGGCACTGTCGCCCCCGATACCGGCAAAGGCGATGGCCGTGATGAAGGAGAAGCTGAACAGAAACGTCGCAGAGGCCGGGTAGCGGAAGGTATCCGCCGGCACGGCCGCGGGCGCAGCGGCGTCGTCTCCCTCCTTGGCCTGCTCCGTGCGCAGCTTGCGAGAGAGCACGAACGTCCCCAGGAACATGAGCACCCCCATGCACACGCACAGCTTTACCGCCTCCAGGCCCGAGAACACCCAGATGACGAAGGAGGCGAACACGCCCGCCAGCACGATATTCCAAATCACCGAAAAGGAGCGGCGATCGATGTGCACGGCGAACCACGAGGTCATGGCCACGGGCAGATAGACGCCGAAGATAGCGCCGCAAACCCAGTTGACGGGCTCGGGCACGTGGATGCCCGCCCCGAACAGCACGCAGTACAGCACCAAGCTCGCCTGCACGAGGAGGGCCAAAGTCCAAAGCCATCGGCTGCCCACGGCAAGGCGCCCGCTCTGCCGCAGCCTCCGCCCAAGCATCAGCGCGCAGAGGACCTCGGCGACATAGGAAGCATCGGTATAGGAGAACATGAACGCCGAGGTGTGCCACATGGCCGGCCAGAAGTACACCTGGCCCACGAAGGCCAAGTTGCAGGCCAGACCTACGAACAGACTTATGGATCCAGCGCTTCTGAAATGCTCCTCGAACCCGAGGCGCAGCCCCGCGATCGTGTCTCTCAGATGTTTCATCGATTGCCCCTCCCCTTTTCGCTGCCACCCATGAAACCACAAAAGGCAGATAAGCGCCAGCGGCAAATTGGCAGTCTCTCCTCATTTCCAGAAAGGTGGGTTAGCGGGATAGGTTAGCAAGTTCCGCCATCGCTAACCTACAGGTTATCTCTCACGCTAACCTCAATGCTGCCGCTAAAGTGACCAGCGTGATCGGGGACACCGCGATCCCCGGAGCGCCGGAGCGAGTACGTCACGCGACGTCTTCGCCAGACATCAACCCGGCGCGAAGATACCGACCACAAGGGAGTGGAAAATGGGAAAATATACCCGCCGACAGTTCATCACCAGCGCTGGTGTCGGCATGGCCGCCGTCGCCGGCCTCGGCCTTGCCGGCTGCGCGCCGCAGACCCCGGCCGATAAGGCCATGGCCAACACGGGCAACGGGGGAACCACCTTCGCCGACACCATCGCCTGGGACGGCGAGTACGACGTCGTCGTCATCGGCTTCGGCGGCGCCGGTGCCGTGTCCGCCTGCTACGCCGCCGACGCCGGCGCGAAGGTGCTGCTCATCGATAAGGCCCCTCAGGGCATGGAGGGCGGCAACACGCGCTTCTGCGGCCAGATCATCCTGAACTCCGACGACAAGGAGGCCATGCTCGCCTACAACAAGGCCATGGCCGGCGATTTCGCCGTCGATGACGAGCTCATGGACGTGTACGCCGAGGGCCTGACCCAGACGAAGACCATGCTGCGCGACTTCTTCGGCGTCCCCGAGGAGAACTTCCTCGATTGGAAGGAGGACTCCTCCGCCCAGCCGATGATCGCCATGTTCATCCCCGAGTACCCCGAGCTCGAGGGCGGCGAGGCGCTGCACGTGCTGACCGTGAGCGACAACGTGTGCAACTCCGCGCTGTGGAAGACCTACCGCAACAAGGTCATGTCCATGAGCGACAACATCGACGTGTGGTACATGTCCCCGGCCACGAAGCTCTTCCAGGATCCGGTCAGCCGCGCCGTCATCGGTGTGGAGATCGACAAGGCCGGCGACACGGTGAACATCCGCGCCAAGAACGGCGTCGTCATGACCATGGGCGGCTTCGAGAACAACAAGCAGATGGTCGAAGACTTCCTGGGCCTCACCAAGAGCACCCCGGCCGGCACCCTGTTCAATACCGGCGACGGCGTGAAGATGGCCATGGGCGTCGGCGCCGATCTGTGGCACATGGAGGCCTACGAGGGCAACTGCTTCGCGCTCGGCGGCATCTCCTTCGTGGTGAACGAGGATCAGCACGCCAAGACGTTCAACGACCTGCGCAACCTTTCCGGCAGCGTCATCGTCGTGGGCAACGGCGGCGAGCGCTACCTGCGCGAGGACGTGTACAACCGCCACGGCCATGTGCCGAGCAACGGCGACTGGGTAAATGTGAAGCGCCCGCGCAACACCTACATGGTGTGGGACGCCGCCCAGAACGAGGCCATCGCCGAGTACCACGGCATCCCGGCCGGGTTCGAGGATCAGGTCGTCTCCGCCGCCACCATCGCTGAGCTCGAGAGCGCCCTCGGCATTCCGGCCGGCAAGCTCGAGCAGACCGTGACCGATTTCAACAAGATGGCCAACGATGGCTATGACCCGGCCTTCTTCCGCGCCGCCGAGACCATGCGCGCCTTCGGCGAGGGCCCCTTCTACGCCATCGAGATGATCCAGGCCTTCCTGAACACCCAGGGCGGCGCCCGCCGCAACGCCCGTGCCGAGGTCGTGGGCACCGACGGCGAGCCCATTCCGCACCTCTACTCCGCCGGCGAGTTCGGCGGCATGACCCCGTACCAGTACAACGGCGGCGGCAACATGGCCGAGTGCCTCATTTTCGGTCAGCTGGCCGGCGTGGGCGCGGCGGCCGAGAAGGATCCGCTGCCGGTGCTCCCCATGGGCGTAGCCTCCGAGATCGTCTACACCCAGGGCAGCGGCAGCCACGAGGTCGATCCTGACCCGACCGCGTCCGCGAAGCTCGGCGAGAACGAGTACCTCGGCACCTCGACCCTGTGCATGGGCAACGAGCTGGCGGTGAAGGTGAAGGTGGAGGGCGGCAAGATCGCTGCCATCGACATCGTGCAGCAGCAGGAGACCGCTGGTGTGGGCAGCTTGGCGCTCGACGCCCTGCCGGCCCGGATCATCGAGACCCAGTCCACCGAGGTTGATGCCGTAGCCGGCGCCACCGTCTCCTCCACGGCTCTGAAAGACGCCGTGAACAACGCCCTCGCCCAGGTGAAGTAGCTCGCCTGATGCGATAGGGGCGCACCCGAGCGCCCCGCAATCCCTCCCCACGAGATCGTGGCCCGCTCTGGGCCTCGATCTCGTTTTTTCCAGCCGCGAATCGACGATTGTTCCGTTAGGACCGTCGATTTGTGGCTAGCATTTTCCCGAAACAGCCTAATCCGAAGAAAAAGAAGCCCCGGATTGACGATCTTTACAGAACAACCGTCAATCCGGGGCTAGCTTTTCGGAGCCGAAAGCGCCTACGCAAGCTCGGTGATCTCGAGCGTGCCCTCCTTCACCAACTGATAGGTGTCGCGGGCGATCATGTACTCCTCGTCGGTGGGAATGATAACGATGCGCACCTCGGAGTCGTCCGTGGAGATCTCGCGCTCGCCGCGCAGGCCCTTGCGGTTCTTCTCCAGGTCGATCTTGATGCCGAGCGGCTGCAGACCCGCGAAGATCATGCGGCGCATCTTGTCGCAGTTCTCGCCCACGCCGGCCGTGAGCACGATGGCATCGACGCCGCCCATGACGGCGATGTACTGGCCGATGTATTTCTTCGCGGAGTTCGAGTACATGTCGTAGGCGAGCTGGGCGCGCTCGTCGCCCTCCTCGGAGGCCTGGCGCACGCTGCGCAGGTCGTTGGAGATGCCGGAGATGCCCAAAAGCCCGCTCTTTTTGTTCATGAGGTCGTTCACCTCGGCCGCCGTGAGGTTCTCCTTCTCCATGATGAAGGGGACGATGGCCGGGTCGATGGCGCCGCAGCGGGTGCCCATCATAAGGCCATCGAGAGGCGTGAGACCCATGGAGGTGTCAACGGCCACGCCGTGGTCGATGGCGGAGATGGAGCAGCCGTTGCCCAGATGGCAGGTGATGAGCTTCAGGTCCTCCAAGGGCTCGTCCATGAAGGCGGCCGCGCGCTCGGCAATGTAGCGATGCGAGGTGCCGTGGGCGCCGTACTTGCGGATGGCGTGCTTCTCGTACAGCTCGTAGGGCAACGGGTACATGTAGGCCTTCGGCGGAATGGTCTGGAAGAACGAGGTGTCGAAGACGGCCACCATGGGCTTGCCGGGCATCTGCTCGCGGCAGGCCTCGATGCCCATGAGCGCGGCCTTGTTGTGCAGAGGCGCGAGCTCCGCCAGCTCGTCGATCTTGGCGACGACATCGTCATCGATGAGCACGGAGCGATCGAAGTACTTGCCGCCCTGCACTACGCGGTGCCCCACGGCGTCGATGTCGTCCAAAGAATCGATGGCCTTGGTGGGGCCGCTCGTCAGCGCCTCCAGCACGAGGGCCATGGCGGCGTTGTGATCGGGCATGGGGGTGTCGATGACCACCTCATTCTCGTCGATGCCGTGCTTGTGGAAGGCCTCGGCGGAACCGACACGCTCGCAGATGCCCTTGGCGAGCACTTCATGGGTTTCAACATTGATGAGCTGGTACTTCAGAGAGGAAGAACCAGCGTTGAGGACGAGGACGTTCAATGACTTACCTCCTAATCAATAGTTTCCCCTATTTTAGGAGTGCACGCAGGGCGCGTCGCACCTGCTCGCGTCCTTATCGGCAAGCGGAGCGCCGCTCACCGATTGACACCCCGTCATCTTTTCCGTTGAATTGCGGAGGCGGCTCCCCGTAGAGGGCGACCTTGATCCCCCCCTTCCAACTGAAGACATCATTCCGGTCGAATGGGCAGATCAAGGTCTGCCCCTACGGAATCTGTCGCGCCGTCACCGTTCTAGGAGAGGGTCGTGTCCTGGGTCTCGTCGTCGGGGGCGGCCACCAGCTCGCCCATGAGCACCTCCACCTGCTGCTCGGCGGCGCCCAAGCGCTTCTGCAGCGAGCCCAAGAGCACCACGCCGCGCTCGTAGGCGGCGAGGGACTCCTCCAGTTCCAGCGTATTGCTCTCCAGCACGGAGACGATGGACTCCAGCTCGCTCAAGGCCTCGCGGAAGGTCAGCTCTTCCACCGGCTTCTTCTCGTCAAGGTTCGCGGCATCGCTCATGGCGCTTCCTTTCTCATCGTTGCGTGTATCACTCGTCGCTGCGCGTATCATCAGTCCCAAACTTCGACGGCGCTGTGGATGCGGCGGATATCGTCCACCGTGCAGTCCAGCTCACCGTCGGAGAGGGTCACCACGAGGCGCTCCCCCGCCGCGACGCCGTCCACCGAGCTCACCACTCGGCCGTCCTCCCCCTTGGCCATGGCGTAACCGCGGCCGATGATGGCCAGAGGCGACAGATCGTGCAGGCGCGCCGCGCTCACGGCCACCGACGCGCGATAGGGGTCGGTCATCGCCGCGCCGGCGCGCATCAGGCGCCCCCGCGCCCCATCGAGCTGCTGCCGGGAGCGCTCGCCGAAGTGCTCGCCGAGGTAGCCGAGGCGCCCTGCAGCGGCGCCCACCGCTCCTCTGGGCGCCGAGAGCAGCCCGGGCAGCATGCGCCCCAAAGCCTCGCCGATAAGCCCCAGCCTGTGGCGATCCTCGCGCAGCGCCTCCGGCAGCGCGCGGCCGAGGCGGTCGGACAGGTCGTCCAAGGCCAGCGCCTCGCCGTCGAACAGGCGCGTCGGATCGCGGAACAACGGCAGGGCAGCCACCCGTTCCATCTTGATCGACAGCGCGTCCAAACGACGGCTCTCGGCATGGCCCATGGCGGCGCCGAGCCCCTGGATGCGGGCGGCGATCTCGCCCTGAGCCGGCGCCACGGCCTCGGCGGCCGCCGTGGGCGTCGAGGCCCGCACGTCGGCCACCATATCGGCGATGGAGGTGTCCGGCTCATGCCCGATGCCCGTCACCACGGGCACGGGACAGGCGGCAATGGTGCGCGCCAGCCGACGGTCGTTGAAGGGCATGAGATCCTCGAAGGATCCGCCGCCGCGCACGAGGAGCACCACCTCAGCGCCGGCAAAGACCACCTTGGCCAGACCGTCCACGAGCCCGTCGGCCGCCCCGGGGCCCTCCACGGGAACGCCGGCGAACAGGATGCGGGCCAAGGGATACCGCCGTCGCAGGGTGCGAAGCGCGTCGTGGACGGCCGCACCGCGCGGTGAGGTGACGAGCCCTATGGTCTCGGGATAGGCGGGCAAAGGACGCTTGCGGGCCGGATCCATCAGCCCCATGGCCTCGAGCTCCCGCGCCAAGTTGGCCACCTGCAGCCGCAGCTGCCCTTCGCCGGCCAACGACACCGAGAACACGTCGAAGTTCATGCGCCCCTTGGCCGCGTACAGCGAGAAGCGCCCGGTGAGCTCCACCAGGGCGCCGACGGAAAGCGCCACGCCCGAGGCCTGGTAGCGGTTCATCCACATCATGCACGGAAGCGAGGCCTTCTCGTCCTTCACGGTGAAGTACACGGCCTTGTAGCCGGGCTTGTCGTTCACCTCGGAGACCTCGCCCACCAGGCGCACCACCACCTCTTCCAGGGCATTCTTGGCCAGGCCCATGGCCGCCGACACCGACAGGGCCGCGCCGGCCTCCTCTTCCGTTGTCGTCTCGCGCTCTTCCACCGCCACAGCAGGCTCCGTTTACTCCTGGCGCTGGCCGAGCAGCCACAGAAGCTGCAGGATGGAGGTGAGGGCGGCGGCCAGATAGGTGAAGGCGCAGGCGCGCAGAACGTCGAAGGCGCCCTTGCGCTCCTGGGCGGGCAGGCCGATCTGGCCCATGTAGGCCATGGCGCGCTGGGAGGCGTTGAACTCGACGGGCAGGGTCACCAGCTGGAAGAGCACCACCACCGCGTACATGATGATGGCCGCGGTGGTAAGACCGGCGATGTTCAGGACGATGCCGGCCATGAGCAAAAAGATCCAGGCATTCGAGGCCAGGTTCACCGCCGGCACGATGGCCCCGCGGATCTTCATGGGCGTGTAGTCCTGGGCGTACTGGCAGGCATGGCCCACCTCGTGGCAGGCCGTGGCCGTGGCGGTGATGGTGCGCCCGTCGAAGGCCTCGGGCGAGAGCGTCACCGAGTTGCTGCGCGGGTCGAAGTAGTCCTGGCCCGGACCGCCGCGGAAGACCTGCACATTCGAGATGCCGTAGTAGGAAAGCATCTGGCGCGCCGCCTCGGCGCCGGTCAGCCCCGTGGAGTTCGCCACATGGGAGTAGGTCTTCAGTTTGTGGTTCACGTACCACTGGGCGCCCATGCCGATGACGAGCGTCGCGACGATGAGCATGAGGTAACTGCTGGAAATCATAGGGTTCTCCTTGCGTATGCCTTGCATTTTTGGCAGTCAATTATAGGCATGGGAGCGCCCCGGTCGCCCGGGAGGCGCCGAAAGCGTGAAAGATACGTAACCGCCTCAGGAACGCGGCGTCACCACGAGTCCTTCGGGGCCGAGGGACAGGGCGAGCCGGCCGGCGAGAAGCTCCAGCAGCTCGTCCCCCACCATGGCGCGGCGCCAGCCGCGCAGCACATCGACGTCGGCGGTGTAGCCCCGGGCGACGCGGGCGAGCTCCGTCCGGGAGGCCAGCGTCTGCATGGCGATGTCGTTCTCCTTGGCGCGCAGCCGCACGAGCGCCTCCATGAGATCGAGCTCGGCATCGACGTTGCGCTCGCTCTTCGGCGACTTGTCCAGCTCGGGCCATGTATCGGGCGCGGCATCGAGACCCCGGACGAGCACGGTGGCCACGGCCCGGGCGTCCCGAGTGTTCAGCTTCTCGCGCACGCCGCGGATCAGGAACAAATCGTCGATGGTGCGGGACTCGCGACGGCAGGCCTCAACGATCTGCTCGTCGGTGAGCACCCACTTGCGCGGCATATCGCGCTCCTGAGCCGTCACCTCGCGCCAGCACGCCACCTCCCGCGCCGCCGAGAGCTGCCGGCGCGTAAGCTGGCCCACGCGCTTGAGCCGCTTGTAGCGCTCGAAGGGGTCGCTCTCGTAATGGGCCGGGTCGCTCATGGCGGCGAAGTCGTTGTCGAGCCAGTGCAGACGCCCCTTCGCCTCCAACTTCTCCACCATGATGCGGTACATCTTCGGCAGATAGATCACGTCGTCGGCGGCGTATTCCAGCTGGGAGGTGGAAAGGGGTCGGCGCGACCAGTCGGTGAACGAGTCGCTCTTCTTCAAGTTCACGCCGCACAGGCTGTGCACCAAAGGCCCGTAGCCGATCTGCTGGGTGTGGCCCAAAAGGGTGGCCGCCACCTGGGTATCGAACAGGGGCGCGGGCAAAACGCCCAGCTCGCGATAGAGGATCTCCAAATCCTGGCCTCCGGCGTGGAAGAGCTTCACGATGGAAGAGTCGGTGAGCAGCGGGGCGAGCACCTTCATGTCCTCGATGGCGAAGGGATCCACGACGGCCACTTCCGCATCCGTGGCCAGCTGAATGAGGCAGAGGTTCGCGTAGTAGGTCTTCTCGCGCAGAAACTCCGTATCAATGGCCAAGACCGACGACGAGGCCGCTCTGCGCACGAAGGCCTCCAGGTTTTCTTGGCTTGCAATGTATTCCACGACGGTCCTTGTCTGTAAGAGATGAGGTTGTAGTACCATCCTATAATAGCAAGGGAAAGGAATTATGTGAAACTCCTCATCGTGAACAACCTGGCCTCCGGCTTCCGCGACGGGGCCATTTACGACTTCATGCGCGCCTTTGCGTCCGACGGCGACGAGATTTGCGTGCGCTGCACCGACGGTAACACCGACCTCGCCGATTTTCTGCGCGACGCCGAGAATTTCGACGCCGTGGTAGCCGCCGGCGGCGACGGCACGGTGGCCTCGGTGGCCTACCTCTTGGCCGAGACGGGCATCCCGCTGCTCCCCTTCCCCGCAGGCACCGCGAATTTGCTCGCCATGAACCTCGCCTCGCCGGCCGAGCCCCATGCGCTCGCCCATCTCATGCGCGAGCAGCGCCTCATGGATTTCGACATCGGGGAGATCGAGCTTTCCAACGGGGAGCGCTTCGGATTCTCCATGATCGCCGGAGCCGGCTACGACGCCGCCATCATGGAGGGCGCGGAGCCCTCCAAGCGCCTTCTGGGCCCCATGGCCTACTTCACGGCGGCCTTCGCCAACTTCGCGCCGCAGTTCTCCCGCATCACGCTCACCATCGACGGGAAGACCGTCGAGACCCAGGGCGTGGGAGTGCTCGCCATCAACTTCTCGAAGCTGCAGTTCGACATCTCGCTCGTCCACGAGAACCTGCCGCGCGACGGCATGTTCGACATCGTGGTCATGAACACCCACGACGCCGTGGGCCTCATCCCGGCGATCTTAAGCTGCATGCTCGACCGCGCCGGCGAGTTCCCCGCGCGCCCCGATGTGATGGAGGTCTTCCGCTGCCGGGAATGCACCGTCGTCGCCGACCCGCCGCTGGATGTGCAATACGACGGCGAGGTGACGGGGACGACCACGCCCTTCACCGTGCGCATGCTGCCCGAGGCGGCGCGCTTCGTCGTGAGCGAGGAGTGCCTGAAGCTCTTCGGCGAGGAGAGCGCTTCGCCGCTTAATCTCGACTAGGGTCGCGCACGACGAGGCCAGCGCGCTCGCCCAAGGGCCCCCGGCTCGCTCCTTCCCTTCCACGGATCCACCACCCTCCCCTTCCGTGAAAAAAGCGGCCCCGGCGCGATTGCCGGGGCCGCTTTCTCGTTTCGACCGAAGCGTCGCTACACGAGGCCGGGCGTCGTCACCAACAGGTAGATAGACAGGCAGGCCGCTGCGATGATAACGACGAGCACCACCTTGTCCAAGGTGCTCTGGAAGTACTTCTCGCCGCGCTCCTTCTTGCCCCAGATGTACATGACGATACCGGGCACGTACAGAAGGCACATGAGGATGACACCGAGCACGCCTGCGGCCCACGACAGGAACAGGCTGTAGACGACGCCCACGCAGCCGAGGATACGCCACCAGAGAATCGGCCCGCTAAGGTGCCCCTTGAAGGCCTCGGGCTCCTTGAAGGCCACTTTCGCAAAGTAGGCGGCGGACAGCAGGTACGGCAGAAGAATCATGCCAGCGGACAGCGTGTAGAAGAACTGGTAGGTGGAATCGGTGAACAGCCAAGTGATGAGGAACAGCTCGATGATGATGTTCGTGACCACCAGCGTCACCACCGGCGCGCCCTTCTTGTTCGTCTTGGCGAAGGCCTTGATGAACACGCCCTCCTCGGCGGCCTCGAAGGGGGACTCGCTGGCGAGCACCGTATAGCCGAGCATGGCGCCGATGAGCGAGAGCGACACGGCGAAGTTGATGAGCACGGCGCCCCAATCGCCCACGGCGGCCTGCATCACGTAGGCCAGAGCCGGGTTCTCAAGGTTGGCCAGCTCGGAGAGCGGCATAACGCCCATGGAGAGGATGGACACCGTCAGGTACAGCGTCAGCACGCAGATGAACGCGATGATAGTGGCCTTGCCCACGTCCTTCGCCTTCTTGGCGCGGCCGGAGATGGCCACCGCGCCCTCGATGCCAATGAACACCCAGATGGTCACCATCATGGCCGTCTGCACCTGGTCGACGAAGGCGAGCGACGGGTCGGCTCCGGTGGTGAGGTTCGCGATGAAGATGTCGGGCTTGAAGGCGCCGATGAAGATGATGGCGATGATACCGATGAGCAGGGGCACGAACTTCGAGATGGTGATGACCGCGTTGATGAGGGTCACCTCGCTGATGCCCCGGCTCACGAGGAAGGCGTAGAACCAGATGATGCAGGAGGCGCCGATGACGGCGTAGAGGTTCGTGCCGTTGCCGAAGATCGGGAAGAAGTACGACAGCGCGCCGAACAGAAGCGCCGAGAAGCTGACCGTGCACAGAAGGGCCGAGATCCAGTAGCCCCAGGCACTGTTGAAGCCGAGGAAGTCGCCGAATCCCGTGGCGGCGTAGGTGTAGATGCCGCCCTTGAGGTCGGGCTTAACCCGGGAAAGCGCGAAGAACGTCATGACGAGGCAGAACACGCCGATGGCGGAAATGCCCCAGGCGGTCAGTATCGCCCAGCCGCTCGCGCCGCCGGCCGCCGCATCGCCCGACAGCGAGAACACGCCCGCGCCGACGATGAGCGTGATGACCGTGGTGACCATTCGAAACAAGCCGATGCCCTTGGGGTTGGTCACCCCGTCCGCTGCGGCCTGGGGCACGGCGGCCCCTGTCCTGGTCATTGATTCTGTGCTCATGGAAAGACCAACTCCTCGGTAGGGGAACATTGAGAACAATGATACCCCAGGTGAGGTTATTTCGCTTCCACAACTTTTCCACGTAAGGGCTGTGTTACGAAAACTTGCCGAGATAACGAAAAAGGTCGGAAGAAAAGTCTTCCGACCTGCGAATTCATGGTGCGCGATACAAGATTTGAACTTGTGACCCCCACCGTGTCAAGGTGGTGCTCTCCCCCTGAGCTAATCGCGCATTCCGGGTTGCCGCCTCGCTTTCGTTCAGCAGCGAGTTAGTAGTTTAACAGATCGCCGCTCCCTGTCAAAGGGTTTTTCAGGATTCCTTGGAATCGGCGGCAGATGGCGCGGATGCGGGGGCAGGAGCCTGGCTTCCCTCATCGATCGCCGGCTCCCCTTCGGGAAGCTCGCGGCCCGATGCCGGGGCAATCTTGTCGTAGTTCCAACCGTTGGTGTACTTGGGAGGCTGCACCACCGCATAGCGGGCGCCGCACTTCTCGCAGATAACGACCTTGCCGGCCTTCGGGCGGAACATCCACCACACCACCCCGGCCGTGGCAAGGGTGACGACGACGGCCAGCACGATGAGCATGTCCATCATGCCCACCTCGGCGGCATCGCCGGTCGTGAAACCCGCCAGAGCTACGAGCACCCACAGGCCGAGGATGTAGATGGCGAACCCTGCCACGAGGACCTTCGCAACGCCCCGAGTCGGCAACGCCCCCTCGTACTGGGTGGCGCGGGCCTTGCACTCGCGGCATTTTACCTTGCTCGTCTCCATGGGCAACCGCCTCTCACGGCCGAATCTTTTCGTGCTGCCATACTACCATAGGGTGGCGTTCATTTTGTGCACGCGATCAACGATCAAGGCAAAGTCATCTCAGCTCGCCGGGAAACCGAACGCTGCAGCTTTCCGCACCGAGCACGACGCAAAGAGGGCTCTTCCAGCAAAAAAAATCGAGAGCCCGCAGGCTCTCGACTCGTGAAATCATGGAGCGGACAACGGGATTCGAACCCGCGACCCTCACCTTGGCAAGGTGATGCTCTACCAGCTGAGCCATGTCCGCATCGCGAGGAGATACTATAAGGGAAGTGGCCAGGCGATGCAAGCCCTAATTTAAAGAAATTCAAGACTCGTCCGCAAACGGCCGCCCGGGGTTGATTCGCGAGTTGATCCGTACACCTTCACTTTTTCTCAAAACTCAGCTGGA
>ERZ838118.426-NODE-426-length-59168-cov-39.527092_pt1 | contig 59168 bp, 47 predicted proteins | sample MGYA00519863_ERZ838118 | MGnify/ENA primary metagenome ERZ838118 (study PRJEB31850, sample SAMEA3708827) | human gut metagenome | biome: human gut; feature: human-associated habitat; material: faeces | place: China | collected 2014 ...
CGTCCCTTTAAACTGTACTCTACAAATATCCTATATCGGGTATAACACGCAAGAAGTGAAAATTACTTCTACTACCCAAACATTAAATATTAAAATGGTAGAAGATTCTGAGACCTTGGATGAAGTTGTTGTCGTAGGTTATGGTGTGCAGAAGAAAGTTAACTTAAGTGGTTCTGTATCATCGGTTAATTCTGAAAAAATAGCTAACCGTCCTGTAATGAACCTTGGACAGGCTTTGGTTGGAGCCGCTCCGGGTGTGCGCGTAACTCAGGGTAGTGGTAATCCTGGTGACGAGAGCATTGGTATACAGGTACGTGGTCAAGGCTCATTCAATAATAGTAGCCCCTTGATTCTAGTCGATGGAGTACAGGCTGATATGGGTCCGTTAAATACGGATGATGTGGAAAGTATCTCTATTTTGAAGGATGCCAGTGCAGCAGCTATTTATGGTTCGCGTGCAGCCAATGGTGTAATTTTGGTAACGACTAAAAAAGGAAAGAAAGACGAGAGCCCCAAAGTAACCCTTACTGCAATGTTTGCACAGGAAAAGCCGATTACTGACTTTAAGCTGATGTCAAGTACAGCTGATTTCATGGAGTTGCATAATATTGCTAAATTAAATGCCAATCCTACAGCTAACACTCCTGACTATAGCTGGGAGAGTATTGAGGAGTGGCGTGAAGCAGATAAAAACCCTAATGGAATTTATACCAATCCGGTGACAGGACAGCAGATACCTAATTGGTTGGCTTATCCCAATACAGACTGGGCACAAATTCTTTTCCAGCCTGCATTCTACCAAAAATATGGTGTAAATGTATCCGGTGGTAGTAAAAACACTACTTATCTGTTGTCGCTCGGTTATCAGAATAATCCGGGAACATTGGATAATACCAGTATGGAGCGTTTCAATATTCGTGCTAATATAGAAACAAAGATTGCCGATATTATCACTTTTGGTACACAAACTTATGGAACAAAAGAATTTAAGGATCCGGGAAGTACTTCAATGACCTATTTACTTCAGGCATGGCCGGGAATGACACCTATTTATAATGGAAAATATGGCGCCAGTGAACATCCGGAAGTAACCCAAAAAGATAATATCCTACAACAGGTGGCTTATCAGGGTGGACAAAATACTTACACACGTCTTAATACTACATGGTATGCCAATATAGAATTGCCATTGAAAGGTCTTGTTGCAGAAGCTAAATTCAACTGGAGTCAATACTCTCGTCATGATGAACATCATTCACAGAATTTACCACGTTATAGTTTCCGTGAAAGCTTTGATACTCCGAAAGAAGGAATCGGGGTACTGGACCAAGCGACAACTTACCGTTATGCTTATGAGTCTACCAGTTATACAGCTGACCTGTTGTTACGTTATAACAATACTTTTGGCAAACATGATGTGGGCGCATTTTTCGGTTACGAACAATATCGCGGTGAAACCACAGGATTTAGCGCAGAAAAGAAAGGCTTGATAGATTGGAGTATTACAGATATTACCTCAGGAGCGGAAATGAATTCCATCGGTGGTAGTGCCAAGTCGGTTAATGCAATAATCTCTTATTTTGGCCGTATAAATTACGCTTATAATGGAAAATATCTGCTTGAAGCCAGCTTCCGTTCGGATGCTTCTTCAAAATTTGCTCCGGGACATCGTAGCAGTTTCTTCCCTTCCGGTTCTGCTGCATGGCGTATCAGTGAGGAAGCCTTTTTTGAACCATTGAAGAATACTGTCAATAGTTTGAAAATCCGTGCTTCATACGGTTCTTTGGGAAATACCGTTGGTGGCAACTATGACTGGCAGGCACTTTATAAGAAAGTAAATAATGTATTTGATGAAAGAGTACAAAACGGTCTGATACAATCGTCTATTCAAAATCTTGCACTTTCATGGGAAAAAGTGACCACCTATAACTTTGGTTTGGATGCCTCTTTCCTGAATCAACGCTTGACTCTTGAAGCAGACTTCTACTTGCGTAAAACATCGGACATTCTTACTAACTCTATTATTTATAAGACAATGGGAAGTATCAGTGCACCTATGTCTAATACAGCAAGCTTGACTAACCATGGTTTTGAATTTAATTTGGGATGGAATGACCAAATAAATGATTTCCGTTATGGTATTGGTGTCAATCTTGCCTTCAACAAAAATAAGGTAACTGACTTTAAAGGCGCACTGCAATATGAATTAGATGAAGATACTAAAGATATTTGGGGTAATCCGACATGGCGTTATACAAACTTGGCTGATGTATCTACCGGTGGAGATACGCGTCGCGTAGAAGGACATATGATAGACGAATATTTCTTACGTCGCCCTTATAAAGGAGATGGTTCATATAAATTGGCTGACGGTAGTGTAAACCCTAAAGGTGGTCCTCGTGATGGTATGATTCGCACTAAAGCTGACCTCGACTGGGTAGCTGCTATGATGGCTGCCGGATATACATTCAATAATAACTTGAAAAATATCGGTTCTGACGGTTCTAATCTATGGTATGGTGACTTGATTATGGATGACGTGAACGGTGACGGTAAATATGGTAACGATGACGACCGTGAATTTACCGGCAAGAGCAGCACCCCGAAAGTAACTTTGGGCTTGAATATCACTGCTGCATGGCGCGGATTCGATTTCAGTATGATATGGTCGGGACGTTTTGGCGGTTATCATTACCTCAATTCAAAAGGAGCCAACGGTTCGCTGATTACCAACGTGGGCGATGCATTGCCCGGAGATGCATGGAGCAGATTTTACTCTTATGACTCTGAAGCGTCTCATGCCGGTATAATCAGAAATGAAAATGGAACTATTATCGGTTCTTCTTATGACCCTGCTGCCGATCCCAATGCCAGCATTTACAACGAATACCCACGTCTGTTAAGTTCTGGCGGTACGACTCCGTCAAATACATTCTATTTGTATAATACGTCATTCTTCAAGTTGAAATCGCTGCAAATTGGCTATACATTGCCTAAAAAATGGATTGCACCTGCCAAAATCAGTAATATGCGCGTATTTGTATCAGGTGAAAACCTGCTGACTATCAAATCAAGCAGATTCCCCGGTGTAGACCCTGAATTGGGCAGCTCACTTGCTGTATATCCGATTGCCAGAATGTTCTCCGGCGGTTTATCTGTAACCTTTTAATTAAATAGAAACGAACATGAAAAAGATATTCAATTTATTAGCATTAGCAGCTGTATTGGGAACTTCAACGGCTTGCACAGACATTTTGGACACTGCGCCATATGATAAACTTTCCAGTGGAACAATGTGGACCACAGAAGAAAGTGTAGACCAAGGGGTTATTGGCGTGTATTATTCATTACAGAGACCCTTCCATGGAGATAAGTTTATTGGTGCTAATGCCATGATCGGATACTACGGTTATGATGCATTAGGCATGGCAGGACAGGGAGAATATGGTATGCAAAACCTATTTACCAAATCGGTAAATCCTAGCAATGGTTTCTTTTTGAAAACATGGCAATGGATGTATGATGGAGTACACCGTGCGAATGCAGCTATTGCCGGTATTCAGAATGCTCCTATAAATGATGCTAAAAAAGCGCGTCTTGTAGCTGAATGTAAGGTGTTACGTGCCTTTTTTTATGACCGTCTGAATATTCTTTTCGGTAATGGTGGCCTAGGTGTACCTCTTTATACGGAGCCTGTCAATCCGTCTGAATGTAACAAAGGGCAAAGCTCTGAACAGGAAGTATGGGCACAAGTAATTCAAGACTTAAGTGATGCCATAGCTGAACCTAATCTGCCGGATAATCAGATTCAAGGTGAAGGACGCGTAAGTAAGGGTGCAGCTTATGCACTACGTGGTAAGGCCTACTTATTAACAAAAGAATATGATAAAGCTATTGCAGATTTTGCTAAAGTAGGAGATTGTGGTTATAAACTGTTTCCTAACTATAGACAGCTTTTTAAGGTTGCAAACGAACGTTGTGAAGAAATGATTCTTAGCGTACAGTATATTGAAGATCCTACTGGATATGGTACGGGTATACAAAAATATTGTGCAGCATTTACTCAAGGTGCAAAAGACTCTCGCGGATGCTGGGGAGACTTGCAGGTTACTCCTGCGGTCGTAAATCTCTATGAAGAAGTAGATGGACAGACAGTAAAGAAATTCGCTTGGGAAGATTATTTGTCCGACTGGAAGAAAGTAACAGATATGGAAGCTGCAGAAGGTCACACCAAATACCGCAAGGTTTTCTTTATTCGTGATAAATATGTAAATGGTCAGGAAATTCATTCGACTGTGACTAAAGCTATTGACACAGAATTGGCTAAGTTGCCCAAAGAAATTCAGGCAATTTATTTACCCGAAGGAAATGAGGCTCGTTTGAAAACAGCTTACGCTCATCGTGATCCTCGTTTGGCTTATAATGTGGTAACACCTTATGCTGATTATTTAGGTGTAAACAGTAACTCAACTGCAGAAGCATGGTATACTTTCCGCTGGCCGGTAGCTGGAAAATACTATGCTGACCAAGCATCTGCCGAACCTAATGCTAATCCTAACTTGCCAGATAGTTATTATGCTTCAGGCTTCATGAATGCACAGGCTGAATTTAAATATATCCACCGTAAGTTCATTGGCGAAGGCCTGGAATATCAACGTCGTGAACAGAATCCGGTGGACGAGCCTATCATCCGCTATGCCGATGTATTGCTGATGTGGGCTGAAGCTCTTGTTGAAAAAGGTGATTTGTCAGGTGCTATGAGTAAGGTAAAAGAAGTGCGCGACCGTGTTGGCATACCTACAATGGCTTCTAGCTTCTCCGACCAAACCACAGCCCGCAACTATGTACGCGATGAACGTCGCCGCGAATTTGTAAACGAGGGTGTTAACTTCTTCGACGAAATGCGTTGGCGCACATTGAAAGAGACTAAATTTGATGAAAAAGTTGCTCAACATGCATGGGGAGGTTCAGAAAGCACAGGTGGTACTGTTTATGATTGGATAGGCGATCAATGGTATACATGGCCTGTACCCAAGAGCGAAATAGAGCTTAATCCGAATTTGACACGCACACCGGGATGGGAATACTAATTGTTTAAAATCATAGGCTAAGACAGAATATGGCTGAGTTTATCTGGATGCAGATGGGCTCAGCCGTTTTTATATATTCTGATTCTTTTCGTATTGCACAGGCACGTACTGATTATATCTTGAAATAAAAGTTCAGAGGAAATTCCCGGCATTTGATTGCGGATAGTTCCACATTGATTGCTGAATCCACAAAAAACAACTGTGCTTATTCTCCCTACAACCGGAAATCCGCTTCTTCCTTCCTCCTTTCATAAACCGTTGAAACGCCCTGCTGATGGGGGATCCGGTAGTGAATGGGCATCTCGTCACCACCCCTTCAGCCTCCCTTCATTCGCAAAAAAGGAAATTGCTGAAGGCAGATTATGAAGGGATTCGGAAGCGCGGCTGAAGGGAGGATGAGGGGATGTGCTTTCATCTTTAACCATCTGATAGCCAGTGTATAATAATTAAAATGTAAGGATGAACGGAGAAGAGGGAATGACCGACTTGGTGAGGGTGAGATACAATCTGTCCCTACAAAAACACCCCGAGCTTTTTGAAAAAGATGCCGAGCTTTTTAAAAAACATACCGAGCTTTTTTAAAAACATCAAGGTCTTTTTGCATCATTCAGTGTAGGCTTTCTATTTTTTAATGTGCACGTAGGCGTCAGTCTTCACACATACGGTGGCATCAGCCCACACATATATACGCGTAAGCCCACACGTACGTACGCATCGGGCTATACGTACGTACGCATAAGCCTGCACGTATATATGTCATTGTGTCAGGCTCCGTCTTTAAATTGAGCCGGATAGTCTTTGAGTTAATTTTCCGCTTTCTTTTCCTTGCGATAGTTTTGCGGAGTACATCCATATTGGTTCTTAAAGCAACGGCTGAAATATACCGGTGAGCTAAATCCGCAACGGTCACTGACCTCTGCGATAGGAATGTCGGGATATTGCTGTAATAAAGTAGCGGCATGTTTCAGTCTGTAATTCAAGATAAAGTTGTTAGGCGTCATGCCGGTCAATGCTTTAAATTTGGTATAAAGGAGTGAACGTCCGATACCTACTTCTTTGCAAAGCACCGGAATGTCATATTCCGTATCATCAATATGTTGTTCAATGCTTTCTGCCGTTCGTTTCAGAATATCCTTATCCAATGGATTGATGCAGGTTAAATCGATTTCGGATATCGGTTTCTTATCGAACTGATGCTGCATGAGCAAACGGCTTCTAATCAGATTGTTGGCACGTGCTAACAATAATTGGGCATGGAAGGGCTTGGTGATATAGTCGTCCGCACCTCGGTTCAGTCCTTCAATATTCTGTTCAGTAGAATTAAGGGCAGTAAGTAAAATGAGAGGTATGTGGCAGTAGTCGATATTGTTCTTAATCTGCAGACACATCTCCGTACCACTCATTTTGGGCATCATAATATCACTGATAATTAAATCTATCTTATGCTCATATACTTGTTTTAAGCCTTCTTCTCCATTGGTGGCGCAAATCACTTCGTAAAATGGAGAGAATAGTTCCGTTAATAGTTGGAGCAGTTCTTCATTATCTTCCACTAATAATACGGTGTGCGCTTTCTCTCCCGTCCCTTCTGTATGGACCGGTTCCATTGGATATGCATCGGTTTCGGGCAAAACATCCAAAGAACCGGGTACAATGGCGCTTTCTTGTTGCGGGTCGGATAGCTGTATGTTCTTGTCTTCACGGAAAACATCTACGTTTCTGGGAAGCCGGACTGTGAATGTAGTGCCTTTGCCTAGTGTGCTGTCGACAGTTATCGTGCCATGGTGTTTTTCAATGATGCTTTTGGATAAAGCAAGGCCGATACCGGTACCGGGCGATGAATATTCACCCGGCTTCTGGTTGTTTGCCTGGAAGAAGCGTACGAATATTTGTGAAACATCATTCTTGGCGATACCCGCTCCTGTGTCGGATATACTGATTTCTACTTCGTTGTCTGTTGTGCGTCCGGCTATAACAATATTTCCATTATCCTGAGTATATTTGAAGGCATTGGACAATAAATTGAAGAATACCTTTTCAAGCAACTGGCTGTCAAACCAGCATTGTGTAGGAGTTTCCGATAACTGGAAAACATAATTGATATTACGCAAGTGGGCATAATCAACAAATGAAAAATAAATTTCTTTCAAGAATGAGGTGATGTCTTGCTGGGATATCTGCAATGTTTTATGGTTTTGTTCCAACTTTCGGAACTCAAGCAGCTCTGAAATCAGATTGCTCATTTGCTGTGCGTTCTTTCTGATTTTTAGTATCTGGTTATAGATAGAAGGACTCAGTGAAGATTTTTGCAAGATGATATCTATATGGCTGATTATCAGTGTTAGAGGGGTGCGGAATTCATGGCTGACATTGGTGAAGAATACCAGTTTCTCCTGATTGAGCTGCTCTATCTGCTGTTTCTCAAAGCGTTCTTTCTCTAATGAAAGTGCCAATGTGCGTTTGGCAACGCGGCTGGATATAAAATAGTAAAGGCAGCCTATGAAACTAATGATATAGAGCAATGATGCCCACCATGTGGCATACCAGGGAGCGGAGATGGTCAGTTGTATACTGATTTCTTTATCTGTGATATCTCCACTTTGATTACTGCTGTTATTAATGGCGGCCACTCGCAATGTATAAGTGCCGGGATCAAGATTGGTGTAATGCACTTCTGTCTGGCTGGTCTTAATCCATTTTTTATCGAAACCGTCCAACTTATATTGGAACTGCTTTTGCGATAACTGCTGCTCATAATCGGGCAGGGCAAAGCTGAAAATCAGATTATTCTGGTTATGGTTTAACTTGAGTTTTTTGGTATATGGAAAAGCCTTGGTGAGTACTCCGGTTTCATCTCCTGCCACTACTTGTTGATTATTTATCCATAGTTCCGAGAAATAGAGGCTGGGGTTATGGTGAAATGTATTGGCTTTGTGAAACTCTTCTTCCGAAAAGGAGGTTACCCCTTTGGTATCACCTACATAAATGCGCTTCTGGTTGGAGGCAAAGATGCCACAACCGCTTATGATGTGTGCTGTTGGAAAGTTTTCCATCAAATTGATAGTGGTGAAACTGTTTTTTTCGGGAGAATAGCTTGTCACTCCTTTGTCGCTGGTTATCAGTATATTCCCGCTGGGAGATAAGCAAACATTATAGCAGAAGTTGCTGGGAAGCTGATGCTCTTCTACCGTGTAATGGGTCGTTTTATGAGTTTTCTTGTCATAAAAGAACAGTCCGCCTCCCAACGTGCTGATATAGGCACCGTTATTGGTTGCCAGGATACGGGTTATCTTGGCATTGTATCCTCTTTGTGTCAACGGAACATAAGAAGCCTTCATCGAGTCTAAATGCATGGATACCAGATTAAACGTCCCGCTCAGGTATAAATATCCTTCCGGGTCGATATCGAAGCTTTCATAATAGGCGGTTGGAATATCCAGCTTTTGGAACTGTTGTGTTTTGGTATCCAATGAGAATACACCGTTGCGTGCCGATAAATATAATTTGCCTTTCCACATTTTTACATGAAAGACTACTTCATTCGGGGTGTTGGGCTCTCCCTTTCTTCTTTCCAGGTAATTGTAGAATTGTCCGGTTTTCAGGTCATAGCGTGACAATCCCCCTAAGTAAGTACCTATATACAGGCATGCGTTTTCTTCGTCGTAACATATGCTTTTTATGTTATTGTGAGGTATTGAGTTCTTTTCTCCGGCGGTAAACTGATGGATAATGTTCCAGTTTTTGTCGGTGCAACTGATTCCTCCTCCGTCTGTACTGAGCCAAACGTGTTCATTCTTGTCTACTACGATATCGCCTATATATGAATAATACTGGTTCTTGGTGGCGTTTTGGTCATAGTCGTAATGCACGAAGCTGTCCTGCTTGGGAGTGAAATAGTTCACTCCCCCAAAATAACTTCCCACCCAAATGGTGCCTTGCAAATCTTTGCAAAGGGAAAAGATGGAGGGATGGTTTAATCCTCCTACATATTTGGGAATCTGGATAAGGGAATACTGCCCTGTCTTCGGGCTGTATTTATGTAATCCGTCAAAGGTCCCGAACCATATGTTATGTTCACCGTCTTCCACAAAATCACGAATCTGCCAACTGCTGATTCCCGTGGGGGAACCCGGACTGAAAGGCACCTGTCTGATTTCTCCTTTTTGGTTAATTCTGTATAATCCATACATTCTTGTTCCAATCCAAAGTTCTTTCTGTGAACTTTCAAAAATGCGGTAGATGTCAATTCCTCTGAGCACATGTGTCTCTTTTCCGCCGGAACGGTCGTAGAAGAAAATTCCGTCATGCGAACCGATGCAGATTTTATTGGGCAGCAATGTCAGGCAGGTAATGGGGGAGGTAATTCCGGTTTTCAGCATGAAGGTTGGTTCCGTGGTTCCTGCAGGGCATTTGAATAAGGAATCACGTCTCATGTACCACAAATCTCCTTCGAGTGATGTTAAAACGGGAATGCGGCTACCTTTGGTAATACGACTGAATTTCTCTGTTTGTATATCAAATTTTATAATATCATCGTCGACTAAGAAAAAAATATTCCCTTGCTTGTCTTCGACAATGGATGAGACTTCATTTCCTAACCAAATAGGCGATGAATCATCGGAAGCGTTGCACCAGCCTTTGAAAGAAGTAATCCGTTTGCCATCATACAAATTTATTCCCTCTCTTGTACCAAACCACATTCTTCCCAATTGATCTTGGTATATAGCCATTACCGATGGCTGCGTCAATCCTTCGGATAATCCAATATGCCTGAAATATTCAGCAAAAATGGGAGTATTTAATGCCAATAGTGCAAATAAGAGTAATAAATATTTGTATCTCATGTTGTTTTTCCTCAGTTTATATTAGATGTTGTCCACAAAAATAAGAAAAATATGGCAAATAGAGTAGCCGCCAATGACATTATGAGAATCTTTTTTCTCTATAGTGATAAGTTGTCCTTGCAGGAAGGGTATTATTTTCCGGGTATTTCTCATTATACTTGAAATGCCCGGAAAATAGAAATTTATTTTTCTTCGTACTCGTGTTTTCGCTTGGGGTTCATCGGAAACCAGCCTTTCAGTACGCGTTCCCGTTGCTCGAAGATTTCTTTTATAGTCCAAAAGGAGGAAAACGAGAAAACGCCAGCGAGTGAAGAAATAAGTATGTCGCTAATCAAGATTGAGCAGATGATGCCGACTATTCCTAAAAGAAGGAAAATCCACCAGCAGCGTGTTCCCCAATAATATTCAGCCTTGACCACAATGGGGTGGAACAGACCGATTATCAGAAATGTGCAAATGCCGATGGCAATGCCACTTAAATGGTATTCAGTCAGCCATTCCATTATTTTTCGGTTTGGATGGGAATTTCTTTCTTGATACTTTGTTCCAAAGATATCATTGTTTCGGTAGCTGTTACACCGGGAATCTCTTGGATTCTGGAGTTTAATATATCCATTAAATGTTCATTGTCACGAGAGTATACTTTAGTCAGCATAGTGTATGCACCGGTGGTGAAATGACATTCCACTATCTCGGGAATTTTTTTTAATTCATTTACTACAGCTTTATACATTGAACCTTTTTCAAGTTTGATTCCCACGTAAGTACAAGTTCTGTAACCCAGACTCTTAGGATTTACATGATATCCCGAACCGATAATAACCCCCAGATCAATTAATCTTTGTACGCGTTGGTGAATAGCGGCACGGGAAACGCCACATTCTGCCGCGACATCTTTAAACGGGATGCGGGCATTTTGAGATATAATTTCAAGAATCTGTCTGTCAAGACTGTCAATTTTCTCCATAATATTTTGATTTTAGTGTTGTCAATCTGTAAGCAAATATAGGAATAGTTTTTAATTTATCTACTATTTTGAAAGAAAAAACATAGATTCTTTGAAAAAAAGTGCATTTTTTTAGTCTATATCTCTAATAACTTCTTGATTTCACTTATTTTGTTTCTTCGCTCAAAAGAAAAGGTGTCACTATGGGTGTCCAGATACTCTTTTAGGTAGAGCGCTTTTGATAAAAAATATTTCTTTTCGTCCGGCTCTTTCAACAGGGCATCCTGGTAGAGTAACTCCGACAACATATCGATTCGGGTCAGAAACTCTTGCCCTTCATAGTCTTGAGACAGGTCGGTCAAGATATATTCTGCATCCTGCTCATAATAGAAGTGGTGGCTGTGGTTAAAATAGGCTCGATAGATACTTTGTATTTTTAGTTGAAACTCAGGGCCATCCTCTTTTTTCTTCTCTTCCACCAATTTCTCCAGTGCTTCTATAAATTGGCGAACCAAACGTATGATATAATCTCTTTGTAGCATACCTTTATTTATCTTCTTTGTCTTTGTCTGACAGGGTGACCAATATCTTATCGATGCGTGCCCCATCCATATCTACAATTTCAAAAAGGAAATCGTTCCATTGGAGAAGCTCTCCGGTTTTGGGAATATGTCCCAACTGCTGTAAAATAAGTCCACTCAATGTATTGTAGTTATATTCGGGATATAAATCTTCCATTTCGAAATGACTTAGGAAGTCATAGAAAGAGCATTGTCCGTCTATCAGCCAACTGCCGTCTTTGCGGAGAATGATATCCGGCTCTTCAGAGTCGCCGGGCAGTGCCCCTACCAATGCTTCCAATATATCTTTCATTGTAATAACTCCCTGAAGGCTACCGAATTCGTCGCAGATTAGTCCGTATTTAATATGGTGTTGGCGTATTTGTTCCAATACTTTATAAACATCCATGTTTTCATGGAAGTATTGTGCCGGACGAATAACGTCACGCAGGTTAAAGTTCGTCCCTTGTAATTTACCGAAAAGGTCTTTCAGATAAACCACACCTATGATATTGTCCAAGGTATTGTCTTGTGTTACCGGATAAACCTGATATAAATGCTGGCATACGATATCATAAATCTGTTTGTTTCCCATATCTATATCGATAGACACTATATCATTACGATAGGTCATAATGGTATTGATGCTGCGGTCGCCCAACGAGAAGACACGGTCTACGATATCTTGTTCTACTTCTTGTACCTCGCCATTTTCGGCTCCTTCTTCAATCATAGACTTGATTTCTTCCTCCGTAACCTTTTCTTCGGCAGTGTTGATATGCAGCAAGTTGAAAATCAGTGAAGTACTTTTTGCCAGAATCCACACGAAAGGAGAAGCTATGACAGACAGCCAATACATGGGACGTGCCAATAGCTTGGCTGCACGTGCAGATGCGCTCATACCGATTCGTTTCGGAACAAGTTCTCCAAAGATGATGGTGAGATAGGTCACTAAAATGACAATCAGAATTTGTGCTATTATATGTGCATAAGCGATTGGAACGCCTGCTGAAACCAGCACTTTGCTGAAATCAGATGCTAATACATCGCCGGAATAGATACCGGTGAGGATACCAATCAGCGTAATTCCGATTTGTATGGTCGATAAAAACTTATCCGGATCATTGGCTAATTTAAGAGCGATACGTGCGGAGGAACTGCCGTGACGGACATCATTGTTCAAACTGCTTTTACGTGCAGAAATCAAGGCTATTTCGGACATGGCGAATACCCCGTTTAGTAAAATAAGTGCGATAATTATGACAATCTCCATGTGAGTGATTTACATTTGTATTTGCTAACAAATGTACTAAGAATTGTGTTTTCTCTTTCTTCTTTTAGATTTAATTAATGAATTATCTGTCATTTAAGCTATCTTTGCGGTGTCTATAAAAGAAAAGGAGTAATTATGCATCCACTAGAGCTATTCAAGTATTGTCCCAAATGTGGTTCTTCACATTTTGTGGTAAATAATGAGAAGTCCAAACGCTGTGCGGATTGTGGCTTTGTCTATTACTTTAATTCAAGTGCCGCTACAGTGGCATTTATCTTGAATGAGAGAAATGAATTATTGGTTTGCCGGCGGGGTAAAGAACCCGCGAAAGGAACATTAGACCTTTCGGGAGGGTTTATAGATATGTATGAAACCGGTGAAGAGGGTGTAGCACGTGAAGTGTTGGAAGAAACGGGTCTTGAAGTGAAAAAAGCGGTCTATTTATTTTCGTTGCCCAATACATATCTTTATTCCGGCTTTTTGGTACATACGTTAGATCAGTTTTTCCTTTGTACGGTGAAAGATACGACTCGGATTGAAGCGATGGATGATGTGGCGGATTCTTTTTGGATGCCGCTTGACAAGGTAAATCCGGAGGAATTTGGTCTTGATTCTGTGCGTGAGGGAGTAAAACGTTTTTTGAAAGAATATAAATATTAGATATAGAATATGAAGAAAAGGACTTTATTAATAGCTGCGTTGATGGGTGGGTGTGCTTTGCAAGGCATGGCCCAACAAATCCTTCCCGATGATGTGGCGGGTGATAAGGAATACCGAAGGGTATGCAGAGAGTATGACTTGAAGTCAAAAAACAGCGTGGAACTGTTGCAGGCTTATCTGGATAAATACCCTGATTCACGATATACAGACAGGGTACGTTCTTTGATTGCTTCGGTGTATTTTGAAGAAGGTAAATATAAGGAGGCGATAGCTATGTTTAGGGCGTGTGATATTGAGACCTTGCCCGATGCAGAGCGCGATGATTGTGCCATGCGCCTTGCCACTTCTTATTTAAAGGAAGGAAACTTGCGTGATGCTTCCGTATGGTTCCTTTTACTGAAAGAGGTGAGCCCGCGTTATCAATCGGATGCTATTTATAATTTGGCTTATATTGATTATGTAGAGAAACGGTATGACAAGGCATTAAATGCTTTTTTATCCTTGAAAGATGATGCCGTATATTCATCTTTGGTGCCCTATTATATAGGAGAAATTTATTTATTGAAAGGTAATTATGAACAGGCACGTTCGGTGGCCGCTCATTATTTGCAGGTTTATTCCGGCCATAAAGATGAGGCTCAGATGGAACGTGTTTTGGGGGAGGCTTATTTCGGCCTGAATAATTATCAGGAGGCTATTGTGCCATTGGAACGTTATCAGGTCGCAGTGCCTCGTCCGCAGCGTAAAGCGCTGTATGAGTTGGGTATGAGTTATTATTATACCGGTGTCTATTCAAAAGCGGCTGCCATATTGGGCGAAACTACTTCGGTGAACGATGCCTTATCTCAGAATGCATATTTGCACATGGGCTTGGCCTATTTAAACTTGAAGGAACGCAACCAGGCAAGAATGGCTTTTGAACAGGCTTCTGCATCAGGATTTGATCCGCAGGTGAAAGAACAAGCTCTTTATAATTATGCTTTGTGTATACATGAGACTTCGTATTCTCCTTTTGCTGAATCTGTAACGGTGTTCGAACGTTTCCTTAATGAATTTCCCAACTCGCCGTATGCCGAACGGGTAAATGATTACTTGATAGAGGTATATATGAATACCCGTAGCTACGAAGCTGCGCTGAAGTCTATTGCAAAGATTGAGCATCCGGGTGCACGAATTATGGAAGCGAAACAAAAGATTCTGTTCCGTCTCGGTACTCAGGCGTTTGCTAATGCCGATTTTCATGAGGCGATAGAATATTTTAATCGTTCCTTGGCAATCGGACAATATAATATGGCTACTAAGGCTGATGCATATTATTGGCGTGGTGAGGCAAACTACAGGTTGGAGCATTATGCTCAGGCTGGAAATGATTTACGCCGGTACTTGGAGTTTGCTCCCGATAAGACGAACCGGGAGTACGGATTGGCACTTTATAATCTTGGCTATACTGACTTTAAGCAAAAGAATTATAATGGTGCATTGAATTGGTTTACCCGTTTTGTTGATCGTGGAACTGTCAATGACCGTGCTGTACAGGCAGATGCTTACAATCGCATCGGTGACTGTAACTTTTATGCCCGCCGTTTTGATTCGGCCCGTCAGGATTATGCCCGTGCTGTGGAGATAGATTCTTCTTTGGGTGATTATTCTTTATATCAAGAGGCTTTTGTCCGTGGCTTGCAGAAGGATTATAATGGAAAGATACAAATTTTAAATCGTTTGATAGCAGATTATCCCGAGTCTCAATATTTGGATGATGCTTTATATGAACAAGGCCGTGCTTTTGTTCAAATGGAGGATCATACGAATGCTATTAACCGTTTCAATATTTTGCTGAAGAAATTCCCGGAAAGCAATATGGCTCGTCGGGCGGCTAATGAAATCGGTTTACTTTATTATCAGGGCGATAAGTATCCGGAAGCTATTCAGGCTTACAAGCAGGTAATCACTAATTATCCGGGTAGTGAGGAGGCTCGTCTTGCCCAAAGGGATTTGAAATCTATTTATATTGATTTGAACAAGGTGGATGAGTATGCCAACTTTGCTTCTACTATTCCCGGTGGAGCCAATTTTGATGTGAACGAACGTGATTCGTTGACTTATGTTGCTGCCGAAAGAGTGTATATGCGCGGTGAAATAGACGAAGCACGCAATAGCTTTACTCACTATCTGCAAACTTTCCCGGAAGGTGCATTTAGCTTGAATGCCAATTACTATGTCGGATTGATAGATTATAACCGTAAGGCTTATAATAGTGCGGCAGAACATTTGGACAAAGTTTTGGCTTATCCCAATAATAAATATTCGGAAGATGCCATGATGATGAGTGCTGAAATGGCTTATTCGGCAAAGGATTATGAAAAAGCATTGGCTGTTTATAAGCAACTGAAAGATAAGGCTGTTTCATCGGAACGCCGGCAATTGGCAAAGACGGGTGTGCTTCGTAGTGCATATATGTCGGGCAATGGAGAAGAGGTCATTCTGGCGGCAACGGATTTGCTGGCAGAGACGAAAATTGCTCCCGAATTATCCAATGAGGCTCATTATTATCGTGCAAAGGCTTATCTGGATGCAGGAAAAGCAGAAGGGGCTATGGAGGATTTGAAAATCTTGGCAAAAGATACTCGCAATGTATATGGTGCGGAAGCGAAATATAAAGTAGCACAGATTTATTTTGATGCCGGACAGACAGGGCAGGCCGAGAAAGAAGTCTTGAATTATATTGAGGTCAGCACTCCGCATACTTATTGGCTGGCGCGTAGCTTTGTGTTGTTATCTGATGTTTATATGAAATTAGGACGCAACCTGGATGCCAAACAATATTTGCTTTCATTAAGGCAGAATTATCAGGCGGATGATGATATTGCAGGAATGATAGAGAGCAGACTGAATAAGTTAAATGCTGAAAATTAAAGATTATGAAGAAAATAGCAATTATAGCATTTGTGGGCTTGTTGCCTCTGTCGGCTGTATATGCACAGCAAGACAGTACACTGAACCGCACTGTGGTAGTGGAAAATGAGTATAACCCTACTGTCATGGATGCTTCCAAAATAAATGTATTGCCCAAGGTGGAGGAACCGGCAGTAATGAAGAAGGGAATTGAGTATGCCACGGCTTTGCGCCCTGTGGCTGCTTGGAATTATGAGGAGATGTTTCCCATTGTTCGTGAATGGGAATGGGAGAAGGCGAAACGAGGATATGTGCGTGCCGGCGCCGGTAATTATGGTAATGTGGATTTTAAGGCCGGGTATGTATGGGACATCACGAAAGATGACCGGCTGAATGTCGCTGCTTCTTTGGACGGTATGAATGGTACCCTGAAAGATGCGATTGATAATGATTGGAAATCGCGTTTCTATTCTTCCTCTTTTAATGTAGGATACCGACATAGCTTCAAGAATATGGATCTGCATCTTGGAGGAGGACTTCATTCTCATGTGTTTAATTATATGTTGAGTCCGATTTCTTCTATTTCCGGTGAGAATGATAAGCAGCATCACACTTTGGGAGATTTCCATGTCGCCCTGTCTTCTACGGATGAAATGATGCCACTGCAATTTACAGTACAAACGGGCTTTCAGTATTTCAAGCAGAAATACCCGGCAATTTCCGATGAGAGCAGCACGGAAAAAATGATTCATACAGTAGGTGATGTATGGGGAAAACTGAGTGATATTCAGCGTGTGGGTATTAAGTTTGAAATGGATAACTTATTCTATTCGGATGACTTCATGAAGAATTATACTTCGTTAGGCCTGAATCCTTATTATGCCATTGACGAAGACAGTTGGCGACTGCATCTCGGTGCGCATGTCGACTGGGTGACAGGTAATAATAGCGGCATAGATGTAGCTCCGGATATTCGTGCAGAGTATATTTTCTCGGATAGTTATATTCTTTATTTGAATGCACAGGGAGGCAGACAGGTAAACGATTATCGTATGTTAAGCCGCATCTCTTCCTATTGGGGAATAGGGCAGCAACTCGATGCGACGTATGTTCCTCTTGATGCAACTTTGGGTTTTAAGGCGTCTCCTGCAAGCGGATTATGGTTTAATGTATTTGGTGGTTATCAGATACGTAAACATGAGTTGTTTTGTACGTTAGTGCCTGCAGGACAATTTGTATATACGGGTTTTGTGCAGGATAAAGGAAAAATCGGTTATGGAGGTGCGGAAGTGAAGTATGGTTATAAAGACTATTTTGATGCATCGGTAAAAGGTGTGTATTACGGTTGGACGACCAAGCATGACGATGATGCGATAGCTGCCATGAAGCCTGAAATGGAGTTGAACTTTAAAGTTGATGCCAAGGTAATGGAGGGCTTGAAACTTCGGTTGGGTTATGATTACGTAAAGCGTAAGGGAGAGGATGTGGATCCTGTCAGCAATCTGAGCGTGGGTGCTACCTATGCATTATTAAAAGACATCTCTATCTTTGTGGATGTGAATAATCTATTAAACAAACAATACTATTATGAAGGAGGTTATCCTGCTGAGAAACTGAATGTTTTAGGTGGCCTTACTTTCCGATTTTAGTTAAAAAGGCTCTGTAAAAGAGCCTTTTTAAGAAAAAAAAGCAGAAACATACCTTATTATATAGGTGTAGTTCTGCTTTTTTTCTACTTTTGCCCTTAATTAAAATGGAATACATTATATCATGCAAAAAAATCTTGTAATTGTAGAGTCACCCGCAAAAGCCAAGACCATAGAAAAATTCTTAGGAGAAGACTATAAAGTCCTTTCCAGTTACGGGCATATCCGTGATTTAAAGAAGAAGGACTTCAGTATCAATGTAGAGAAGGGATTTGAACCGACTTATGAGATACCTCCTGATAAGACAAAACTGGTAAGTGAGTTGAAAGCTGCGGCGAAAAAAGCCGATATGGTGTGGCTCGCATCCGATGAGGACCGTGAGGGAGAAGCCATTTCGTGGCATTTATATGAAGTGTTGAAATTGGATCCGAAGAGGACAAAGCGTATTGTATTCCACGAGATAACCAAAACTGCGATATTAAAAGCCATTGAAACCCCGCGTGACATAGATGAGAATCTTGTAAATGCTCAGCAGGCGCGTCGTATCTTGGACAGAATTGTGGGCTTTGAGCTTTCTCCTATTTTATGGAAGAAGGTAAAACCTGCTCTTTCTGCCGGTCGTGTGCAGTCTGTTGCCGTTCGGTTGATTGTGGAACGTGAGCGTGAGGTGCATGCTTTTGTCAGCGAACCTTCTTATCGTGTAACTGCTATATTTGAAGCTCCTGATGCCGATGGCAATAAAACGGAAGTAAGGGCTGAATTGAGCAAACGTTTCAAGACAAAAGAAGAGGCTCAGGCATTCCTTGAATTGTGTAAGGATGCGGATTTCTCGATTGAAGATATTACAACCCGTCCGGTTAAAAAGTCGCCGGCAGCTCCATTTACTACTTCTACTTTGCAGCAGGAGGCTGCCCGGAAGTTAGGATTTACGGTTGCGCAGACCATGATGGTGGCGCAACGTTTATATGAAAGCGGACAAATTACTTATATGCGTACCGACTCTGTGAATCTTTCGGATTTGGCATTGGCTGCCAGCAAGTCGACGGTCATGTCGCTGATGGGGGAAAAATATGTAAAGACACGTCAGTTTGCAACGAAGACAAAAGGTGCACAAGAGGCTCATGAGGCAATCCGTCCAACGGATATGGCGAATGAGACCATCGAAGGAACAGCACAAGAGCAGAAACTGTATGAACTTATTTGGAAACGTACTGTTGCATCACAGATGGCGGAGGCTGAACTCGAAAAGACCACTGCTACCATCTCTATCAGTAATAGTGAAGAAACTTTCGTTGCTATTGGCGAGGTTGTGATTTTTGATGGTTACTTGCGTGTATATAAAGAGTCTTATGATGACGATAACGAGCAGGAGGATGAAAGCCGCTTATTGCCTCCTTTGAGCAAGGGACAGTCATTGGAAAATAAAGAAATTTCTGCTACTCAGCGTTTCAGTATGTGTCCTCCGCGCTATACCGAAGCCAGTCTGGTGCGTAAGCTGGAGGAACTGGGAATCGGTCGTCCGTCTACATATGCTCCTACTATATCGACAGTCCAACAACGTGGCTACGTGGTAAAAGGAAACAGTGAAGGCGTAAAACGTCCTTATGAAATATTGAAACTGAAAGGAAATAAGATAACCGAAACCATCAAGACGGAAACGACCGGGAATGAGAAGTCTAAGTTGCTGCCTACTGATGTAGGTATTGTGGTTAATGACTTTCTGATGTCATTCTTTCCTGAAATTATGGATTATAATTTCACCGCAAATGTTGAAAAAGAGTTTGATGAAGTAGCGGAAGGTGAGAAAGAATGGACCAGTGTGATGAAGAACTTCTATGACGGTTTTCATCCGTTGGTGGACAAGACCATGAATGCGAAGAGCGAGCATAAGGTGGGTGAAAGAATGCTTGGAAATGACCCGGTGACTGGAAAACCTGTGTCGGTAAAAATCGGTCGATTTGGTCCGATGATACAGATAGGGGTAGCCGATGATGAGGAAAAACCCAAGTTTGCGCATTTGCCGAAAGGTCTTTCGATAGAAACAATTACGTTGGAAGAAGCGCTTGATTCGTTCAAACTCCCCAAAACTTTGGGTGAATATGAAGGCAAGACAGTGACGGTAGGAGTGGGGCGGTTTGGTCCTTATGTCCGTCATAATAATGTGTTCGTATCTATCCCCAAGGGTGAAGACCCGATGGAAGTAACCTTGGAAGGAGCGATTGAAATGATTAATGCCAAGCGCGAAGCTGCCGAAAAGAAGGTTATTAAAACATTTGATGAAGAACCGGATTTGCAGATTCTGAATGGTCGGTACGGACCTTATATCGCTTATCAGAAAAAGAACTATAAGATTCCTGAAAGTGTAGAACCGAAAGATTTAAACCTGGAGACCTGCTTTAAGGTGATAGAATTGCAGAAAGAAAAAAGTGAAACTCGTAAACGGGTGGCTGCTAAGAAAAAGAAATGACACGTATATTTTTAATAGGATATATGGGTGCGGGAAAAACGACTTTAGGTAAAGCGTTTTCCCGCGAACTGGGTCTTACTTTCATAGACTTGGATTGGTATATTGAGGAGCGTTTTCACAAAACTGTCCAGCAGTTGTTTTCAGAACGCGGAGAACAGGGTTTCCGCGAACTGGAGCAAAAGATGCTGCATGAGGTGGCTGAGTTTGAAGATGTTGTAATTTCGGCCGGTGGAGGCACTCCTTGTTTTTTTGACAATATGGACTATATGAATGCTTGCGGGGATACTGTGTTTCTTCAGGTGGAGCCCGAGGTATTGTTTCGCCGGCTGAAAGTGGCGAAGCAGCAGCGTCCGTTATTGGCAAACAAGAGCGATGAAGAATTGATGAACTTTATTTGTGAAGCGTTGCAGAAGCGTCATCCTTTTTATTCGCAGGCGAAGTTATTGTTTCGGGCTGATGAGTTGGAAGACAAGTCGCAGATACAGACTTCGGTAGATAGCTTGAGAAAGCTGCTGAATAAATAAACAGATTAAAAAGTTATAATCTATTTAGTAAAAGTATACACTCTTTGCACAGAACAAGAAATGAGAAAATGGCGTATTGAAGATTCGGAAGAACTCTACAACATTACAGGTTGGGGAACTTCGTACTTTAGTATCAATGACAAAGGTCATGTAGTGGTAACTCCCCGTAAGGACGGTGTCGCAGTCGATTTGAAAGAATTGGTGGACGAGCTTCAGTTACGGGATGTCGCAGCACCTATGCTGGTCCGTTTCCCGGATATCCTTGATAACCGTATCGAAAAAATTTCGAAATGTTTCAAGCAAGCATCCGAAGAGTATGGTTATAAAGCCGAAAACTTTATCATCTATCCTATTAAAGTGAACCAGATGCGTCCGGTGGTAGAAGAAATCATAAGTCATGGCAAGAAGTTTAATCTGGGGCTGGAAGCCGGTTCCAAGCCCGAACTGCATGCAGTGATTGCCATCAACACAGATTCGGACTCACTGATTATCTGCAACGGATATAAAGACGAGAGCTATATTGAGTTGGCTCTACTGGCACAGAAGATGGGAAAGCGTATCTTTCTGGTCGTAGAGAAGATGAATGAGCTACGCTTGATTGCAAAGATGGCGAAGCAGCTCAATGTACGTCCTAATATCGGTATCCGTATTAAACTGGCTTCTTCGGGCAGTGGAAAATGGGAGGATAGCGGCGGCGATGCCAGTAAATTCGGACTGACTTCCAGTGAGTTGCTGGAAGCGCTTGACTTTTTGGAAAAGAAAGATATGAAAGACTGTTTGAAACTGATTCATTTCCATATCGGCAGTCAAGTAACCAAGATACGTCGTATAAAAACTGCTTTACGCGAAGCTTCACAGTTTTATGTGCAATTGCATGCGATGGGCTTCAGCGTTGAGTTTGTTGATATTGGAGGAGGTTTGGGGGTAGACTATGATGGTACCCGCTCTTCCAATAGTGAGAGCAGTGTGAATTATTCCATTCAGGAGTATGTAAACGACTCTATCTCTACACTGGTAGATGCAAGTGATAAAAATAACATTCCGCATCCCAATATCATTACAGAGAGTGGACGTTCATTGACGGCACACCATTCGGTACTCATCTTTGAAGTGCTCGAAACAGCCACTTTACCCGAAATGGATGAAGAGTTTGAGGTTAGTGAAAAAGATCATGAGCTGGTGCATGAGTTGTATGAAATATGGGATAATCTGAATCAGAGCCGTATGCTGGAAGCATGGCACGATGCACAACAGATTCGAGAAGAGGCGCTTGACTTGTTTAGCCATGGTATTGTCGATTTAAAAACCCGTGCACAGATAGAACGTCTCTATTGGTCTGTGACTCGTGAGATTAATCAGATTGCTTCGGGATTAAAACATGCTCCCGATGAATTCCGTAAATTGGATAAACTGTTGGCTGATAAATATTTCTGCAACTTTTCGCTTTTCCAATCTTTGCCGGACTCTTGGGCGATAGACCAGATATTCCCTATTATGCCTATCCAAAGACTGGACGAGAAGCCCGACCGGAATGCTACTTTGCAAGATATTACTTGTGACTCTGACGGAAAGATAGCCAACTTTATATCTACTCGTTATGTATCGCACGACTTGCCTGTACACTCATTGAAGCAAAAAGACTCTTATTATATAGGTGTCTTTTTGGTAGGAGCTTATCAGGAAATTTTGGGAGATATGCACAATTTGTTTGGCGATACGAATGCAGTGCATGTATCGGTGGATGATAAAGGATATTCTATTGACCAGGTGATTGATGGCGAGACCGTGGCCGAAGTGCTGGATTATGTTCAGTATAATCCGAAGAAACTGGTGCGCACATTGGAAACTTGGGTGACTAAATCTGTAAAAGAAGGCAAAATCTCGGTAGAAGAAGGAAAGGAATTTTTGTCCAACTATCGTTCCGGCCTTTATGGATATACTTATTTGGAATAACATAAAACGATGAAAGAAAAACTGACTATAATAAAGGTAGGCGGAAAGATTGTAGAGGAAGAAGCTACGCTAAACCGGCTTTTGGCTGACTTTTCCGCTATCGAAGGATATAAACTGTTGGTGCATGGTGGGGGACGTTCTGCTACCAAACTGGCAGCCCGACTGGGTATTGAAAGTAAAATGGTGAACGGTCGTCGTATTACGGATGCCGAAACTCTGAAAGTGGTAACCATGGTTTACGGTGGACTGGTTAATAAGAATATCGTTGCCGGTCTGCAAGCTAGAGGAGTGAATGCTATCGGGCTGACCGGAGCGGATATGAACGTAATCCGTTCAGTGAAACGCCCGGTGAAGGATGTGGATTACGGCTATGTGGGTGATGTGGAAAAGGTGAATGCCGATTTTCTAGCCACATTGATTCGCCAAGGTATCGTTCCTGTCATGGCTCCTCTGACCCATGACGGACAGGGAAGCATGCTGAATACGAATGCCGATACTATTGCCGGAGAAACAGCAAAAGCGTTGGCGTCACTCTTTGATGTGACACTTGTCTATTGTTTTGAGAAGAAAGGCGTATTGCGTGACGAAAATGACGATGATAGCGTCATTCCCATTATTACTCCCGAAGAGTTTAAAGAATATGTAGCCCGGGGTATCATTCAGGGAGGGATGATACCTAAACTGGAAAACTCCTTCTCTGCCATTGATGCAGGAGTGAGCCAGGTGGTAATTACCTTAGCTTCAGCCATTAAAGGAGAAGGTGGAACTATAATCAAAAAATAATTCAAAAAAATAAGCGGGTGAGTGTAACTTTTGTACATCTCACCCGTCATTATTACAGAGCAATGCAAGAAATCAGTTTCCGAAACGACATTTTGCCCCTGAAAGACAAACTCTACAGGTTGGCTTTTCGTATTACGCTGAACAGTGCTGAAGCGGAGGATGTGGTGCAGGATACGATGATTAGGGTATGGAATAAACGTGATGAGTGGCCGAATTTTGAATCCATCGAAGCCTACTGCCTGACGGTAGCAAGAAATCTGGCAATAGACCGGAGTGAAAAGATAGATTCACAGCACATGGAATTGACACCCGAAACACAGGAACTGCCCGATGCATTGAACCCTTACGAACAGTTGGCACAGAGTGAGCAATTAGGTTTGATTCACCGCCTGCTGAACGAACTTCCCGAAAAGCAACGAAGTATTATGCAGTTGCGGGATATTGAAGGAAAGAGCTATAAAGAAATTGCAGATATTTTGCAGATACCGGAAGAGCAGGTGAAAATAAATCTTTTTCGGGGTCGGCAAAAGATAAAACAAAGATATACTGAAATAGAAAATTATGGATTATAAGTACATTGAACAGTTATTGGAGCGCTACTGGAACTGTGAGACTTCTTTGGAAGAGGAACAGATTTTGCGTTCTTTCTTTCGTCAGAAAGAGATTCCTGCTCATTTACTCCGTTACAAGGCAATGTTTGCTTATCAGGAGATTGAGAAGGAGAGAGGGCTGGGCAGTGACTTTGATGCCAAGGTTCTGGCCCGGGTGGAAAAACCGGTTGTGAAAGCGCAACGCCTCACTTTGAGAACGCGCTTTATGCCGTTGTTCAAGGCTGCTGCTATGATAGCTGTCTTGTTTGTGATGGGAACGGTGGTGCAACGTTCCATGCAGGATGATGGTAGTGATGTGGTGTATATGCATGACGACTACCGTGATACGGCAAATGACCCGCAAGTGGCTTATGAACCGGTGTTGCCAATAGATACGGTTACAAAGATAGCCGCAGATGAGGCAGCGACAGGAGTAAAGAAGTAGATAACATTTTCATTTGCTTTTATATATAAATAGATAGTTAGTGCTTATTAAAACAACTTTTTAATTCGAGGCTGTGAAGTTTCAATTCTCTCAAATTTTAAATTAACTAACTAAATAATGTAAAAAGGATTACCGCGTGAGCAGTAATCCTTTTTTTGGTAGATGATCTAATGTAAAGAGAGAGTTATGAAATGAGCTTTATCTTCTTTTTACGTTGCCGATACCTGATTTATTGATATCAGTAGTTGGAGGATTCCCAAAGTAATCGACATTTCCTATTCCGTTTGTACTTACGGTTATCTTCCCTGATGCATAACAAGAAACATTTCCAATGCCCTTTTGTTCAATGACAACATCCGAAACAATCATATTTTTGGCGTTTAGGTTTCCAATGCCTTTGATGTGATAGCTGGCCTTCTCTGCCTTTCCTTTCAGCATTACATTGCCTATTCCGTCAGACCGTACACTTATATTGTCGGCTATCAATTTGTCGGCTTTAAAATTTCCTGTTCCGTTGGAAATGATTTTTATATCATCCACTTTGATGGAATCTTTCAAGGTCATATTGCCTGTACCCTGTTGGCTGATGCTGCTTAGCTCGGGAGCAGTAATGGTGATTGTGACATTGTTGTCCTTCAAACCGCGGAACTTCACACCTTTCTTCATGGAGATGTTCAGTGTACTGTCTTCCGAAGTAACAATAAGATTGGAAATGACATTGTCAGGACCATAGGCCTCTACAGTTGTGGCATTACTTTGCTTGAATACAATATTGACGGTACCCTGGCTGGCAATATTATCGAATGCTTCCACACTGTATTTCTTGGTTATTTTGTTTTTACTGGGAGCAATGCCGTTTACACAGCTTGTCAGAGTCATAACCAGACCGAATAAGTAAAAGTATGTACGTTTCATATTTCTGTGTTTTTTTATTGGTTTCTATCTATTAGACGAAGAGGATAACAGTAAAGTTGCAATTTCCTCTTTTTTTTCTTGTGAATAATATATCTTTGTGGCTGATATGGCAACAAAGAGAGTATTAGCTGACAAAGACTTCAACCGTATTATTGTGCGTACCCATCGTTTGGCACGTAACATTACCATGCGTGTAAAGCCGGATGGACTGCATGTTACGGTACCGCCTTACAGCCTAAGCAGTAAGGTGATGGAAGTTGTAGAGCAATATCGTGAACGTTTGTTGCAGGACTGGCAGAGGGTATGTAAGAAACCTATAGACTTGGACTTCCGTATTCAGGCTCCTTGTTTCAGGCTATGGCTGGAAAAAGGCAATTTTACCTGTTTTTCTGTGCGGAATATGGAGGAAGGAATAAAAATCATTTGTCCCCGTGATGTTGACTTTACAAAGGAGGAGGTGCAGCGATTGGTGCGTAATGCCATTATCAGAGCGATGAAGAAAGCGGCCGCCGAATATTTGCCACCTTTGCTTGATGCATTGGCAGAACACTATGGCCTGTCATACAAACGAGTGAAGATAACCGGAAGTAAAGGACGCTGGGGCAGTTGCTCGGCAGCCGGAAGTATAAACCTTTCTTGTTATTTGATGCTGTTGCCTTCGCATCTGATGGATTATGTGTTGTTACATGAGTTGTCGCATACCAAAGAAATGAATCATGGTCCTCGTTTTTGGGAACTGCTGGATAGTATGACCGAGGGAAGGGCGCATCTGCTGCGGGCGGAGTTACGACAATTCAATACTGATTTTTAGAAAGAATTTTGATATAAATATGCCGGATGTGAAAAGACATTTATGAAACGATATTTTATAGGGAAAGACGGTCAAGTCAAAGAAAAAAATACTTCGTGCGGGAGAAATGGAAACATTTAAGCTGTAATAAAGTGTTTTTCCGATAATATTTCTTATATTTGTTTCGATACCATAACCTTTAAATACGAACAAACATGACCGATCTTACTATCCTTATTGCTGTTATAGCATTGGCATTATGGCCGTTGACCTTTTTGCTCCTTCGCATCCGTCACGAACGGAAAAAGCGCAGAGACCATCTTGACCGCATGACAAAAGAGGACTTGGAAGAAATCGGGACGGAAGAGTTGGTCATTGCTGTGCTGAAGAAGATAGGTTGTCAACCCGAGACGAATGAGGAAGGGCATATCGTGTTTAAGTATCAGGGAGATGATTTTTATATTGCTGTGGAGGATGAGGCCCGCTTTATCATGATCTGGAATCCGTGGTGGGCTTCTATCAGCATCGAAAATCCGGCATTGCCTTACCTGAAAGAAATAGTAAACCTGGTGAATGTGGAATCGTTGGTTACTACTATCTATACTGCCGATGAAGACGAGAAGAATGTAGGACTTCATTCGAAATGCCACACGTTGTTTACTCCGAAAGAGGGGCCGTTGGATGAATATCTGAAAGCGATGCTTGACCATTTCTTTATTACTCATGACAGTATCAAAGAGAATCTGCAACAGTTGAGCAATGCTGCATCGGAAAGTGACAAGCAGGAGCGTGTGAAGATTAAAGGTTTTGCCGCCTATAAAGACAACTCCACTCCGCTTCCGGTAGATGATAAGCAATAATTATTATAGAATCGGAAAAACTCTATAGGTATGGATTTGGGTGGTGTCCTGAAAGCTTTGTTATATCAGTGGGGCACGGACAGGAAAGTTATAGTATTTTCTCCTTTCACACAAAACAGGTGTTTCTTTCACGGTATATAGTTTTAAATCAGTACTTTATGATAGGAGTTGTGTGAAAGCAAGATAATTGATTCTTGTTTCCTGCTGAGTAAAACTGAATAACGCTTTTATTGTTGGCTGAAAAGATGGAAGTCTTTAAAAGACCAAGGCCTTTAAAAAAAACAATTAGGTGTTTTTCAAAAAGACTAAAGTCTTTCCGGAAAACACTTTAGTCTTTTTGGAGTGCATCGGAATCTTTTAAGAAAATCTATATTTAATAAGCGGAAATTTATCTAACTTTGCTCCATCGAATGTTGCCTTAACCTTTAATTGAAACTATTCCGTGATGAATCAATTTCTAGATTTTGATGAAAAGTTATATGCCAGACTCCGCCGGGGAGACGAGGCCGCCTTTACCATTGTCTTTGAACGGTACAATCGGCTGTTGTATGCATTGGCTTATCGGTATTTTAAGTCCGGTGAAGAAGCTGAAGATGCTGTTCAGTATACTTTTATGAAAGTGTGGGGGCAGCGCGATTCTTTTGAGTTCCAGTCCGGTATCAGAAGCCTGCTGTTTACCATTCTCAAAAACTATATTTTAAATGAATTGCGGCACAGGCAGATTGTGTTTGAAAAGCACTACGAGATAGCCCAGCAAGGTGAAGAAGTGGATGAAGGTTTCCTGAAGGAACTTGAAAACAAAGAACTCAAAGAACATTTGTGGTCGGCAATCAATGAACTTCCTCCTCAAAAAAGAAAGATATGTCAGCTGAAGATTGGAAAAGGACTTTCTAATCAGGAGATAGCAGACATGATGCAGATAACCGTTCCTACTGTAAAATCACATTATACACAGGCGATTAAATTGTTGCGCAATGCCATTGAACCGCTGATAATGTTGCTTCATGCAGTATGGTTTTATTTTTTTTATTAAAGACAGACTCATACCTTTATCCGGGTGAAGTGTTTTATTAATTAGCGAAAAACAGGCAAAAAGATGAAAATAGATGATGCTGTAATAGATAAAGTTCTGAATAATAGGGCATCTGCAGAAGATGCGAGACAGGTTTCGGAGTGGTTTGCTACCGAAGAGGGACATGATTATTTGTCGAAACGAATGGATGGGGAAATGTTGTCCTTGACGGAGGATGAGGTAGAGAATTGGGTAGCTCATGCCATACCGGAAGAAAAGATGAAGCAGCGTTTCCTGCAACAAATAAAACCCCGGCGTCGGGTTAGTTCCTATCGTCGTTGGTGGGCTGCCGCTGTATTGGTTCCCTTTATATTTCTTTGCGGTTCAGTTTGGTTTTTGGCAGATAAGGTTGGCCTTTTTTCTGAAACCGAATATGCAGAACTGGTCGTACCCTGTGGTGAGCAGATGCGTGTTGTGTTGCAAGACGGAACGGTTGTTCAATTGAACTCGGATACCCGGCTGAAGTATCCCAAAAAGTTTGGTATATTCAACCGCACAGTGGAGTTGTGGGGAGAAGGATATTTTGAGGTGGCCAAAGAGAAGGATCGTCCGTTTGTAGTCGATTTGGGAGATATTAATGTAAAGGTGACCGGCACAAAATTTAATGTAAAGGCTTATGCAGAATCGAATCTGTGGGTGACACTGGATGAAGGGGGCGTGCTGCTGAAAGATACCAAAGGCAAGGAGTATCCATTGCGTCCGGGGGAAAGTGCCGAGTATAACCGTCGGTCGGGTGCTTGTCAAATTTCTCGTCCTGAGAATATGGAACAGATAACCTCATGGCGCTCCAAAGGTTTGAACTTCTATTTGACCCCTTTGAAAGAGATAGTCAAGGTATTGGAACGACAGTATGATGTGCACTTTATTATACCTGATTCGTCATTGCTGGATAACAGATTTACTTTATCTACGAATAAAGTAAATGTCGTGGATGTCTTAAATGACTTGGAAGCAGTATCGCATATCTCTTTCAACGAAACAGAAGAAGGCGTATTTAAGATAATCGAAAAAAAATAGAGTTGTTATTATAAAATCGGTCGGTGATATTTTTGTTCTTATAAATAAGGTAAGACAGAGGTATCACCGATTGTCGTTTTTACTATGAACGGGACTTTCTACGATTTTAAAGAAAAAAAGAGAATTTTGACTCATACCTATTTTTTGATGATGTGTTTTCTTATATAGAAAGGCCTTTTAACAGATAACTTGAATAACAATTTAATACTATGTGAGATGAAATCAAAAGACAATGTGAAGAATCTGCTGTTGATGGCAATGCTGTTTTGGGGATTTGCCATTCCAGTTTGGTCACAAGATGTTTCCTTGGATTTTAAAAATGCAAAAGTTGAGAAGGTACTGTCTGCCATTAAGAATCAGACCAAGATGGGATTGGTTTTTAGCGATCAGATAGTGGATGTGAACCGTGTTGTTACCATCCAGATGAAGGATGTTGCTCTAGAGGATGCTTTAAAAAAGATTTTGGAAGGTACGAATGTAACTTTTGAAATTAAGAATAATAAGATTTATTTATTAGAGAAAGCAAAAAACTCCTCACCGGGAAAGAAGAGAGTAGTTAAGGGAATAGTCCTTGATGCTATGGGAGAACCTATTATTGGAGCTTCTGTCTTTGTGAAGGGGATATCTAATGGTACAATTACAGATCTTAATGGCGGTTTCCTTTTGGAATTGGACAACAATGCAACTAACCTTCAAATTTCCTATATCGGGTATAAATCGCAAACAATTAATGTTTCGGGGAAGAATAGTATAAATATTACTATGCTTGAAGATTCAAAAGCATTGGAAGAAGTCGTTGTGGTAGGTTATGGTACTCAGAAAAAAGTAAATCTGACCGGAGCGGTAGAAACTGTTAAATCCGAACGTATTGCCAATAAGCCTGTAACTTCTATCGTTTCGGCTTTGGCAGGAGAGGCTGCCGGTGTAACCATTACCCAAAACTCAGGTCAGCCGGGGCCTAATCAGGGCACTGTACGTGTTCGTGGTATTGGTACATGGGGAGATGCTTCGCCTTTGGTTTTGGTAGATGGGGTCTCTATGAGCTTGAATGACGTGATTCCCAGTGAGGTAGAGTCGGTGTCTGTACTTAAAGATGCTGCTTCGGCTGCTATTTATGGTTCACGGGCTGCGAACGGTGTTATTTTAATCACTACCAAGAAAGGTAAAGAGGGCAAGTTGTCATTTACTTATTCCGGAAATGTCGGCTTCCAATTTGCGACAAGGGTCCCGAAAATGGCTACTTCTTGGCAATATGCCGAACTTTATAATCAGATGATGTCAAATGAAGGTAAAAGCTCATCTTTATTTCCTCAGGATAGAATTGACAGAATGAAAGCGGGGGGAGACCCTGATAAATTGGAAGGAAGTACTGATTGGTATGATGAATTATTGAACTCAGGTGCGGTGCAACATAGTCATCAGCTGGGAGTAAATGGTGGAAATGATAAAATTACCTATATGATTTCTGCCGGATATTCTAATCAGGACGGTGTTATTCCTTCCACCGGCTACGAACGCTATAATTTGCGTATCAATACTACATCAAAATTGACATCATGGTTGAAAATGGATGTAAATATGGCCTATTTGAACAGTATGAAAAAAGAATCGGCCGCCGGTGCAGCAGAGGCGTATCGTAGGGCGGGACGTGCTTTACCTTATATGCCGGTGAAATTTTCGGATGGTACATGGTCGTATTCTACAGCTGCTATTAATCCGGTGCGTTATGTGACGGATGATTATGGTACTGCCAGTACTCACAATGATTGTATGACGCTTTTAATTGCTCCGGAAGTAACTTTAATGAAGGGACTGAGTGTGAAAGGTACTTTTGGGTATGAATCTAATATATATAAAGCAAAAACATTCAATAAAACTGTCGAATACGGTGACTTTGAGCCGGCAGGACAAAGCGGGATTGTAGATGTTTCAAGAAATAAGCAAACCGATGACTGGAGCCAATACCGTAATTTAACAGCTAATATGACAGCCACTTTTGAAAGGACTTTTGGCAAACATGATGTCAAAGCGATGGTAGGAGGCTCTTTGGAAACATTTAAGTGGGCTCAGACAAAAGCTTCACGTATGGATTTTCCCAATAATGATTTTGGGGAAATAAATGCCGGTGATGCTACTACAGCTGCTGCTACCGGAAATTCAACCTATTCGGCTCTGGCTTCTGCATTCGGACGCGTAAATTACGTTTATAATGAACGCTATTTGTTGGAGTTTACAGCTCGGTATGATGGCTCTTCCAAGTTTGCCAGAGGTAATAGATGGGGATTTTTCCCTTCTGTTTCTGCAGGTTGGCGTATTTCTGAAGAGTCCTTCTTCGAACCTTTGAAAAATTATATCCAGAACTTGAAGTTACGCTTTTCTTGGGGTAAATTAGGTAATCAGAATATTGGAAATTATCAGTATATCTCTACTATAGGAAATGGTGGAAACTACTTGTTCGGAACAACTCCTATTATTGGTTATGCAGAATCTGTAATGGGTAATTCGATGATTACTTGGGAATCTTCTAAAAACTTAGATTTTGGTGTTGATTTTGCATTGTTTGACAATCGTTTACAGGCATCATTCGATTGGTATCGTCGCACTACCTCCGATATTTTGTTGCAACTGGCAGCTCCGAGTGCATTGGGCATTACTCCGGCTATGGAGAATGCAGGAGAGATGGAAAATGAAGGCTGGGATTTGACACTCAACTGGCGTTCTAGTATTGGCAAGGACTTTAAATATAATGTAGGCTTTAATCTTTCGGATGTTAAGAATAAGGTGACAGATTTGCGAGGATATAAATCACCTACTTCTAATTTGACTACAAAAATGGAAGGCGAAGCTTTGAATGCCATTTATGGTTGGGAAACATTAGGTATTTGTGAGAATCAGGAGATGTATGATAAATATGCATCGTTAATGAAGACCTATAACTCGAAATGGGGTATTGGCGATATTATTATTAAAGACCGGAAAGAAGACGGTAAGATTGATGCGGATGATAAGACCGTAATAGGCAATTCTATACCTCGATTTACTTTTGGATTAAACTTGGGCTTTGAGTATAAGGCATTTGATTTCTCTTGTTTTTTCCAGGGGGTAGGTAAAGCGGATGGATATGTAACAAGTGAAGCTATTCAGGCTATGGGAATCAATTCAGCTCGTAAGGAACATTATGAAGATACGTTTAATCCGGAAAACCCGAAGTCAGGATGTTATTTCCCGAGAGTCCTGTCTAGTGATTATAATTATGGAAATATGTCTCATTGGGTACAGGATGCTTCTTATATACGTTTGAAAAACTTGCAAGTTGGATATACTTTTAAAATGAAGGGTATTAATCAGTTGAGAGTTTATGCTTCCGGACAGAATTTGTTTACCATTACCAAATTCCGTACTTGGGATCCTGAAACGGCTGTTGGCGCACGAGGATTTTATCCCAATGTGGCAGTTTATTCAATGGGAGTGAATCTTAATTTTTAACGATTAAAAGCAATTGATTATGAAGAAAATAACATATTTGGTTTGTGTTTTGGGAATGGCTTTGTCCTTGCAATCATGTGATGATTTTCTGGATTCCTTCCCGGAAGATAAAATGACTAATGAGAATTTCTGGAAAACACCTGCAGATGCCGAGAAACTGTTGGTTGACTTGTATGCGGCTACTATGCCTAAAGATGGCATCTTTTTTGATGAAGCTATGTCTGATAACGCTTACCTTTGTTGGGAATGGTGGGGAGGAGCCCAGCAGGTGGCTAATGGCACGTATACAACTTATGGAGAAGTTCCCACGAATAAATGGAAGGGCTGTTATACGAATATCCGGAAATGCTGGTTCCTATTGGAAGGACTACCTAATATAGATTTTAACTCAGAACAGGATAAGAATAAGATTTTGGGTGAGACCTATTTCATGCTAGCGTATAATTATTATTTGCTGACTACTTATTTTGGTGATGTACCTTTAATAACCAAAGTGTTGTCGATTTCAGAAAGTAAAGAACTTGTGCGAGCACCTCGGGCAGAGGTTACAAGTTATGCTATTGACAGACTGAAAGAAGCGGCTACAATGTTGGAAGGACTTTCACAAGAAAACGGTAGAATTACGGCTGATGCTTGCAGATGTTTGATGGCTCGTCTGTATTTATATAATGGAGATTATCAGAAAGTGCTTGAAACGGTAAAGGCTTTGGAAGGAAAATATCAGCTTTATGCTGTAGGGGAGACTCCGTATGAAGACTTGTTTTCGGGTGCATCAGAGAATAATTGTGAGATTATTTTAAGTGTTCCCTGTGATAAGAAAGTGGGGGATATTTATACTTCACATTCAGGTAATGGTGCTATGTTGTTAAAAGGTATGTCCGGAGGCGACCCTTATACTGCAATTTATCCTACCGGTGCTTTAATTGATGCTTATCCGATGGCCGATGGTAGATTGATACATGAAACAGGTTCCACATATAATCCGAGAAGTCCTTATGAAAATAGAGATCCTCGCTTTTATCAGTCGGTAGTATACCCTACTTCGCAGATAAAATGCTTGGATGCTGAAACGAATAGGATAGTAGAGAGACTGTATGATCCTGAAGACCCTACTACTATTGCTTTGCAGCAGTATAATGCATCCGAGCCTTCGCGTACCGGATATATGTGGAATAAATATATTGATTATTCAGTCTATGCGATGACTGATGTTTGGGATTGCACAAATGATATTATTGTTTTCCGTTATGCTGATGTTATATTGATGAAGGCGGAAGCATTGGTGCAGGTTGAAGGAGCCGGTGCAAAAGATGCTGTTTGTGATTTATTGGACCAGTTACGCATACGGTGCAAAGGTGGTAAAATACATCGTGAAAATTACAATTCAAAGGAAGCACTGATGGATTTGGTTAAAAATGAGCGTCGTATAGAATTGGCAAATGAAGGAATCCGTTTCTTTGATATGATACGCTGGAGAGATGCCGAGAAGAATCCTGTATTGACAGGGTTAGGACTGGCAGGGGAGACTTATGGAGCTTATATGCGTTTGGATGGTGTAGGCAAAGATGACCGTACCGTTGAAATAGATGGTGTTCCTCGCCGTTATATCGAAACGCGTTATTTCGATGCCTCTAAAGGTTATCTCTTTCCGATACCTCAGGGAGAAAGAGATTTGAACCCCGGTCTGGAACAGAATCCCAATTGGTAAGAACCGAATAATTCGTTAAGTAGTAGAATATGATTTTTGTGAACCATGTGACGTATGTTAATGACATATTTTCATATGGTTCACCGGAATCGTTATTTCCTTTAAACAATTGAAATCATGAATAAAAGAAATTGGATTTTTGTTATTGTGTTTGCGGTGTGCGGCAATATGGTGGCTCAAGTTTATAAAGATGCGAGCCAGCCTGTAGAAAAAAGGGTGGAAGACTTGCTTAAAAGGATGACATTAGAAGAAAAGGTCAGCCAGTTGCGTCATATTCATGGAGGAAGTATCCTAAATGACGATAATACGTTGAATATGGATAAGCTGAAGAAGATAATTGGTACCTTAGGATGGGGAGCAGTTGAAGGTTTGCCTTTAGATGGAATTGAAATGGCCAGATATACTTCTCAGATTCAAAAATATTGTATTGAAAATACTCGATTGGGCATTCCGATTTTTACGGTTTCAGAATCTCTGCATGGGGCGGTACAAGGAGGAGCAACTATTTTTCCGCAAGCTGTTGCGTTGGGAAGCACATTTAATCCTGATTTGGCTTATCAGATGACGAAAACGATTTCGAGTGAATTGCAGGCAATGGGAGTAAATCAAGTGCTGTCACCTACTATTGATGTAATCAGGGAATTACGTTGGGGAAGAGTGGAGGAAAGCTTTGGAGAAGATCCGTTTTTAGTATCGCAAATGGGAGTACATGAGATTAATGGATATATTGATGGAGGAGTTTCTCCTATGCTTAAAGTTTTTGGTCCTCATGGCGTTCCCACTTCTGGCTTAAATCTGGCTTCGACAGAAGCAAATGAAAGGGATTTGAGAGAGGTATATTTGAAGCCTTATGAAGTTGCAGTGAAGAAAACCGGAGTTAACTCTGTGATGACAGCTTATAATTCTACGAATAGAATCCCTAATACAGCTTCGAAGTGGCTGTTGACGGATTTGTTGCGTACCGAATGGGGATTCAAAGGATATACATATTCTGACTGGGGAGCTGTTTCCATGTTGTATGGTTTTCATAAAGTGGCTTCTAGTGTCAACGAAGCGGTAAAAATGGCATTGATAGCAGGAACTGATCTTGAAGCTTCCAGTGATTGTTATGAGAACTTGGTTGAGATGGTTCGTACTGGCGAAATAGATGTTAAATATGTCGATTTGGCTTGCTCTAGAGTATTATATGCAAAAATTAAGGCTGGATTATTTGAGCATCCTTATGGTTTGCCTATGGAAGAATATGATAAGAGAGTTCGTACTAAAGAAAATGTGGCATTATCACGTAAGATTTCCGAAGAAAGTGTAGTGATGGTAAAGAATGAGGGGAATCTTCTTCCTCTTGATATAAAGAAACTGAAATCTGTAGCAATCATTGGCCCTAATGCGGATCAGGTTCAGTTTGGAGATTATACATGGAGCCGAAATAACAAGGACGGAATAACTCCATTAAAAGGGATACAAAAGCTTGTTGGAAATCATTTGACTGTGAATTATGCAGCAGGATGTGACTTGGTTTCGGATGATAAATCCGGTTTTAGTGAGGCTGTTGCTATTGCCCAAAAATCAGATGTCGTTTTGATGTTTGTAGGTTCCGCTAGTGCTTCTTTAGCTCGGGATTATAAGAATGCGACTTGTGGTGAGGGATATGACTTGACCGACTTAAATCTTACAGGGGTACAAGCGGATTTAGTGAAAGAGGTATATGCGACAGGTAAACCTATTGTATTGGTTTTGGTTACTGGCCGTCCTTTTTCAATAGCATGGGAGAAAGAGCATATTCCTTCTATTCTATTTCAATGGTATGGTGGAGAAAGGGAAGGAGAAGTTATTGCAGATATTTTGTTTGGCAAGGTGAATCCTTCAGGCAGCCTTTGCTATTCGATTCCCCAAAGTGTAGGGCACTTGCCTGTACATTATAACCGTTTGCCTTCTGATAATGGAATCTACCGTTCGCCGGGTACGATTAACAAGCCCGGAAGAGATTATGTATTTTCATCGCCGGAGCCTTTATGGGCATTTGGACATGGATTGAGTTATGCTGATTTTGAGTATACGGATATTAAGTTTGATAAAGAAAATTATGAATTGGGTGATACTGTTTATATAAAAGTGAATGTGAAAAACAATAGTTTGATAGAAGGTAAGTCTACTGTGCAGGTATATGTCAGAGATCTGGCGGGTAGTGTAGTGATGCCTATCAAACAATTGAAAGGCTTTAAGAAAGTATCTGTGCCTGCCAAAGGAAATGTGTTGGCTGAAATAGCAGTACCTGTAGATGAATTGGGATTATATGATACGAATATGAAATATGTAGTAGAACCGGGTGATTTTGCTTTTATGATTGGTACATCCTCTGAGAATATAGTACATAAAAAGACGATTCATGTTGGCCCTGTGGAGAATACGGTACAGAAGAAAGGGATTTTGTCGTCTGCCAAGGATTCGGGTGAGATTGGGAGTCCGATGTTGTTGAAAGGAGTGGTGCGAGATGTACAGTCTAAAATGTTGGATGGTGTAAAGGTAACTGTAAAGGGGACAAAAGCTTCTGTTGTGACAAATGAAAGAGGTGAGTATCAAATAAAATGTACCACAAAAGGTGTGGTGGTCTTTTCAAAGAAAGGATATGCAACTTTGGAAGTAAAAGTGGACTCACAAACTATCATTAATCCTACATTATTAACTCAAATTTGAAATGAATATTATGACTACATCTAGGGAAAGAATTAAACAGGCTTTGAATCATCAAAGTAGCGATCGTATTCCGGTAGATTTTGGTTCAACAGCCGTAACAGGTATCCATTGTCGTTTGGTAGAGGCTTTGCGTGAATATTATGGATTGTCTTACAAGCCGGTTACTATTGTGGATACTTTTCAGATGCTTGGCGAAGTTGATAGTGAGTTGGCGGATGCTATGGGAGTAGATTGTATCGGTATTGGAGGTTCACGCGATATTTTTGATCATGATACAATGTGTATGCATGAACAAACAACACCATGGGGACAGAAAGTATTAGTGCCTGTACAATTAGACTTAACTCCGGACAAACAGGGGGATGTTTATGTCTATGCAGGTGGGGATAGGAATTATAGACCTAGTGCAGTGATGCCGGATGGCTGTTATTTTATAAATGCCATAGAAAGACAACTTCCTATTGAAGAGGACAAGTTAGATCCACAAGATAACCTAGAAGAATTTAAGGCTATTACAGATGAAGAACTACAACTCTATAAGAAGAAAGTTGATGCAGCGTCGGCTACAGGAAGGGCTGTCGTTGCTAGTTTTGGAGGTACAGCTTTGGGAGATGTGGCTTTTGTTCCCGGTATGGGACTGAAAGAACCTAAAGGGATTCGTAGTGTCATAGAGTGGTATATGTCTACAGCTATGCGCCAAGGTTATTTGCATGAAATATTTAGAAAGGAAACTGACATTGCTATAGCGAATTACGAGAAATTGTGGAAGACTTTAGGTGATAAAGTGGATGTGGTGTTAACTTGTGGGACAGATTTCGGCTCTCAGGAATCACAGTTTTGCTCTATTGATACTTTTCGCAAACTTTGGTTGCCTCATTACAAGAGGTTGAATGATTGGATACATGAACATACTACCTGGAAGATATTTAAGCATTCTTGTGGGGCTATTATACCGATTCTTCCCGGGCTGGTCGAGGCTGGCTTTGATATTATCAATCCGGTGCAGATTAATGCAAAAGGTATGGACTCGAAAGTCTTAAAAAAGGAATTTGGTAATTATCTCACTTTCTGGGGAGGCGGCATTGATACTCAGAAGATTTTGCCTTTCGGAACTAAAGAGGAAATAAGTAGGCATATCCATGAGCAATGTGAAGTGTTAGGAAAAGATGGTGGTTTTGTTTTCAATACGGTACATAATATTCAAGCAAATGTACCGGTAGAGAATGTTATAACGATGCTTGAAACCTTAAAAACAATATAAATGTAGAATACTATGGATTTAATGGAATTATATACAGCTATAGTGGATGGTAAGCTTGAAAAGGCCATAGCTGTTACTAATGAAGCTGTTTTGGAAGGTATACAGCCGAATGAAATTATAACTAATTATATGATAAAAGGAATGGAAGAAATTGGTACTCAATTTGAGGAAGGAAAAGTTTTTGTACCTAATCTTTTGATGAGTGCACGAGCTATGAAGGGTGCTTTAAATATCCTTAAACCGTTATTGAAAGGGAAGGATGAGGCTTATGTCGGGAGAATAGTTATTGGAACGGTAAAAGGGGATTTGCATGATATTGGAAAGAATCTGGTGGCTTCTATGTTTGAAGGTTGTGGATTTGAAGTTATAAATTTAGGTGTGGATGTTTCCAGTGAGAAATTTATTGATGCAGTTCAAAAAAATAATGCAGATATTCTTTGTATGTCTGCATTACTGACGACTACAATGACTTATATGAAAGTGGTGGTTGAGGACTTAAAGAAATCCGGATTATATGGAAAGGTGAAGGTGATGGTGGGAGGTGCACCAATTAATGAAGCTTTTGCCAAATCGATAGGAGCTGATGGGTATACAAGTAATGCCAATGCCGCTGTGGTAATGGCAAAGAAGATAATAGGTGCAGCTTAAGAGTATGGAATTTCAAAGTGTGCAACTTTCGTGGACGGATATTTCTATAAATAAGGAAGATCTTTGTTTGTCTTTAGGACAAAGGTACGTGCTTGAAGGTGATGCGGCAACTATATTTTCATCTTTGGAACGAAAAGTAGCGGGGCTTTGTAAACCTTGTTTTGGTTATCGTACTTTTGATGCAGAGCCAATGGATAAGTTTTGCATAATGTTGGAAGGGCATCAACTGAGAACTGGGCATATCATTGCTCCCTATTTAGAAAAGGCTGATAAATATGCTTTATTTGTGGCCACTGCTGGTAGGGAGTTTGAGGAGTTCCAAAAGGAAACCGGAAAAGAGGGATTGATTGTAGAAGAGTTCTTACTTGATGCTTTGGGGACAGCTATTGCTGAGGCAACAGTGAGAGAAGCATGCCGGAGGATAGAAACCATGTTTAAAGAGATTGGAATGGGGATTAGTTTTCCTTATAGTCCGGGATATTGTGGCTGGAAAGTGACTGACCAGCAAGAACTTTTTTCATTATTGCCGGAATATCCTTGTGGTATTAGCCTTAGTTCTTCATCATTGATGTCTCCTATAAAATCTGTTAGTGGTATTATTGCCATAGGCAAACTTATAACGAAACAAAAATATGGTTGTGAGTTATGTAGAAAAGCAGATTGTTACAAGAATAGAAATAAAAGAGAGAAGCATGAATATAGATAGATGGATTGATACAATTATATCATCAAAAAAGAAAGTAGCATTACCCATTATGACACATCCTGGAATTGAATTGCTAGGCAATAGTGTGCAGGATGCTGTGATGGATGGTGAGGTGCATTTTAGAGCTATAGAAGCTTTAAATCGAAATTTTCCGCAAGCGGTAGCTTGTACTGTGATAATGGATTTGACAGTAGAGGCGGAGGCTTTTGGGGCTGAGGTTCAATTTAGTGAGAATGAAGTGCCGAATGTGATAGGTCGCTTAGTTAGTAATTACGAAGAAGTAGAGCGGTTACAAATTCCTTCATTGGATGTTGCTCGAATTCCACAATATTTAAAGGCGAATCACTTAGCAGCCACATCAATTAATAAGCCTGTGTTTGGAGGGTGCATTGGCCCATATTCTTTAGCAGGTCGTTTGTTTGATATGACTGAGATAATGATGTCAATTTATACGGAACCTGAAACGGTTTTATTGCTTTTAGAAAAATGTACTCAGTTTATAATAGATTACTGTTGTGCGATTAAAAGAGCAGGTTCTGCTGGAGTTATTATTGCGGAACCGGTTGCCGGATTGCTTTCCAATGAGGACTGCATGAATTATTCTTCTGTTTTTATAAAAAAAATAGTAAAGAAAGTGCAAGATGAAACTTTTGCTGTTATTTTACATAATTGCGGTAATATGGGGCAATGTACAAAAGCAATGGTGTCTGTAGGGGCAAAAGGATATCATTTTGGGAATAAAATAGATATGCTTGCCGCGTTGGAAGAATGTCCTGCTAATGCATTGGCTATGGGGAATTTAGATCCGGTAGAAGTGTTTAAACAAGCATCGGCACAAGAAGTTTATAAACAGACTTATGAATTGTTGGAGCGTACGTCTGCATATTCAAATTTTGTGATTTCTACGGGGTGTGACGTACCTCCTGATATTCCAATGGAGAATATTGAGGCTTTTTATAAGGCTATATGTCAATATAATCAAAATTGAGAGCTCTGGTACTCTTTTCTTAGGTTAGTTAGTGATATTTTTGTATGGTACTTATTGTAGATATACAATAATATCACTATTTTTATCGGAAAAGATAAGCTAATATCTCACACTCTTTAAAATATGAGGTGTTAGCTTATGTCGAAAGACTTTTCATCAGAAACTTAAATTTAATACTGTATATATGAACAAAAAGAATATTGCATCTTTCGCATTCGTTTTATTGTTTGCTTTACCGCTTGGCGCACAAAGCATAAAAATCAATGCTGATTGGGAGTTCCAACGTTTGAAGAAGGAACAACAATTGACTGAAATAAAGAATCAAGGTTCTGATTGGAGTTCACAATTCAATATCCAACATGTAGAGGCACAAAATCAGGCTTTGGCAGTACATCCGGACACTTTGGAACTGGAACTCAATCAGCTTTCGATGGGAAAATGGGAGCAGGTCAATTTGCCACATACTCCTTTTGTGGAACCGCTTGTTGTACTTCATCAGTGGCAAGGGATATGCTATTATCGTAAGCAGTTAAATATCAGTAGAAAAGAAATAGATAAGCAACTTTGGCTGGAATTTGAAGGAGCGATGCATCTGGCAGACGTATGGGTGAACGGACAACACTTGACACAGCATTCCGGTGGTTATACTCCGTTTGTGGCGGATGTTACCGGAATGCTTCATGCCGACCGCGCCAATGAAATATTGGTACGTTTGGATAATCGGAACAATCCGCTCATACCTCCCGGCAAACCTTTGGAGACGCTTGATTTCTGTTACTACGGAGGATTGTATCGCGATGTGAATCTCATCGTAAAACAGCCTGTGCATATTACTCATCCTATTATGGCGGACGAAGTGGCCGGAGGAGGAGTCTTTGTCACTTATCCCCGGGTATCGGAGCAGGAAGCTGAGGTAAAGGTGAAAACACAGGTAAGTAATAAAACCGGAATACAAAAACATCTGACTATACGACATACTCTTTATGAATGGAGCAAGAAGAAAGGAGGATGTGGCAAGAAAGTGGCTTCGGTGGAAAGTCCGCTTGTCTTGGCTGCCGGCACTACGCTGCATCATACGCAGCAGTTTGCAGTGAACAATCCTAAATTATGGTATCCCGACTCGCCTGCTCTCTATGTATTGCGTACCGAGGTGATGGACGGTCGGGAAGTTACCGATTGTGAGAATACGCGTATCGGAATACGCCGTATTGAAATGACGCGCGAGAAAGGGTTTGTCATTAATGGCAAGCCTCTGATACTGGAAGGAAGCAACCGGCATCAAGAGTATCCTTATGTGGGGAATGCCATTTCCGACCAAGCGCAATACCGCGATATGTATCAGATACGTAACAATGGTTTTAATACGGTGCGTTTGGGGCATTATCCGCAAGACCCATCTGTGCTGGAGGCTTGTGATGAGTTGGGTTTGCTGGTTATTGAACCGATTCCCGGATGGCAATTCTTCAATAAGGCACAGGGGTTCATTAATCATACATACAAGGATATTCGTGATTTGATACGCCGTGACCGTAACCATCCCTCTATCATTATGTGGGAAACAACCCTTAATGAATCATGGCCTCCCAAAAACTGGAAAGATCAAGCGGTGCAGACTGCTCATGAGGAATTTCCCGGTGACCAATGTTATACATCGGGCGATACTTATGGATATGATGGTTTCGATGTATGCTATAATGATTGGGAGGAAGGATATAATCGTCCCAATACAACCCGAAAACCGGGCTTTATCCGTGAATATTATGATTATGAATTTGGTGGACATTATAGCACGACTCGAGTGACTCGTGGAGACGGTGACCATGCAATGACGCAAAACGCTTGGAATGCCCAGTGGAGTCATAACCGTTATCGTGCTTATTATCCTTGGACGATTGGTGGCGCAGTGTGGAGTATGTATGACTATAATCGGGGATGTTGCGACAATATCTGTTACAGTGGTTTGGCTGATGTGTTCCGTTTGCCTAAATTCGGTCTGCTTTATTTCCGTACGCAGGTAAAAAAAGGAAGTTTTACACCTGCCGGACCTATGGCATACGAAGTTTTTATCAACAGCCATTGGCTGGAAGATTCTTCGGATACATTGCAAGTATATGGTAATGTAGATGAAGTGCAACTGTTGTTAAACGGGCGAGTAGTGGCACGTCAGCGTCCTGACAACAAACCGTCTACTGCAAAGTATGTATCGCGTCCTGATGGCGGAAATGCTGTGAATATCGACTTTCCTCCCTTTACGTTCTTCAATGTCAAGTGGGAGCAGGGTGAATTAAAAGCGATAGGATATAAGGATGGAAAAGCTGTGGCCGAACATGTTGTCCGCACACCGGGTGCAGTTGAGGCGATGGATATCACTTATTTTGAAAGCGGTGTGCCTGCCTCGTGTTATGACTTACTGATTGTTTATGTCAACTTGAAGGATTTGCATGGTACCGATTGTTTTGGAGAGAACAATCGTGAAGTAAGTCTGGAAGTATTACAAGGCGGCGAGGTGCGCGGCCCGGCTACAATAAAAGCTGAAGCTGGTGTTGCTTCGTTTCTTGTTGCGACGGCCGATTCTCAGACGCTTGTGTTAAAGGCTGTTTCGGGGAATTTGGAGGCTTCGCGTAAGTTGAAACTGCAGAAGTGATAAAAACAGAGTGAAGAGACAAGCACTGAAAAGAAATTTGATAAATAAATGATTATTCAATGTTAAAAGTACATTGTATCAAGAAATCGAATAGGTACTTTTCTTGTTAGGGGTAAATATAGCAGCCTTGAAGAGTATCATTAGTAATGAAGGAGATGTGTCACAGTTCCAATCATAAACATAACTGTTGACACATCTCCTTCTTTGTCATTCCGGCTCTTTATTGGGCTGTATCCGCTTCTTTTTCAAGTATATAAATCACGTCTTCATCCTTTTTGACAATCACTTTGCTTCCCTTTGGATTAAGATTGAAAGGGGTGGTTTTATCCGTTTTGTTGTCCACCACCATTAGGACATTTCCTTCTGCAAACCGATTGATTTCCAGTTTTAGGCTGGCATCGGGCATGGTGCGGTCCATCAGTAGGCTGTCATTTACATATATTGCAATGCTGTCACCGGCAAAGTCTTTACTTACCTCGATGTTGTACACGCCTTCGTAAGTGACGACCTTATTTGCATCCCGCTTGAAACGGAAAGACATATAAAGGAAGATAATGACTACAGCCAAGACTCCGAAGGCAAGTATGCCATTGCCTATCATGAATTGTTTGTTGGTATTTAAACTGTTTTTACCCATAGTGTTATAAGTTTCTGCAAAACTACAATTTTTTAATAGAATATTTTGTGGCACTGATAGATAATTTGTATCTTTGCAGCGAAATGGATGAATGGTGGGGCTTGATTAAGCCCTTTTTTTGTTCTTAATAACTAATAAATGATAGATAAGAATGTAGTAACCCGGATTGTTGACGAATGGTTGGAAGGTAAAGATTACTTTTTAGTAGACGTCACAGTGAACCCGGATGACAAAATTGTAGTAGAAATTGACCATGCCGAAGGGGTATGGATTGACGATTGTGTGGAACTCAGCCGCTACATTGAGTCTAAGCTAGACCGTGAGGAGGAAGACTATGAGTTGGAAGTAGGCTCGGCTGGTATCGGACAACCTTTTAAGGTGTTACAACAATACCTGATACACATTGGTAAGGACGTTGAAGTGCTGACTAAGACCGGCAAGAAGCTGGAAGGTGTGTTGAAGGAGGCTAACGAAGATAACTTTACTGTAACTATTGAGAGAAAAGTGAAACCGGAAGGAGCAAAGCGTCCCAAACTGGTGGAAGAAGATGTTACTTTTTCGTATGATGAGATAAAATACACTAAATACTTAATTAGTTTTAAATAATTATGGCCAAAAAAGAAGAAACAATCAGCTTGATTGATACATTTTCGGAATTTAAGGAATTAAAGAATATTGATAGAACAACTATGGTAAGTGTACTCGAAGAGTCTTTCCGTAGTGTAATCGCGAAAATGTTTGGCACTGATGAAAATTACGACGTTATCGTGAACCCGGATAAGGGCGATTTCGAAATATGGCGTAACCGTGAAGTTGTTGCAGATGAGGACTTGACTAATCCGAATATGCAAATCTCACTGACGGAAGCTCAGAAGATAGATGCTTCGTATGAGGTGGGTGAGGAAGTGACTGATGAAGTAATCTTTGCCAAGTTTGGCCGACGCGCCATCCTGAATCTGCGTCAGACATTGGCGTCGAAGATTCTGGAACTGGAAAAAGATAGTTTATACAACAAATATATTGATAGGGTAGGTACTGTAATCAGTGCGGAAGTTTATCAGATTTGGAAGAAAGAAATCTTGTTGCTTGATGATGAAGGCAATGAGCTGTTACTCCCCAAAACTGAACAAATCCCGAGCGATTTCTACCGTAAGGGCGAAACAGCTCGCGCTGTAGTGGCTCGTGTGGACAATAAAAACAATAATCCGAAAATTATCCTGAGCCGTACCTCACCTGTGTTCTTGCAGCGCCTGTTCGAAATGGAAGTCCCCGAAATTAATGACGGATTGATTACCATTAAGAAAATCGCGCGCATTCCGGGCGAACGTGCAAAAATTGCAGTTGAGTCTTACGATGACCGTATTGACCCGGTAGGTGCTTGTGTTGGTGTGAAGGGTTCACGTATTCATGGAATCGTGCGCGAGTTGCGTAACGAGAACATTGACGTGATTAACTATACTTCTAACATTCAGTTGTTCATTCAGCGTGCCTTGAGTCCGGCCAAAATTTCTTCAATCGTGTTGCACGAAGAAGACAAGAAAGCTGAAGTCTATCTGAAACCGGAAGAAGTATCTTTGGCAATCGGTAAGGGCGGTATGAATATTAAGCTCGCCAGTATGCTTACCGAATATACGATTGATGTGTACCGCGAACTGGATGAAAACGCGATGGACGAAGATATCTACTTGGATGAGTTCAAGGATGAAATTGATGAATGGGTTATCAATGCCATTAAAGGTATCGGATTGGATACGGCTAAAGCTGTAATCAATGCTCCGCGTGAAATGTTGATTGAAAAAGCGGACCTCGAAGAAGACACGGTAGATGACGTGTTGAGAATTTTAAGAGCTGAATTTGAAGAGTAATCTTCGGCACCGGCTCGTAGTTAATAATTAAAAAACGAGTATGACGATTAGACTGAACAAAGTAACAAGAGATTTAAATGTAGGAATAACGACGGTAGTTGAATTCTTGCAGAAGAAGGGCTATACCATTGAGGCTAGTCCTAATGCGAAAATTACCGAAGAACAATATGCTGTACTTGTGAAAGAGTTCAGCACAGATAAGAATTTGAAAATAGAGTCTGAAAAATTTATTCAGGAAAGACAGAATAAGGATCGTAACAAGGCTTCAATCTCTATTGACGGTTTTGAAAAACCTAAAAAAGAAGAAGTCGTGAAAACTGTTATCCCTGAAGATGTACGCCCGAAATTCAAGCAAGTGGGCAAAATAGATTTGGACAGCTTGAACAAACGCCCTGCTCCTAAGGCAGCCGAACAATCGGTCTCTGTGAAGACTGAGCAGCCGGCACCCAAGAAGGAAGAGCCTGTGAAGGTTGAAGAACAGAAAGTTGAAGCTCCTCAAGAACCGGTAGTGGTAGAAGAGAAGATACAAGAGCCTGCTCCGCAACCGAAGCCTGCCCCTGTCCAACAAGAAGAAAAGAAAGAACCCGAAGTTCAACAAAAAGCGGAAGAACAGAAGAAACCCCAGGTGATAGAAATGGAAAAAGAAGCACCCGCAGCACCCGTTCAGGAAAAAGAAGAAGACGATGTATTTAAAATTCGTCCTACTGAATTTAAATCAAAGATTAATGTAGTAGGTCAGATTGACCTGGATGCATTGAACCAGTCTACTCGTCCGAAGAAGAAATCGAAAGAGGAAAGGCGGAAAGAGAGAGAAGAGAAGGATAAACAGCGTCAGGAACAGCGTAAGCAGATGAAAGATGCTATTATCAAGGAGATAAGAAAGAGTGACGATAAAATTGCTAAACCGGGAGCAGGAAGTGCAACCGATGATGGCAAGAAGAAGAAACGTAATCGTATTAACAAAGAACGGGTAGATATTAATGCTGCCGGTGGTACGAATAACAATAATAGTAATAATAATCAGCGCAGGGATAATAACAATTCCGGTAAAGGTGGTGGAAATAACAGACCGAACAATAACCAGAGTGGAGGCGGAAAATTTAATAAAGACCGCTTTAAGAAGCCGGTTGTCAAAACGGAAGTCAGCGATGAGGATGTAGCTAAGCAGGTAAAAGAGACTTTGGCTCGCCTGACTAACAAGACGAAGAGCAAGGCCTCTAAGTATCGTAAGGAGAAACGTGAAAACGTGATGAACCGCCAGTTGGAACTGGAAGAAATGGAACAGGAAGAAAGCAAGGTATTGAAGATTACCGAGTTTGTTACAGCCAACGAACTGGCAAGTATGATGGATGTTCCTGTCACTAAGGTTATCGCTACTTGTATGAGCATCGGTATTATGGTTTCCATCAATCAGCGTTTGGATGCTGAAACGATTAATCTTGTTGCTGAAGAGTTTGGATATAAAACTGAATATGTCAGTGCAGAAGTGGCACAGGCCATTACCGAAGAGGAAGATGCAGAAGAAGATTTGCAACCGCGCGCTCCGATTGTTACTGTGATGGGTCACGTAGACCATGGTAAGACTTCATTGCTGGACTATGTTCGTAAGGCAAATGTAATTGCAGGTGAAGCGGGTGGTATTACCCAGCATATCGGTGCGTACAATGTGAAGTTGGAAGACGGACGCCGTATCACTTTCCTTGATACGCCGGGTCACGAAGCATTTACTGCGATGCGTGCCCGTGGTGCGAAAGTAACGGATATCGCTATTATTATTGTAGCTGCTGATGATAATGTGATGCCACAAACCAAAGAAGCGATTAATCATGCTATGGCTGCCGGTGTACCTATCGTATTTGCTATTAATAAGGTAGATAAGCCGCATGCCAACCCTGATAAGATTAAGGAAGAATTGGCTGCTATGAACTTTCTTGTAGAAGAATGGGGAGGTAAATATCAGTCACAAGATATCTCGGCAAAGAAAGGTACAGGTGTACACGAGTTGCTGGAAAAGGTATTGTTGGAAGCCGAAATGCTTGACTTGAAGGCTAACCCCGACCGTAAGGCTACCGGTTCTATTATTGAGTCAACATTGGATAAGGGGCGTGGTTATGTAGCTACCATCCTTGTGTCGAACGGTACACTCCGTATGGGAGATATCGTGTTGGCAGGTACTTCATACGGTAAGGTGAAAGCAATGTTCAACGAACGCAACCAGCGTATCAAGGAGGCAGGTCCTTCTGAACCGGTGTTGATTCTGGGTCTGAATGGTGCTCCTGCTGCCGGTGATACTTTCCATGTGATTGATACCGAACAGGAAGCTCGTGAAATAGCCAATAAGCGTGAGCAGTTGCAACGTGAACAGGGCTTGCGTACTCAGAAGATGTTGACACTGGATGAAGTCGGACGCCGTCTGGCGTTGGGTGATTTCCATGAATTGAACATCATCGTTAAGGGTGACGTGGACGGTTCTGTGGAAGCATTGAGCGACTCCTTGATTAAATTGTCTACCGAGCAGGTGCAGGTTAACGTAATCCACAAAGGTGTGGGTCAGATTTCTGAGTCTGATGTTACTTTGGCTGCTGCTTCGAATGCAATTATTGTTGGCTTCCAGGTGCGTCCTTCAAGTGCTGCCGCTAAGATGGCAGAACAGGATGGCGTCGATATCCGTAAATATTCTGTTATCTATGACGCTATCGAGGAAGTGAAGGCTGCGATGGAAGGTATGTTGGCTCCTACATTGAAGGAACAGGTAACTGCTACTATCGAAGTGCGTGAAGTGTTCAACATCAGCAAGGTCGGTATTGTTGCCGGTGCGATGGTGAAGACCGGTAAAGTGAAACGTTCGGATAAGGCTCGTTTGATTCGTGATGGTATTGTGGTATTTACAGGTACTATCAACGCACTGAAGCGTTTCAAGGATGATGTGAAGGAAGTCGGTACTAACTTTGAGTGTGGTATCAGTTTGACAAACTGCAATGATATTAAGGTTGAAGATATCATTGAAACTTACGAAGAAGTAGAAGTTAAACAGACTCTATAATAGTTTTATCAGGCACGGATTACACGGATTTCACGGATGGTATTTATAAAACCGTGTATCTCCGTGTAATCCGTGCCTTTTTTATATCATAAAGATGACGACAATAGATATTATTATATTGGTGGTGATAGGTGTCGGAGTGCTACAGGGCCTGATGAAAGGGTTTGTGAAGCAGCTGGCCTCTATTGTCGGGTTGATAGCAGGGCTTCTGGTGGCGCGGGCTCTATTTGCTACCGTTGCCGAAAAGCTTGCCCCTGTCTTGGGAACATCAACTACTATTGCCCAGATATTGGCATTTGTTCTTATTTGGGTGGCAGTGCCGTTGGGGTTTGCATTGGTTGCCTCTCTTCTGACGAAGGCTTTGGACGCTGTCCGTTTGGGATGGTTGAATCGTTGGTTGGGAAGTGGATTAGGGGCTTTGAAATATATGATACTGATAGGGTTAGCCATCCATGTATTGGAATATATTGACCCGAAAGATGAGATGATAGATGCAACAAAGAAGCAGGAGTCGGTGTTATATTATTCAATGAGAGACTTGTCCGGCATCTTTTTCCCGGTATTCAAAAATGTAACAGAACAATTAATAGAAATATAAGATATGCAAGAAGAACCCAATAAATATGTGAAAGAGCTGACGCAGGAGAAGTATAAATATGGCTTCACTACGGATGTTCACACAGACATTATAGAGAAGGGGTTGAATGAGGATGTCATTCGGTTGATTTCTGCCAAGAAAGAGGAACCGGAATGGCTGTTGGAATTCCGATTGAAAGCATACCGCCATTGGCTTACAATGGAGATGCCTACATGGGCGCACCTCACGATTCCCGAAATAGATTATCAGGCTATTTCTTATTATGCCGACCCGACCAAGAAGAAGGAAGGTCCCAAGAGCTTGGATGAAGTAGACCCGGAACTGATTAAGACCTTTAATAAATTAGGTATTCCTCTGCACGAACAGCGTCAACTGAGTGGTATGGCGGTAGATGCGGTCATGGACTCTGTTTCGGTAAAGACTACTTTTCGCGAAACGTTGTTGGAGAAAGGCATTATTTTCTGCTCATTCAGTGAGGCGGTGAAGGAACATCCTGATTTGGTACAGAAATATATGGGCTCGGTGGTGGGCTATCGTGATAATTTCTTTGCTGCACTAAATTCGGCTGTATTTAGCGATGGCTCTTTTGTGTATATTCCGAAAGGAGTGCGCTGCCCTATGGAACTTTCTACTTATTTCCGTATCAATGCGGCAAATACCGGACAGTTTGAACGTACATTGATTGTGGCGGATGATGATAGTTATGTGTCATATCTGGAAGGATGTACGGCTCCTCAGCGTGATGAAAACCAGTTGCATGCCGCTATTGTGGAGATTGTGGTGCACAATCGTGCCGAAGTGAAATATTCCACTGTCCAGAACTGGTATCCGGGGGATGCCGAAGGTAAAGGAGGTATTTATAACTTCGTGACTAAGCGCGGACATTGTAAAGGGGTGGACAGCAAATTGAGTTGGACACAGGTGGAAACGGGTTCGGCTATTACGTGGAAGTATCCGAGTTGTATCCTGAGTGGAGATAATTCTACGGCGGAATTCTATTCTGTTGCTGTCACCAATAACTACCAGCAGGCCGATACCGGTACCAAGATGATTCATCTGGGTAAAAATACACGTTCTACGATTGTGAGTAAAGGTATCAGTGCAGGCAAAAGCCAGAATTCGTATCGTGGATTGGTGCGTGTGGCCGAGAAAGCCGAGAATGCACGTAATTACAGTCAGTGCGACTCTCTGCTGCTGGGCAGCCATTGCGGTGCACATACCTTCCCTTACATGGATATTCACAATGAAACGGCTGTGGTGGAGCACGAAGCAACGACCAGCAAAATCAGTGAAGACCAATTGTTCTATTGTAATCAGCGCGGCATTCCGACAGAAGATGCCATCGGGCTGATTGTGAACGGTTATGCTAAAGAAGTTATCAATAAACTTCCGATGGAGTTTGCTGTGGAGGCTCAAAAGCTGTTGGCTATTTCATTGGAAGGAAGCGTAGGATAAATAAAAAGATAAAGGATTATGTTAGAGATAAAAGATTTGCATGCCAGTGTCAATGGCAAAGAGATATTGAAAGGTATTGATTTGAATATAAAGAAGGGTGAGGTTCATGCTATCATGGGGCCGAATGGTTCCGGCAAGAGTACCCTTTCGTCTGTATTGGTAGGTAATCCGGCTTTCGAGGTGACGAAAGGTTCGGTTACATTTGAAGGAAAAGACTTGCTGGCGTTGAGTCCTGAAGACCGTAGCCATGAAGGTTTGTTCCTTTCGTTCCAATATCCGGTAGAAATCCCCGGTGTGAGCATGGTGAACTTCATGCGTGCTGCGGTGAACGAAAAACGGAAGTATGAAGGCTTGACGCCTTTGACTGCCAGCGAGTTCTTAAAGTTGATGCGCGAGAAGCGTGCAGTTGTCGAGTTGGACAATAAGCTGGCCAATCGCTCGGTGAATGAGGGCTTCTCGGGTGGAGAGAAAAAGCGTAACGAGATATTCCAGATGGCAATGCTTGAACCGAAGTTAAGTATTTTGGACGAGACAGATTCAGGTCTGGATATTGATGCTTTGCGTATCGTAGCAGAAGGTGTGAACAAGTTGAAAACTCCCGAAACCAGTTGTATCGTGATTACTCATTACCAACGTCTGCTGGACTATATCAAACCGGATATCGTTCATGTGCTTTATAAAGGCCGTATTGTGAAAACTGCCGGTCCGGAACTGGCATTGGAATTGGAAAAGCGTGGTTACGATTGGATTAAAGCTGAATTAGGAGAATAATTATGAGAGCAGAACAACAATATATTGACCTCTTTTCCCAATGCGAAGCAATGATATGCAAGCATAGTGCCGAGGTGTTGAATGCTCCCCGTGCACAGGCATTTGCTGATTTTGAACGATTGGGATTCCCTACTCGCAAGCAGGAGAAGTATAAATACATCGATGCAAGTAAGTTGTTTGAGCCTGATTATGGCTTGAACCTGAACCGACTTGATATACCGGTGAATCCATACGAAGTGTTTAAGTGTGATGTGCCTAATATGAGCACTTCTCTTTACTTTGTAGTGAATGATGCTTTCTATAATAAATCATTGACCAAATCACAATTGCCGGAAGGCGTACTGTTGGGTAGCCTGAAAGAATTGTCCGAACAACATCCTGAGTTGGTAAAGAAGTATTATGGTAAACTGGCCGATACAGCCAAGGACGGTATTACTGCCTTTAATACAACCTTTGCGCAGGATGGTTTTATGTTGTATGTTCCCAAGGGAGTAGTCATAGACAAGCCGATTCAGTTGGTGAATATTCTTCGTGCAGATGTCAATTTTATGGTGAACCGCCGTATTCTGATTGTGCTGGAAGATGGGGCACAAGCCCGCCTGCTTGTCTGCGACCATGCAATGGATAATGTGAACTTCCTTTCTACGCAGGTGATTGAAGCTCATATCGGCGAGAATGCGGTCTTCGATTTATACGAACTTGAAGAAACCCATACCAGCAGTGTGCGTTTCAGTAACCTTTATGTGAATCAGGAAGCCAACAGTAATGTCTTACTGAACGGCATGACTTTGCACAACGGTACTACCCGCAATACAACGGAAGTGACATTGTCGGGCCGGGGGGCCGAAATCAATCTTTGCGGCATGGCCATTGCTGATAAGAACGAGCAGGTGGATAACCATACTTTTATTGACCATAAAGTGAGTGACTGCACCAGCAACGAACTGTTTAAATATGTATTGGATGACCAGGCAGTCGGTGCTTTTGCAGGAAAGGTATTGGTACGTCCGGGAGCACAACATACCAATTCCCAACAGACCAACCGCAATCTTTGCGCTACGCGTGATGCACACATGTACACTCAGCCTCAACTGGAGATTTATGCAGATGATGTGAAATGTTCACATGGAGCCACTGTAGGACAGTTGGATGAAAATGCATTATTCTATATGCAGCAGCGCGGTATCAGTCTTCATGAGGCCCGGCTGTTGTTGATGTTTGCATTCGTGAATGAAGTGATTGACACCATCCGTCTGGAGGCATTGAAAGACCGCCTGCACCTGTTGGTGGAAAAACGCTTCCGTGGCGAACTGAACAAGTGCCAGGGTTGCGCTATGTGTAAATAGAAAGGATAACTATGTACGATATACAGAAAATAAGGGAAGACTTTCCGATATTGAGCAGGGAAGTATATGGTAAGCCGCTTATCTATTTGGACAATGGGGCAACCACACAGAAACCGCGTTGTGTTGTAGAAGCCATTACCGACGAATATTATTCGGTCAATGCCAATGTTCATCGCGGTGTGCACTTTCTTTCCCAGCAGGCGACCGAGTTGCACGAAGCCTCACGCGAAACTGTTCGTAAGTTTATCAATGCACGCAGTTCGAATGAAATCGTGTTTACACGGGGGACTACTGAAAGTATCAATCTGTTGGCCTCTTCCTTTGCCGAAAGTCAGATGAAGGAAGGTGACGAGGTGATTGTTTCTACCATGGAACACCATAGCAATATCGTTCCTTGGCAATTGCAGGCCGAGAAAAGAGGTATTGTGCTGAAGGTTATTCCGATGAATGATAAGGGTGAACTGCTTATAGATGAGTATGAGAAACTCTTTTCTGAACGTACAAAATTAGTGAGCCTGGTGCATGTCAGCAATGTACTCGGAACTGTAAATCCGGTGAAGGAGATGATTGCAACGGCTCACGGCCACGGTGTCCCTGTCCTGATAGACGGTGCACAGAGCGTACCTCACATGAAAGTGGACGTGCAGGACTTGGATGCAGACTTTTTTGCATTTAGCGGGCATAAGATATATGGACCTACGGGGGTAGGTGTACTTTATGGAAAAGAGGAATGGTTGGATAAACTTCCGCCTTATCAGGGGGGAGGGGAAATGATACAGAGTGTCAGTTTCGAGAAAACCACTTTCAATGAACTTCCTTTTAAGTTTGAAGCCGGAACACCCGATTATATCGGCACCACGGCATTGGCAAAAGCGCTTGATTATGTATCGGCTGTCGGAATGGACAACATTGCTGCCTATGAGCACGAATTGACTGTGTATGCCATGAAACGTTTGAAAGAGATAGAAGGGATGCGTATCTTTGGTGAGGCGGAGCACAAAAGTGGTGTCGTTTCTTTTCTGGTAGGGAATATTCATCATTTGGATATGGGAACCTTGCTCGACCGATTGGGCATTGCTGTCCGTACCGGACATCATTGTGCGCAACCGTTGATGATTCGTTTGGGTATAGAAGGGACAGTGCGTGCTTCTTTCGGACTTTATAATACGAAAGAGGAGATAGAAGCTTTGGCTGCCGGCATCGAACGTGTCAGCAAAATGTTCTGACCCTCTGCTTCTTCGATTCTTCAGGTACGGATTTCACGGATTTACACGGATGAATTTATTTCTTTTCCGTGTTTCCATGTAATCCGTGCCTGAATTATGTTGATTGATAACTCCGATTGGGTTTGTTTATCCGGCGAATGATAAAACTTACGGAAACGAACAAAATAAAGTGACTAGAAACGGTACGCTAAAATCTACCACAAACCCGTGGAAAATAGAAACGACCACAAAACTTTCCCCCGCTGTCCTTGTGATAATAGGCAGGGTTGTATCCATAGTAGTTGCTCCACCGGATGATATGGGGGCAAGATTTCCAAACCATCTTACAAGCAAAGGTGCAAACAGCAGTGTAATAATCTCACGCGATATATTGGACAGTAAGGCAATAGTTCCTAATTCCGCTCCTTTATATTCGGTTATGAAGATGCTTGACAATGAATAGTAACCGAAGCCGGAGCCGACAGCCAGACAATCCGACAAAGAACGGTGGGAGAGGAATAAACTGATAACCGCGCATCCTGCCAATGTGCCTAAAATGGTCATGACGGGCAGAAATATAAGGCGTGGATTGAGTGAACGGAAATTGCGGAGTGTCTGCGGGTCATTTCCCACGCTGATGCCCACGCTGAACATTAATGCGCATAGGGCATAATAACTTAAATTGCTTTGCGTAAAGTCGTATGGAATCAGATGATAAGCCCCGCATAGCGTGCCGATAACAAAAAAAGAGATGATAATCAGACTTCCTTTCATGCTTCGGTCCTCCCGTTTCTTTTATATACCATATACCATAATGCCCAGGCAGCAGTGACGCTACCCAGTACGGCTGCCAAGGTGAGGGTGATAGCTTCCAAACCGATAGTATGTAATCCGTTGATAATCTCTTGATTACCGCCCACATCTATTCCCAGCAGGAAAAGCAGTAGCCAAATAAAAACAGTAATGACTTTGTGTATCCACGATAGTCGTTGTTTGCGTAGCAGAAAGCCGAGCAACATCCCGGCAAACATAATTCCTATAATAATAAACATATCTTTTATCGTTTTGCTGCAAAGATACGTCCTTTTCTGTAAAAGAAGAGCCTATCTTGCTTGCAAAATAGGCTCTTGTCTGTCTTTGGAGAAGACATATTTTATAGCCGGGCTTTATTGTATATAGTCCAGTTTCACCACAATGACCCTGATATCTTGCGAACCGCTGTCTGTCGCAATTTTTGCAATGTGCCAGTCACAAGGGAAAAACAAGAAGAAACGTCCGGGTGTGGAGTCTATAAAAGTTGTTTTATCCACATCGAAGTCATAGCTTATAAAGTCGGGTGTATAAGCACGGTTAGGGTAAGAGCTGGCATGGTCCAGCAATCCGAAGCGTTCCGTGCCCTTCACCACATATTGGAAATCTATATGATGGTAATGTGATTCTGAGCCTCGTTTCTCCAGTGGGTCATTTTTGCTGTCTTCAACGGATACAACCAGCGAGGTTCCTTCTATCGGATGTCTTCCGGCAGGTATGGTTTGCAAATCATGGCTTGCCAGCCATTTGAACATGGCATCCCATTGTGCCTGATTTTTGTTGTACTGTGCTTGGAATTCCTTCAGATTGGTACAGACATCGGGCAATGCTTTGAAGCCATTGCTCCAGGTGCGTGATAAAGTCCATTTCAAGGGATTGTCGCATTGTGCATAAACCTTTGTCAGCGGAGCCACTGCCAATAGGATAGCGAATAGAATGAATTTGAGTGTTTTCATAATAGCTTATTTAATTTTTTGAACAATAATAATCTTATAGCTCATATTTTAAAATACTATAACCTGTTTCCGGAGACTCGCTTACAGCAAAGAGATATTGATTGTCAGGCGAGATAGCTATCTGCAATACCTCACAATCTAACTTTATTTTTTCCAATAGATTCCCATCCCAGTCATAACATCTCACCTCATTACCACGCATCAATCCCCGAGCACAGTCTCTTTCTTTTTTTCCACTATATAAAGCATAAACCTTTTTATCAGATGCAGTAACCCAAGCGTAGTGCCGCAAAGATTCTTTTGTGAAAGCAGCCTGTACATTCTCCGAATCAAAATGTTCCACATAAATATCATTAGGGTATTGAGCTTTGACAAATTTAGTCTTCAAACCATTCCCATCCAATCGCGCAAATCCTATCACATCGGCACCATAACAAGCCACCGCCAATTTTTCAGCATCTGGAGATACTGCGCTACACGAAGCATACAACTGAATATTAGCTCTGTCTGTAAGTTCACTGTTTACTTTTTCTTTATCAGGATAAGGCTCATAATAAGAAAACTCTGTCATTTGCTGATTAAAATAGGCTAACATTCCTTCTGGAGCAGCACCGGATGCCAGCATTTTCCCATTTGACAAAAATTTCTGCCAGCCACCAATCATTGCATTTTTGGGTAGCTTCTCAGGTTGAAAACGAAAGATTTCTTTTATATTGGGGTGTGCTTTTTCGATATCCGATTCCGACACTTCATAAATTAGATTCTTTAAGACATCAGACAAGTAAAAGCAGCGACCGGCTTTAGAGTATTGTATACTGGATAAAAGCAACATTTCTCCGGGACCTTCTCCGTGAAGTAAAAACTGATTTATTTTTTTCCTTTCGTTTAGTGTATATACTTCTAAAATCGTATCACTCTTCGTATTTCCCAAAATTAAATATTTGTCTGTCACACAAATATGATAGGGAGTACCTAAACTTTCATCGGACAAAAGCTTCACCGACGACAGGGTACGTATAGCGGGCTGAGATGCCTTATCCGAACAAGAGGTTAGTAAAAAATTGGAAACAGCAATGGTTATAATGGCCATGCCAATAAAAAAAATCTTTTTCATATATAACTTCTTATTTTAGATTTTCAACGGCATGATATAACCGTCTGAAGAATAAACTTTTAGCGAATTATTTGAGAAATAGAAGTAACGATTTAGCAACCGTGCGAATTTCAGCGTTTTGCGTTGCTATGCTGTCAAATAACTCTTTCAGTTGCAAATATAGTATCTTTTTCCGAAGATACGAATTATCGGTGGCAATTTTATGAAATCAGCTTGTAAAAAACATTCGTCCTATTTGCAGGACATTTTCGTTAGGCAACTCATATTTTCGCAAAAGATAAAGCATAGACTTTCCAATCTAAAGAAAAGTGCTGCACTTTTTTGTCATTACTACCAAAAACATTATCTTTACAATCACATTTCACATATTATCAAAGAAATAAGAAAGCCGTATGAACTGGATTATTCTGATTGTTGCCGGATTCTTTGAATCCGGCTTTGCTTTTTGTTTAGGGAAGATGAAAGAAGTGTCAGGCACCGAATGGTATCTTTGGGGTGCCGGGTTCCTTGTCAGCCTCGCACTGAGTATGACATTGCTTGCCAAGGCAGTGCAGACGCTGCCCATCGGTACTGCCTATCCGGTATGGACAGGCATCGGGGCGGTAGGCACAGTAGTGCTCGGCATTGTGTTTTTCCACGAGCCTGCCTCGTTCCTCCGCCTGTTATTCATCACCACGCTGATAGCTTCCATTATCGGATTAAAGATTGTCTCACATTAAAACAGGCAGGCGCGATGGATTGGATTATCTTGATTGTAGCCGGATTGTTCGAGACGGCCTTTGCCTTCTGCTTGGGCAAAATGAATGAAGCAAAGGGAAAATGCCGCCGCTTTTGGGCTACGGGGTTTGCGGTGTGCTTGGCTGTCAGTATGTGGCTGCTTGCTGTCAGTGTACAGACGCTACCCATTGGGACTGCCTATCCGGTGTGGACGGGCATCGGGGCAGTAGGCACGGTGGTGCTCGGCATCGTATGTTTCCATGAACGGGTTTCCTTTGCCCGGATATTCTTCATGGCAACGTTAATAGCTTCCATTGTCGGATTGAAAATAGTATGAAACGAAAATAGGATATGTTCAGAGAAATGCGTCGTAAGCGGCAGCAACTGTCTGCCGAAGAAAGTATTGCCATCCTTGAACGGATGACGAACGGAGTGCTGGCACTTCATGGGGATGAAGGTTATCCGTATGCCGTCCCTGTCAGTTATGTATATGCGGATGGGAAGATTTATTTCCACAGTGCCATGAAAGGCCATAAGGTGGATGCCATCATGCGGAATGAACGTGTTTCGTTCTGCGTAGTGGAACGGGACGATGTCTGTCCGGGCGAGTTCACCACCTACTTCAGGAGCGTGGTGCTCTTCGGCAAGGCCCGTATCTTGACGGAAGAGGCCGAAAAGTTGGCGGCCTTGAGCTTGCTTGCCGACAAATATTCACCGGGAGAACCCGGTAAAGATGCCGAAATCGCCAAAGGGTTCCACCACCTGTTGATGGTGGAAATCGCGGTCGAGCATATCACAGGCAAGGAGTCCATTGAGTTGGTCAGGGCAAGAAACGGACGGATTTAAAAGCATGTGGGATAAAAGAGGTAATTTAACAAGCCCTTGAAACAGAGAATTACCCCTGTCTAAGTTTATTCAGACAGGAGTAAAAACGTCAAGATAATACTTGTCAGATAACCTTTGGCTCAAAATTATATTCCAATACCTCTATTTTTTCGTGGAGATGTAACCGTTTTTCGTATAGATGTGAACAGCTTATCAGACTGCTCCTTGAACCACTCGGCAATGGGCTTCCGGTCGATGGCAAGAACCAATTTCGTCCCGTCCGTGGGGTCTTTCACCACTTGAACCCCAGCCTTTTCGGTCTTGAATTTCCGTCCGTGTTCCTCCGAGTAGAGTTCCCCTGCAT
>ERZ838118.427-NODE-427-length-59119-cov-47.107494_pt1 | contig 59119 bp, 52 predicted proteins | sample MGYA00519863_ERZ838118 | MGnify/ENA primary metagenome ERZ838118 (study PRJEB31850, sample SAMEA3708827) | human gut metagenome | biome: human gut; feature: human-associated habitat; material: faeces | place: China | collected 2014 ...
AAAGCACATTCCTCCTTAAGAAATGTTTGTGTTTACAGACAGTCTCTGGTTGCAGGCTGTCCACAGTTCCGTAACAGAATAGTAACATATTTTTGCAAAAAAAGAAAGTGGTTTTTTCTTTTTTCTATTAAAATGCGTCAAAAGTCCTTATTCGATGGCACATCTGTCAGTATTTTTTGTTTTTTCTGCACGCGTCCTGATTTAAGTGCTGAAAAATCTTTTCTTTTTATGTCTATTTTGTCCAAAGGGTTGCATCCCACCATAGGTCTCTGCGTCCGTACATTTTTAAACAATGCGTTTTCCGTCCAGCACGGCCTGTTTCAGGGTGTCGCCGTCATACACCAGCTTGAGGGAAAAGTAGGGGTGCTCTTCCTCCAGCAGACGGAAAAAGAGCTTGTCCCCCTCCCAGATGGGCAGTTTTTGCACCTCAGACTTTTGCACCCACTGCAATTCGCCCTCGGCGCAGGCATCGCCTCTTATCATCTCGCCCTCCCACCGGTCGGCGGTGTACAGGTGGATGAACTCGGTCATGTTGCCCCACACAAAGGTCAGCAGTCCCCGGGCACGGTAGCGCGTCAGGGTAAGGCCGGTCTCCTCCCGCACCTCCCGTACAAGGCAGTCCTCCGGGCTTTCAAACCGTTCAAATTTGCCGCCCACGCCCACCCATTTGTCGTGGTTGTAGTCGTCCTGCTTTTTGATGCGGTGCAGCATCAGGTAAGCGTTCTCCCGCTCCAGATAGCATAAAGTGGTGCTGAAGATGGGAAATTCCGGGTCCATAAATGCGCCTAAGTTCATTGGTCGTTCTCCTTTTTTGTCCGATGTTTTTGTCAGCGTCTGAGCGGGCGGGGCCGCTGACCGTATCTCTTTTCATAAGAAAGGGCTGCTGCATGAAACGCTGTGCAGCAGCCCTTTGGGAAGTGTTTCCGCTGCGGATGCCCACAAAGCAGCGGAAGCATTTTTCGATTTATGCCTTGCGCCCGGCGCGGCCCTTGCCTGCGCTGTTCAGCTTGCGCACCAGATCGTTCTGGTGCTTGCGCTGGCTGGGGGTGGGCTGGGGGTCTTTGGCTTCCCCGGCGCGCTTGCCGGTCTGGGCAACGTCGGGGTCGATGCGTTCCAGCGTCCACTCCTGATTGCCGCCCGCCACATAGTTCCAGATCTGCGCCTGTGCGCCGTTGGCGGTGTTCATACCCACAAGGTCGATGTACTTATCCGCCAGCACATTGCGGATGCGGGTGCGCCCGCTGCGGGTGGGCTCCAGTGCCCAGCACTGGCTCAGCCCGCTGGTGCGGCTCCACTGGTGCAGCCATGTGCCCTCCACCACGCCGCCAAGTGCCAGATCGATCATCTTGCCGGTAAAGCGGTTCTGGATGCGCCAGCGTCCCTCGCCCGCGTCCACAAACTGCCACTGCTGCCACGGATGGCCCGCATAGCTCCACAGCTGGATGCCGGCGCCGTTCTCCGTGTTGAAATCCTTTACTTCCAGTACCTTCCCATTGGGGGACTTGATAATGTAGTATTCCCCCTCCATAATGACGACCTGCGATGCCTTTGCCATAGAGCACAACTCCTTTCCGCTATGGTAGCCCTATTATACCCGATTTGTCCGCTGGCAACAAGAATGCTTTTCCATAATCTTTCTTTTGTTTTTTGTGCATTCTGTCGTGTTTTGCACCGCAAACGTTTTCGGAGACCAGCAATGTTTTTTACCGGCGGGCACTTTGCACTCCGGCGCAGGTTGTGGTACAATAAAGCCATCCACTATTAAGGAGGGGATCTTTCATGACCAACGAGACTTTACAAACCATTCGCAGCCGCCGCAGCTGCCGCGCCTACGAGCCCCGGCAGATCACGGATGCCGAGCTGGACGCCGTACTGGAGGCCGGCACCTACGCCGCCAGCGCTATGGGACGCCAGAGCGCTAAGATCGTGGTCGTGCAGGATGCCGCCACCCGTGCCCAGCTGACCCGGATGAACGCCGCCGTCATGGGCACCGACAGCGACCCCATGTACGGCGCACCCACCATTCTGGTGGTGCTGGCCGATGCCCACGCAAACTGCGCCGTGCAGGACGGCAGCCTTGTCATGGGCAACCTGATGCTGGCTGCTGCATCGCTGGGGCTGGGCAGCTGCTGGATCAACCGTGCCCGGGAGGAGTTCGACTCCGCCGAGGGCAAGGCACTGCTGAAAAAGTGGGGCATCGAGGGGGACTGGATCGGCGTAGGCCACTGCATTCTGGGCTATCCCGCCGCCGCGCCCAAGCCCGCCGCGCCCCGCAAACCGGACTACATCGTAAAAGTATAAGGAGTTTTATGAAGCCTGATTACAAGCTGGTCGCAAAGGCCAAATACATCCACAACACCGCCGACCTTGCCAGCGAACTGTGGCACGAGGTCTACAAGCGCTACTACCCCGCAAAGCAGCTGGACACCCTTGTGGAGGAGCTGCAAAGCGCCGACGCCATTGAAGCGGACATCGACAATGACGTGAACTATTTTCTGGTGTTTCTGGGGGGCAAGCTCATCGGCTACTTTGCGTGGAAGATGGAGAACACCGCCCTGCACCTGATGCACCTGTACCTCAAGCCGGAATACCGCGGCAAAGCCATCGGCCGGGATATCGTGCAGACCTGTGAGCGGCTGGCCAAGGGCGAGGGCAAAGGCCGGGTGTGGTGCACCATCCACGCCAAGGCACTGCCGGTGCAGCAGTTCTTCAAGGCACTGCGCTACCGCGAACTGCGCCCCGCCGAGCAGGAAAACGGCACCGTGCCCCGCAACGAGCTGGTGTATGAGCATACCCTGAGCTGATTTCCGAAAAATCACAAAATAGCCATTGAAATTTATCCGCGTTTGTACTACACTGATGTAGTGTAATAAAGCCGCTGTCTGCGGGCATTTTGTGCAAAAAAGGAGACTATCATGGCGAAAGATCATCCCACCGGCAACTCCGGCCTGTACCGGGCTTTTCTGCAGCTCAAGACCCCGGAGGAATGCTATCGTTTTCTGCAGGACGTGTGCAGCTATTCGGAGCTCAGCGCAATGGAGCAGCGCTACAACATTGCCGAGTTGCTGGCCGACAAGTGCATCTACACCGAGATCATGGACAAGACCGGCGCGTCCAGCGCCATCATCAGCCGGGTCAGCCGGGTGCTGAGCGCGGACGACAGTGTGCTGCGTGCGCTGCTGGAAGCTGAAAAAAAGGCCGCTGACTGATACAAAAGCCGCGTACCGCCCAAAGCTGCGGCACGCGGCTTTTCTTTTTGATATTTGAACAGGAGGTTTTTCTTATGGCAAAAGCTGTTGTATTTTTTGCAGAGGGCACTGAGGAGTGCGAAGCTCTGCTGGTGGTGGATCTGCTCCGCCGCGCCAAGGTGGAGGTGCTGGTGGCCAGTGCTTCCGGCAGCCTGGATATCCTGAGCAGCCATAAGGTGCATATCACCGCCGATGCGCTGGCAGAGGAGGTCGATTATTCCGATGTGGATCTGGTGGTGCTGCCCGGCGGCATTCCCGGCACGCCGAACCTTGCCGCCAACAAAACGGTGACCGACACCTGCGTTGCCTTTGCAAAGGCGGGCAAAAAGGTAGCCGCCATCTGCGCTGCGCCCAGCGTGCTGGCAGCACTGGGTCTGCTGGAGGGCAAAAACGCCACCGCTCACGCTGCATTTCAGGACAAGCTGGCCGGCGCCCATGTGCTGGACACCGAGGTGGTCGTGGATGGCAACATCACCACCAGCTACGGTCTGGGCGGCGCGATCCCCTTTGCGCTGGAGCTGGTGCGTCAGCTGGCCGGAGAAGCCGAAGCCGACCGCATCCGCAGCGCCATCGCCTACCGGCACTGAGAGGAGGGGGACTGTATGCGTTTTGTCACCTGCCGTCTGCCGGACGGTGTGGAGGACCCCGCCATCCTCTCGCAGGACGGCACACAGGTCTGGCCGCTGAGCTGGCTGGGGCTCTCCTACGAGACCCTGTCCGACGCCATCCCCTTCCTCACCCCGCAGGTGCGGTTCGGCTTGCAGCTGGCCATCAGCGGCATCCCCGCACTGCCGGTGGAGGCCGTCACCCTGCAAAGCCCCATCCCCTGCCCCGCGCAGGACGTGGTCTGTCTGGGCATCAACTATATGGCGCACTCGGACGAAGCCGAAAAGTACTCTGCGGACGCCTTTTCCACCCAGCATCAGGACGCCATCTACTTCTCCAAGCGAGTCAGCCGCGCGGTACCGGACGGTGGCTTCATCGAGGCGCACACCGACCTTGTGCAGAAGCTGGACTACGAGTGCGAGCTGGCTGTGGTGCTGGGCAAGGACGCCAAGGATGTGCCCGCCGGGCAGACCAAAGACTATGTGTTCGGCTACACCATCCTGAACGATGTCTCCGCCCGGGACGTGCAGACCGCCCACAAGCAGTGGTATTTCGGCAAAAGTCTGGACGGCTTTACCCCCATGGGGCCCTGCATCGTCACCGCCGACGAATTTGACACCTACCCGCCCGCACTGCCTATCCGCAGCCGGGTGAACGGCGAACTGCGGCAGGATTCCAACACCAAGCTGCAAATTTTTGATATCGACCATGTCATCCACGAGCTTTCGCAGGGCATGACCCTGAAAGCCGGTACCATCATCGCCACCGGCACCCCTGCCGGGGTGGGCATGGGCATGGACCCGCCGCAGTTTTTGCACCCGGGCGACACCGTGCAGTGCGAGATCGAAGGAATTGGCACGCTGACCAACACCGTGCGCTGAATCCCCTTGTGGAACTGCCCAAAATTTTACATGGATTTCAGTCCGATTGCACGAAATGCCGCCGCAGTACTGCTCTTTTACGGAAAAATATGGTATACTATAAAATACTGATAAAAAATGCGGCGCATCCGCATCAAAGGGGTAAATGACATGAAGGAATACGCATTTGGCATCGATCTGGGCGGCACTACCGCCAAGGTCGGCCTGTTCACCACCAGCGGCAAGCTGCTGGAAAAGTGGGAGGTAAGCACCGATACCTCTAATAACGGTGCTCACATTCTGGAAAATCTGGCTGCTGCCGTGCAGCAGAAGATGCAGGAAAAGGGTCTGTCCGCAGACAAAGTCGAGGGTGTCGGTCTGGGCGTGCCCGGCCCGGTGCTGGATTCCAGCATTGTGCCCATCGTGTGTGCAAACCTTGGCGGCTGGGGCAACCGCAACGTGTCCATTGAGCTCAGCGAGCTGCTGGGCGGCATCCGGGTGCTGGTGGGCAACGACGCCAACGTAGCTGCGCTGGGCGAGATCTGGATGGGCGCGGCACAGGGCTGCCGCAGCGCCGTCATGGTCACACTGGGCACCGGCGTGGGCGGCGGCGTCATCGTGAACGGCAAGGTCATCGACGGCGCTCACGGTGCCGGCGGCGAGATCGGCCACATCACCGTCAACCCCCACGAGACCGCCGTCTGCGGCTGCGGCAAGCGCGGCTGTCTGGAGCAGTATTCCAGCGCCACCGGCGTTGTGCGCTGCATGAAGAAGCTGCTGGACGCAAACCCGGACACCGCCTGCACCCTGCGCGGCAAGGACTTTGAAGCCAAGGACGTGTTCGACGCCGCCCGCGCCGGGGATGCACTGGCTGCCCGTGAGGTGGACGAGATGGCCTCCACGCTGGGCATGGCACTGGCAAACATTGCCGCCACCACCGACCCCGAAATGTTCATGATCGGCGGCGGCGTGGCCCGCGCCGGGGAGGTTCTGTTCAACCCGCTGGTGCGCCACTACAAGGAGTACGCCTTCCAGTCCTGCAAGGAGACCCCCATCAAGGCCGCCAGCCTTGGCAACGACGCCGGCATCTACGGTGCCGTGCGCCTGATCGTGGGTGCCTGATAAAGGAATATTGATTACTTTCAAACCAGCTAAGCCTGCGGGCTTGGCTGGTTTTGTTTTTGCAGGAGACAAAACAAGTCTGATTTTCCAAAAGCGTTGCATATCGGCGCAAAAAGGCAACTGCCGTCTTGTTTATTTTGTGCACTTATGCTAAAATAGCGTGCGGATAGTTGATTTTTATAGAGCGGTATTACTTTTTCTGATGCTGTAAAAATTCGGCTGAGCCGAAAAAATAAGGACGCAACAAAGGAGAACACGCCATGAAAAAGCTTTTCGCCATGACGGTGGCCGTGCTGCTGCTGTTTTCGGTGCTGCTGGGCATTCCCGCCGCCTATGGGCAGGCACCGGAGACGGGCAAAACGCTGGACATCCTGTTCAGCCACGACACCCACTCCCACCTGAATACCTTTACCACCGTGGTGGAGGATGAGGAGACGGACATCGGCGGCTTTGCCCGCGCCAACACCCTCATCAAGGCGCAGCGCGCCAAAGACCCGGACACCCTTGTGATCGACGGCGGCGATTTTTCCATGGGCACCCTGATCCAGACGGTGTTTGAAACGCAGGCCGCAGAGCTGCGGATGCTGGGCTACATGGGTTACGATGTGACCACCTTCGGCAACCACGAGTTTGATTACCGCTCCAAGGGGCTTGCCAATATGCTTACCAGTGCCCGCACCTCCGGCGATGCCGTCCCGGCCATCGTGGTCTGCAATGTAGACTGGGACGCCATGGAGGCCGCCGGCCTCACTGAGGGACAACAGATGCTCAAAGACGCCTTTACCGCCTACGGCGTGCAGGACTACACCGTGGTGCAGAAGGGCGATGTGCGCATTGCCGTGGTGGGCGTTTTCGGCAAGGATGCGCTCTCCTGCGCGCCCACCTGTGAACTGAAATTCAAGGACCCGGTACAGGCGGTCAAAGCCACCGTGGCAGAGATCAAGGCAAACGAAAATGCAGATATGATCGTCTGCGTTTCCCACAGCGGCACATGGGACGACCCCAAAAAGTCTGAGGACGAGCTGCTGGCCAAGGGTGTGCCCGAGCTCGACCTCATCCTGAGCGGCCACACCCACAGCCGCATCCGGGAACCCATCCGGCACGGGGACACCTATGTGGTCTCCTGCGGCGAATACGGCAAAAATTTGGGCAGCCTTACCATGGCACAAAAAGCCGACGGCCGCTGGCAGGTGACCGATTACCAGCTGATCCCCATCACTGCCGATATTCCCGCCGATGCGGAAACGCAAGAGGTCATCGACCGCTTTATGGACACGGTGGACGAGGATTATCTGGCGCAGTTCGGCTACACCAAAGATCAGGTGCTGGCAGAAAACGATGTAGTTTTCTCCAACCTGAAGGATCTGGGCAAGGTGCACACCGAGCATAATCTGGGCGATATCATCGCGGATGCCTATGTGTACGCGGTGGAGAACGCCGCCGACTATGACGGCGTGCCGGTAGATCTGGCGGTAGTACCCAGCGGCACCGTGCGCGACACCTACGCCCGGGGCGATATCACAGTGGAGCAGGTGTTCAACTCCTTCTCGCTGGGCATCGGCGCGGACGGCGTGCCGGGCTATCCTCTCATCGAAGTCTACCTCACCGGCAAGGAACTGCGCACCGCCGCCGAGATCGACGCTTCCGTGTCGGATTTCATGACCACCGCGCGGCTGTATTGCAGCGGCCTGAACTTTACCTACAACCCCCACCGTCTGCTGCTGAACAAGGTGACGGACGTCTATCTGGTCAAGGACGGGCAGCGCGTGGAGCTGCAGGACGACAAGCTGTACCGCATCGTAGCAGACCTTTACAGCGGGCAGATGCTGAGCGCCGTGACGGATATGTCCTACGGCCTTTTGTCCATCGTGCCGAAGTACGCCGACGGCACTCCCATCGAAGATTTTGAGGATGTGATCCTGACCGAAAACGGCAAAGAGCTGAAGGGCTGGGACGCCATTGCGCGGTACATGGCCTCGTTCGAGGACACCGACGGCGACGGCATCGGCAACGTGCCGGACTACTACAACACCCTGCACGACCGCAAAAAGGTAGAGGACAGCCGCAGCCTTTCCGCGCTGCTGAAAAAGCCCAACCGCTTTACCTTTATCCTTCTCGGTCTGATCCTCACCGTTATTCTGCTGGTGGTGTGCCTTGTGCTGCTGCTCCGCAAACTGGTGCGCAAACTCCGCCGCAGAAAAAAAGCACGTTAAAATAGCACAATGCCGGACAGCCTGCGGGCTGTCCGGCATTGTATTTTCACAATCAGAATCTCCCCTTCTGCAAGCCTTCCAGCACCTCGTACAGGTCGCGGCACTCGGCGGTGTACAGACGGCGCATCTCGTCGTTGGCGGGTGCCATGTCCGGCACCATCACGGTGACAAAGCCGCCGGCGGCACCGGCGCGCACGCCGTTGTAACTGTCCTCCAGCACAAGGGTACGGCCGGGCTGGGTGCCCAGCGCCTCCGCTGCCCGCAGAAAAATTTCCGGGTCGGGTTTGGACGCCGAGAACTGCTCGCCGGAGACGATCACCTTAAAATAGTGGGTCAAGCCCCAGCCGTCCAAATGATGCCGGATAGAGGCCATCCGGCTGGAGGAGGCCACCGCCATGGGGATGTGCTGCGCGTCCAGCCATGTCAGGATTTCGTCCAGCCCGGGCTTTTTGGGCGGCGGTGCCTGAAACGCCTTTTCCGCCTGTGCGTGCAGCGCCTCGATGATAGCATCCGTGTCGCAGTTTTCCCCGTAGAAGCGGCGCAGCACCGCCCGCATGGTGTCCCCTGCCGTGCCGCGGGCGGCAACGTCCAGCCCTTCCTTATAAGAAAGCCCAAGGGTGGCAAGTGCAGGCTCCCACAGGGTAGCCCAGACCCGCTCGGTGTCGAACATCAGGCCGTCCATATCAAAAATAACGCTGTCGATCATGCAGTATGCTCCTTCCATAGAAAAGCGGGGCTGTGCTCCGCAAAAGTGCTCTGTGACCCTATTGTACCATAGATTTGGCAGTTTGCACACCATTGTGCTCACAATCTGGTGCAACTTTACCGGTGGAAAGATGAAACATTTTTTGATTCCTTGCAAAACCGGCAGGGAATATTATAATAGAAACCAACATTTGTGTCATAAAGCGCCGGAAATCGTGCGCACGCGCATAAAAGGAAAGAGGGAAACTCACTATGTTGGATATCAAGATCACCCGCACGGCTACGCCCAAGGCAAAGCCCACCGATGAGACGAAGCTTGGCTTCGGCAAAAAGTTCTCCGACCACATGTTCGTCATGGATTACACTGAGGGTGAGGGCTGGCACGATGCCCGCATCGTCCCCTACGGCCCCTTTGAGTTGGACCCCGCTACCGTGGTGTTCCACTACGCACAGGAGATCTTTGAGGGCATGAAGGCCTACCGCACCGCCGACGACACCGTGCAGCTGTTCCGCCCGGACTGCAACGCCAAGCGTTTTCAGGATTCTGCCGACCGTCTGTGCATCCCCAAGATCCCGGTAGAGGACTACATTCAGGCTGTCGAGGCTCTGGTGGACGTGGACCGCGACTGGGTGCCCCACACCGACGGCGCTTCCCTGTACATCCGTCCCTTCATCTTTGCCAATGATGTAGGTCTGGGCGTGCACGCCTCCAAGCACTATATCTTCTGCATCATCTGCGCTCCCTCCGGTGCTTACTACGCCGAGGGCATCAACCCCGTGCGCATCTATGTGGAGGACGAGTATATCCGCGCCGCCCCGGGTCTGACCGGCTTTACCAAGTGCGGCGGCAACTACGCCGCTTCCATCAAGGCCGGTGAGCTGGCCGAGGAGCAGGGCTATGCACAGGTGCTGTGGCTGGACGGCGTGGAGAAGAAGTACGTTGAAGAAGTCGGCAGCATGAACATCATGTTCAAGATCGACGGCAAGGTTTACACCGCCGCTACCGTGGGCACCGTGCTGCCCGGCGTTACCCGCCGCAGCTGCATCGAGCTGCTGAAGGACTGGGGCTACGAGGTCGTTGAGGGCAAGATCGCCATTGCCGACATCATGGCAGCTGCCCGCGAAGGCAAGCTGGAAGAGGTGTTCGGCACCGGTACTGCCGCTGTCGTCTCCCCTGTCAAGGAGCTGGTCTGGAAGGGCGAGCACGCCTTCATCGGCGACGGCAAGATCGGCCCTGTCACCCAGAAGCTGTACGACACCATGACCGGTATGCAGTGGGGCAAGATCCCCGATACCAAGGGCTGGATCGTGCCTGTGGAAAAGAAATATTGAGCCGCCTGTCACCCTACGGCTTTTAAAGGGACTGCTGCATACCGTCTGGGGCAGCAGTCCCTTTTGCATCACCGCAGATGCCGTTCACCGTTACGACCCCTCCTGTGAAAAGGCAATTCTGGAAAATCCGCAGATTTTCCAGAATTGCGAAATTATAAATAATATTTCCGCTGATGATGCGCAGAGCGAAGCGGAGCGCATTCTAAATCGTCCCGCCGCCCCTTTGCGCATAAAGATTGCAATTCCCGCCGCATGGTGCTACACTACCTATAAAGGGCGTGGGCTTGCCGCCTGTGCCCCTTGCAGGAAGATTTGAGAGGAAAGAAGCACCATGATCAAAAAATGGAGCATGAGTTACCCGGCGGTCAACGGCACCGAACAGCGCCGGGCGTATGTCTATCTGCCCACCATGTACGAGGCACAGCCGGAGCGCCGGTTTCCCGTGCTGTATATGTTCGATGGGCAGAACGTGTTTTTCAACGAAGATGCCACCTACGGCAAAAGCTGGGGCGTGGCAGATTATCTGGACTATACCGACACCCCGCTGATCGTGGCGGCCATCGAGTGCAACGCCGGGGCAAACAACGAGCGTCTGGTGGAGTATTCTCCCTACCGCTTCGATGACCCCACCTACGGCCACTTTGACGGCAAGGGACAGGCCACCATGAGCTGGTTCATCCACCGGTTCAAGCCCCTGATCGACCAGAATTTCCGCACCCTGCCGGACAGGGCGCATACCTTTATCGGCGGCAGCAGCATGGGCGGGCTGATGAGCCTGTACGCCCTGCTGCAATATAACGATACTTACAGCCGCGCCGCAGCGCTGTCGCCCTCTATCTGGGTGGCACCGGATAAGCTTTCCGGCCTTGTGGGGCGCGCAAAGCTTGCCCCCGGCACAGTGCTGTACATGGACTACGGCTCCCGTGAGATGGGCAACCACGATGGCATCCGCCGACAGTTTTCTGCCTTGAGCGGCAAGCTGATGACCCGGGGCATCCACCTGACCAGCCGCATCGTGCCCGGCGGCACCCACTGCGAGGCCAGCTGGGAAAAGCAGCTGCCCTTCGTGTTCCACACCCTGCTGTATGAGGTGGAGGAATAAGAGAAGGGTGACACCATAGCACGACAACATCAAAGGAGGAAACACCATGGAGATGCAGTATTTCAAGGAGTACAGCCCGGAGCTGGGACGGGATATGGAGTGCAAGCTTTACGGCCACGCAGGCCGCCCGATGCTGTATATTCCCTGTCAGGACGGCCGATTCTTCGATTTTGAAAACTTCCACATGACCGACACCCTTGCCCCGTGGATCGAGTCCGGGCAGATCATGGTGCTTTCCATCGACACCATGGATCAGGAAACATGGTCGGACGCACAGGGCAATCCCTACTGGCGCATCCGCCGCTATGAGCAGTGGCTGCGCTACATCACCCGCGAGGTCGCTCCGATGCTTCAGCATCTGGCGCAGCAGCGCAACGGCTGGAGCGACCTGCCCGGCATCATCGCCTTCGGGTGCAGTCTGGGCGCCACCCACGCGGTAAACCTGTATCTGCGCCGCCCGGATATCTTCTGCGGCTGTCTGGCACTCAGCGGCATCTACACTGCTCACTACGGCTTTGGCGACTATATGGACGAGCTGGTGTACATGAACTCCCCTGTGGACTACATGAAGAACTTCCCGGAGGATCACCCCTATATGCAGCTGTTCCGCAGCCAGAAAGCTGTCATCTGCTGCGGTCAGGGCGACTGGGAACAGCCGGACACCACATGGCTGCTCAAGCGCATCTTTGAAGCAAAGCATATCCCCATCTGGGTAGACCTGTGGGGTCACGATGTCAACCACGACTGGAACTGGTGGTATAAGCAGGTGGCATACTATATGCCCTACATTCTGGGTCAGCAGTGACCCATCCCGTGAAAACGAAACAACGGCGCGTCCATGGACGCGCCGTTGTTTCCCAATATTAAAGTCTGTCCCGCCCCGCAGGGGCATTGCAATCATAGAGGTAACGGAAAGAGGAATCAACAAATACTATGCAGAACTTTATTTTTATCTCCCCCAACTTCCCCACGAACTACTGGCAGTTCTGCCGGGAGCTGAAAAACAACGGCCTGAACGTGCTGGGCATCGGCGACCAGCCCTACGAGGAGCTGAAGCCGGAGCTGAAGGCAAGCCTGAACGAGTACTACAAGGTGAACAGTCTGGAAAACTACGACGAGGTATACCGCGCCGTGGCCTTTTTCGCCTTCAAGTATGGTCGCATCGATTGGCTGGAGTCCAACAATGAATACTGGCTGGAACGGGATGCCGCCCTGCGCACCGATTTCCACATTACCAGCGGCTTCCAGACCTCTGATATGCCCCGCATCAAGTACAAGAGCAAGATGAAGGAGTACTATCAGAAGGCCGGTATCGCCACCGCCCGCTACCACATGGTGGATGACCTTGCAGGCTGCAAGGCCTTTGTGGCACAGGTAGGCTACCCGGTGGTGGTCAAGCCGGACAACGGCGTGGGCGCTTCGGATACCCACCGCCTTTCCAGCGACAAAGAGCTGGAGGCATTTCTGGCCTACAAAGAAAAAGAGCACCCGGATGTGGCTTACATCATGGAGGAGTTCGTCCGTGCCGAGGTGAACAGCTACGATGCCATCATTGACGCCCACGGCAACCCCATCTTTGAGGCGGGCAACGTAAGCCCCGTGTCCATCATGGACATCGTGAACAACGATGACAACTCCATCTACTACATCATCAAGGATCTGCCGGAGGATACCCGCGCCGCGGGCCGTGCCGCCGTCAAGAGCTTTGGGGTGAAGAGCCGCTTTGTCCACTTCGAGTTCTTCCGCATGACCGAGAATCAGGCCAGCATGGGCAAAAAAGGCCAGATCGTGGCGCTGGAAGTCAACATGCGCCCCTGCGGCGGCTTTACCCCGGACATGATCGACTTTGCCCGCTCCACCAACGTGTACAAGATCTGGGCGGACATGATTGCCTTCGGCGGCACCGATATGCCGGTGGGTGAGCACTACTACTGCGCCTTTGCCGGCCGCCGGGACGGCAAGAGCTTCGTTTACAGCCACGAGCAGCTGATGCAGAAGTATCAGGACAACATGCGCATGGTGGATCGCATTCCCGAGGCACTGTCCGGTGCCATGGGCAACCAGATGTATGTGGCCACCTTCTCCACCCGTGACGAGATGGAAAAGTTCTATTCCGACGTGCTGGCCGTCACCGATGCCACCAACGCAAAGGTGCAGGCTGAGCTGACAAAAGTACTGGCTCTGGGCGAGCCGGAGGCCGTCTAAAATCAATTACACAGCAAAAAGGCTGCTGCGCAGAATGCGCAGCAGCCTTTGTTGTTATTATTATACCTTTGCGGCGCCCCGCTCCAGAATACCGTTGAAGCGGGAGAAGAAGGTGATGGTGGTAATGGTGGCCGCCAGAATATCGCTGACCGGCTCTGCCAGAAAGACGCCGAATACCGGGTTCGGCAGCAGGTGCGGCAGAATGAAGATGAGCGGGATCAGCAAAATGATCTTGCGCAGACAGGCCAGCAGCAGGCTGACCTTGGCCTGTCCCAGCGCCATAAAGCTCTGCTGGCAGGCGATCTGGAAGCCCATGGCAAAGATACCAGCCATGTAGATGCGCATGGACCATGTGGTGTAGTCGATCAGCGCCGTATCCGAGGTAAAGATACCCGCCACAGCCCCCGGCGCCAGCATCATGAGCAGCCAGAACAGGCAGGTGTAGCAGCTGCACAGGGTCAGCTGGAAGCGGAATGCCTCCTTGACGCGGAGCTTTTTGCCCGCGCCGAAATTGAAGCTCATCACCGGCTGACCGCCCTGACAGATGCCCTGAATGGGCAGGGTGCACAGCTGGGAGGCGCTGGTGATAACGGTCATGGCACCCACAGCCACGTCGCCGCCGTACCGCGCCAGACTGGAGCTGAAACTGATGGACAGCAGGCTCTCAGTGGACATCATCACAAAGGTGGAGACGCCCAGCGCCATCACCGGCAGGATGACCTTCTTTTCCGGGCGCATATAGTCCTTGCGCAGGCGCAGGATAGTCTTTTTGCCGGTGAGAAAGTGCAGGATCCACACCGCACCCACAGCCTGACTGAGCACGGTGGCAATGGCAGCGCCCTGCACGCCCAGCCCCAGACCAAAGATCAGGATGGGGTCGAGAATAATGTTGATGACCGCACCGATGACGGTGGTAAGCATACTGGTCTTGGCAAAGCCCTGCGTGGTGATGAAGGGGTTCATGCCCAGCACCAGCAGCACAAACACCGAGCCCAGAATGTAGATGCGGCTGTAACTCAGCGCATAGGGCAGAGTGGCGTCACTGGCACCAAAGAGCCGCAGCAGGGTGGGTGCTCCGGCGTAGAACACCACGGTCAGCACCACAGAGAAGAGCAGCAGCATGGTAAAGCTGTTGGAGATGATCTTCTCTGCCTGCTCCTTGTCGCCCTGTCCCAGCGCAATGGCGGTGCGGGGTGCGCCGCCCGCGCCCACCAGCATGGCGAATGCGTTCAGCAGCATAAGGATGGGGGTGAATAAGCCCACGCCGGTCAGCGCTGCCGCGCCGATGCCGGCAATATGTCCGATGTAAATGCGGTCCACGATGTTATACAGCAGGTTGACCACCTGTGCAACGACCGCCGGGATCATGAGCTGCAGCATCAGCTTTTTTACGCTGCCGCTGCCCATATCCTGTTTTGCCTGTGCCATGGATGTGATTCTCCTCTTACTTCAAATTTGAACTATCTCTTATATTATACTCAAAACCCGCAAAAATACCAGTCCTTTTTGCAAAATTTTCCGTGCTGCGCAAAAAAGCGTGTTCCTCCCCCGCCGCCGTACCGGTCTTGCCGCTGTGCACTCTTTGCGGTGCAGCATTCCGGGCAGCAGCGGCCTTTGCATCCAAGTTTTCGGCGATATGTCTGTAAAAAAGCAAGGTTTTTCGTCAGGTTTGTGTCTTGTGCACAGCGACATTTTTCAGTACAATAAAGAAGCAGAGAAGAAAAATAAGCGCTGCAACCGGAACGGGTTGCCGCGCTGTTTTGTATTTTGCGGCGCAGCTGCGCCCGGTGAAAAAAGGAGTGCTGTACAATGATCAACATGGTCAAGCTTCCCACCAGCAAAAGTGAACTGTTCCTGCGGGTGGCCAAGGGACATTTTGCCACCAGCCACAGCCACATCAACTATTACATCGACGTGACCACCCAAAAGTCCCGCCTTTCCGAGGCAAAAGCCGTGGCAAAGGAGCTGGTCAGCGCTTACCAGCACAGCACCATCGTGGATACCGTGCTCTGCTTGGACGGCACACAGGTCATTGGCACCTGCCTTGCCAACGAGCTGACCAAGGACGGCTTTACCAATATGAACGCCCACAAGACCATCTACATCGTCACCCCGGAATACACCTCCGGCAGCCAGATCATTCTGCGGGATAATCTTGCTCCCATGGTCAAGGGCAAGCACGTCCTCATTCTGGCCGCATCCATCACCACCGGCTACACCATTCAGGCAGCTGTGGAAGCCGTAAACTACTACGGCGGCATCGTGGCCGGGCTTTCGGCTATTTTTGCCACCACTCACGAGTGCCTTGGCTACCCGGTCACCTCTATCTTCGACCCCACCAGCCTGCCGGATTACGCCAGCTTCGACTCCCGCGACTGCCCCCTGTGCAAGGCCGGGCAGCACATCGACGCGCTGGTGAACAGCTTCGGCTACTCGGCGCTGTAAATAGAACCAATCTGGAGCTGCCGCACCCAAGCGGCAGCTCCTTTTTGTTGTCCCCCGGGCGGGATTGTGCTATACTGATACCAGACGAAACTAGGAGAACGAGGTATCAAATCCATGAAAATTCCCGCAAACGGTTTTACCCACGCCGGCAAGTTCCATGCCGACGATGTGTTTGCTACGGCGCTATTGCAAATTCTGCGCCCGGATATCAAGATCACCCGCGGCTTTACCGTGCCTGACGATTTTGACGGCATCGTGTACGATATCGGCTTTGGGATGTTCGACCACCATCAGGAGCCCCGGGAGTACCGCGCCAACGGCGTGCCCTACGCGGCCTTTGGCCTGCTGTGGCGGGTGCTGGGCCCGGGTCTTGTAGGCGAGCGGCAGGCGCGGCTCATTGACGAAAACTTCATCCAGCCGCTGGACCTGAACGACAACACCGGCGAGCAGAACAGCCTGTGCGATGCCATTGGCTTTTTCAACCCGGTGTGGGACTCCAAGGAGGATCAGGACAGCTGCTTTTTCAAGGCGGTTGCTGTGGCAAAGCAGATCTTGGAAAACCAGATCGACAGCGCCAACGCCGTGAACCGCGCGGACGAAAAAGTGCAGCAGGCCTACCGCAACTCCCGCGACGGCATCGTGGTGCTGCCCTGCTATCTGCCGTGGAAAAACGGCCTGTACAAGACTGATGCTCTGTTTGTGGTGTACCCCAGCCAGCGCGGCGGGTGGAGCGCCCAGTGCGTCACCGACCACAAGACCAAAAAGTCCAAGCTGCCCTTTCCCCAGTCTTGGGCGGGGCAGCCGCAGGAGGTCATCGAGCAGAAGAGCGGCATCCCGGGCATCAGCTTCTGCCACGCCAGCCGCTTCCTCATCACCGCCAAGGACAAGGAGACCGCCCTTGCCGCCTGCCGTCAGGTGTTGAAAAACAATGGACGCCTTGCCTGACGTCGCCTACGTTTACATGGTGCGCTGCACCGGCGGGCAGCTGTACACCGGTTGGACGAACCACCCCGCCGCCCGGCTGAAAGCGCACCAGAGCGGCAAAGGTGCCCGCTACACCCGCACCCACGGCGCGGTAGGCTTTGCCTATCTGGAGCGCTGCGCGGACAAGCGCGCCGCCCTGCGCCGGGAAGCCGCCCTGAAAAAGCTTTCCAAGGCGGAAAAAGAGGTGCTGTGCGCCGCATGGCGCGCCGCCGGGTGCCCCGGGGTGGAGAACGATTGAAAATGCCCTCCGCTTGCGCTCTGGGCATTTTCAGCGGAAGAATTATTTTAATTTTCGGGATAGCGGAGCGTCTGCGGACGCTCCGCTATCCCATTTTCACGGGTGGGGTCGTAATGGCAAACGGCATTTACAGCGCCTGCTTCCTGCGGAAGCGGCGGCGCTGCGGGGAATCCTCTCCTACACAACACAGCAAGGCCGTCCGGCATTCGCCGGACGGCCTTGCTGCACTTATTGGAAAGGATCGATCAGGAGATGGCAATTGTTATTTCGCCAGACCCAGCTTTTTCAGCCGGTTCCATGCGCGGATGACCTGTACCTTGGTCACACGCTTGCCGGGCGTAAAGGCGCCCTCACCCATGTCGGGCAGCAGCCCGGCCTCCACAGCCCAACGGGCTGCCTTGGCGGTATCCGGCTCCGCTACATCGCTGTAAACAGCGGGTGCAGCGGGTTCGGGCTTGCCTGCGGTGCTCCACAGCAGCACGGCCAGCTGTTCCCGGGTGCGCGGGATGGGCGTGCCCTTGGGCAGCAGGTCTGCAAGGATGCTGTAAGTAACAGCCTCATAGCCCATTACTGCGCTGCCTGCAAACCACGCCGTTGTACCGGCTACGATGGCCACCGTTTGCAGCGGGCTGAACTCGGTGCTGTCCCCCTGCGGCGGCTGCTCTGGCGGCTCCTCCGGGGCGGTCTCGGCGATGATGCGGAACGAGCCTGTTTTAACAGTTCCACCCGCATACTGTGCACTGCCTGCGACGGTTACAGTATAGCTGTAATCGCCCGGCTCAATGGGAGCGCCGTCCAGCACTTTGCCATTCTGCATGTAGGTCACGGTAACATCACCGTAGTCCTTATTGCTGGTGTTCTTAACAGTTACTTCCTTGGGACTGCCGTCATAGGTCAGGTTGTTGGGCAGGACAAAGGCAAAGTCTGCGGGGTCTGCCGGCGGCAATTCCGCCGCGCCCTCGCCGGTGGCGCTCAGGTTAAGGATATGGGTCTGCGGGATGTTATACTTGCGCAGGTCGATGGTGCTGTTGTAACGCTCTCCATCGGCTACAGAGCCGCTATAAGCTACGCCGTTCACACTCTTGATGGGGGCATGCGTGATGACCGAGATGGTGTTCAGATCGGTGTCAACGTAGAGGGTGGAGGTTTCTGCGTCCCAAACACCCTCCATCATGCCATTGATGCCGTTGATGTATTTTTTAGCGTACTCGGCACCTTCCGGTGCAGTGTAGTTCAGGGTGTAGTAATCCGTAGCACCGTTCAGGTCTTCGGTATCCTTTGCCACCAGTGCGTGGATGATGGGGTTATTCTGAATGATGCCGCCCTCGTTATAAACAACGGTGCACTCGCCGCCGTCAATGATGGGCTGGTAGGGCTCTGCATTGCCGTCATAGCCGGCCGTATTTTCCACCGGCAGCTTCAGGGTGTTCTGGCTGTTTTCGACCGTGCCGCCGTTTTGGATCACGGCAGTGCCGGTGTAACCGGCGCTGTTATAGCAGCCGTCCAGCACAGCCTTATTGGAAGCCATGTTGACTACCGAATATCCGGTAACATCCAGCGCAGAGTTGCGGATGGTAGCGGGCTGTGCCGGGTCGCGCCAGCCGTTGCCGATGTACCTAACGCACAGCACCGAATTCTCCACAAGGCCGTCATTGTAAAGGCTCTGCGCGCTGTTCAGCGTGGCATCCTTGATGACGCCGCCCTCCCTATTGTACACATACCGGGTGGAGTTCAGCGTACCGCTGAAGGTGCCGTAGTTTTCAACTGCAAATTTTACTGTATCGGCGTTGTTTATCACCTCATCGAAGTCCAGCACAGCGTCCTTCTCGATGGTCAGGGTGGGGACATCGTTTGTAAACAGTTCTGCGTGCTTGTGCGCCGGGTCAAAGGACCAGCCGTTGCCCTTTGCGCCGTAGACACCGCCGTCCGTGCCCTTGGGGAAGCCGTCCGCTTCAATGACCAGCTCTTCCCAAATAACGCTGTTGAGCTGGACAGCTTCAGCGCCCACAGTAAAGCTGACTGTGCCGTTCCCGTCGTTATAGTTCAGCTCCTCGCCGCCGCTGACGACACTCTTCAGCTTGTAGGTAGGTCTCAGGGTCACCGGTTTGCCGGAGACAACATAGAGGGTGTCATAGGCATCTGGCGACCACTCGGTCACCGTGCCGTTCGTTGCCACTGCAACAGGGGCATACACCGAGTCTTTGGATGCATCGATCTTCACGAGACCAGTGCGTTTTGCCGTGAAATAGCCGCCGTTGACGGCTGCATCCTCGGGCAGCGGGTCATCTTCAGTGGTGAACAGACCGCCGTTGACGGTACATTTATCTCCTGCAACATACAGCTTGTCGTTGAACAGACCGCCATTGATGATGATTTCCGTTGTCCTTTCAAGATCCGTGAGCGCGCTTTCAAAGCTGCCGCCGTTGATGACGATCCTTTCACAATTGTTGATATCCACGGAGCAGATGCGCTTGCCCTTAAAGGTGCCGCCGTTGATGGTAAGGGTACCCGCTGCTTTAACGGTCATGCCGCTGGTATAACTAACCTCTTCAAAGGTGCCATCTTCAATGGTGACCTCGCCGCCTGCAGCATCAACTCTGGCAGCTCCCTTAAAGGTGCCGCCGCTGATGACAGCCCCGGCTTCACAGATCACCTTGCCGTAGAAGGTGCCGCCGGAGATAGTGCCTGCGTTGGTCACGGTGTAGCCGTTATGGTATTCCGAGCCGATCCGCGCCTCCTGCAGGGTGGCACCGGGCTCGATCTTCACGTTCCATTTGATGCAATTATTGTAGCTGTCATAGCCGTAATTACGGAGGCAGAAGGTACCTTTTTTCAGGGTGAGCGTATTGCTGGCCTCATCGTAGGACCAGCTGTCTCCACTGTCGCCCAGATCGCCGATGGCCTTACCGGAGGAATTGCTTGTATAGATATTGGTGACATCACCGTTTTCCTCTGCCAGTGCAGCGGCGCTGGCGGTGTCGGGCGGGGCGCTCTGGGCAAGGGCGGGCAGCGGCATTGCGGTCAGTGCCATGCTCAGCGCCAGAACCATGCTGATGAGCCGTTTTTGCATAAGATCCTCTCCTTTTCAAGCGCCCTTCCAAGCCGGGCGCTTTTTGTTGTACCCAGTGTACCACGTTTTGCCCTCTTTGGACGGTTTTGGACATGAATCGCCCCGCAAATGCGCTGAAACGACCCGGCGCGCCGGGCGCACCCGCAAAAAACAGAAAACCGCCCGGCTTGCGGTTGCCGGACGGTTTTCTGCTCTATAGGAATTATGGGAATGGCATATTGAACAGAGTATTGCTCTGTGCCTGTAGTATACCACGAACGGCGGCAAAAGTGGAGCAATTCTGCGTGAATGGCCCCTGAAATGCATCGAATCGCCCTGAAAAACCCCAAAAAAGCCCTTGCGCACCCTTTTGGGACGCAAAAAAGGGACTGCCGCACAGCGCTGTGCAGCAGTCCCTGCGGGGTTATAAGGGGTTAAGGGGCAGCGGTTTTAGCCGCGCTGCTGGTAAGTCTTCCAAGTGCGGATCACTTCCATGCGGCCCACGCGGCTGCCGGGCTTGAAGCTGCCGTCCTGTGCGGACATCAGGCCGGTATCCACGACCCAGCGGATGGCCTGCAGCTCTGCGGCATCTGCTGCCACATCGTTGAACAGTGCAGTGCTCTGGGTAGCGGGCTTGCCTGCGGCGGTCCACAGTGCAACTGCCAGCTGCTGGCGGTTAGCGGGGATGGCCATGCCCTCGGGCAGGACGCTCTTCAGGTAGGCGGTAGTGCCAACAATGTAGGCACCTGCGCCAATGGCTGCGCTGCCCACAGCGGCCACCATTACGATAGCACCGCCGCCGTCACTGTCACCGCCGGGTGCGGGGGTGGGGTCGGGGTTCGGGTTCGGCTTAGGATCGGGAGTAGGCTCCGGATCGGGAGTCGGGTCCGGCTTAGGATCAGGAGTGGGATCCGGATCGGGGTTCGGGTCCGGCTTAGGATCGGGAGTAGGCTCCGGATCGGGGTCCGGGTCCGGCTTAGGATCGGGAGTGGGATCCGGATCGGGAGTAGCAGGAACTTCAAACACAGCAGTCAGTTTCACATCCTGAGCGGGCATCTTGAACTCCAGCACATGGGCAGTGCTCTGCTCCTCGGTCAGCTCCAGACCGGTGCAGCTCCAGTTCTTGAACACGCTGGTCTCGGTGTCCTCGTCTGCGATGACCTTGAGCTCTGTATCCACAGGCACAGCTGTCAGGTCGGCAACAGCGCCGCCGTCCTTCAGGGTGACCGTTGCATCGGAGACATCGAGTTTATAGGTCTTGGGAGCGTTCTCGGTGTACTGTGCTTTCAGTGTGACCTTGTTTGCGGGCATCGTGAAGGAGATGGTCGCCTTAGTGGTGTCCACGTCAGTGGGCAGACCGGTCACTTCCCAACCGGTGAAGGTGTAACCGTCCTTCTCGGCTGCGGTGGCAACGAGCTCTGTACCCACAGGCACAGCCTTCAGGTCGGCAACAGCGCTGCCATCCTTCAGGGTGACCGTTGCATCGGAGACATCGAGTTTATAGGTCTTGGGAGCGTTCTCGGTGTACTGTGCTTTCAGTGTGACCTTGTTTGCGGGCATCGTGAAGGAGATGGTCGCCTTGGTGGTGTCCACGTCAGCGGGCAGACCGGTCACTTCCCAACCGGTGAAGGTGTAGCCGTCCTTCTTGGGTGCGGTGGCAACGAGTTCTGTACCCACACGCACAGCCGTCAGGTCGGCAACAGTGCCGCCGTCCTTCAGGGTAACCTTTGCATCGGTGACATCGAGTTTATAGGTCTTGGGAGCGTTCTCGGTGTACTGTGCCTTCAGCGTGACGTTATTTGCGGGCATCTTGAAGGAGATGGTCGCCTTGGTGGTGTCCACGTCAGCGGGCAGACCGGTCACTTCCCAACCGGTGAAGGTGTAGCCGTCCTTCTCAGGTGCGGTGGCAACGAGCTCTGTGCCCACACGCACAGCCTTCAGGTCGGCAACAGCGCTGCCATCCTTCAGGGTGACCGTTGCATCGGAGACATCGAGTTTATAGGTCTTGGGAGCGTTCTCGGTGTACTGTGCTTTCAGTGTGACCTTGTTTGCGGGCATCGTGAAGGAGATGGTCGCCTTAGTGGTGTCCACGTCAGCGGGCAGACCGGTCACTTCCCAACCGGTGAAGGTGTAACCGTCCTTCTCGGGTGCGGTAGCAACGAGCTCTGTGCCCACAGGCACAGCTGTCAGGTCGGCAACATCGCCGCCGTCCTTCAGGGTGACCTGTGCATCGGTGACCTTGAGTTCATAGGTCTCGGGAGCATTTGCGATATACTTCGCGTTCAGCGTGACCTTGTTTGCGGGCATCTTGAAGGTAACGGTCGCACCGTCGATGTTTGCATCAGCGGGCAGACCTTCCTTCTCCCATCTGTCGAAGGTGTAGCCTTCCTTCTCGGGTGCGGTGGCAACGAGCTCTGTGCCCACAGGTACAGTCGTCAGGTCGGCAACAGCGCCGCCGTCCTTCAGGGTGACCTGTGCATCGGTGACCTTGAGCTCATAGGTCTCGGGAGCGTTCTCGGTGTACTCTGCCTTCAGCGTAACCTTGTTTGCGGGCATCTTGAAGGTAATGGTCGCCTTGCTGGTGTCCACGTCAGTGGGCAGACCGGTCACTTTCCAGCCGGTGAAGGTCTTGCCTTCCACCGGCTGTGCAATAACCGTAACGTCCTCATCAAAGACACGCGGTTCGTCCTTCCCATCCACGGTCAGGGTGTAGGTGTTCTTCTTGTACTGCGGGGTCATCGTGACGTTGTTTGCGGGCATCGTGAAGGTGATAGTTGCCTTGCTGGTGTCCGTACCCTCGGGCACGCCATCTACCTCCCAACCGGTGAAGGTGTGACCTCCCTTCTCGGGTGCGGTAAACGTGACTTCCTTACCAAATGCACGGCGTTCTTCCTTCCCGTCCACGGTCAAGGTGTAGTAGATCGGCTCATAGCGGTTCGTCACCCGCACGTCATTGCTGGGCATGGAGAACTGGAGTTCGATATGCGTGCCGGTATCGGTGATGGTATACGCATCCTCTGCCAGACCTTCGATCTTCCAGATAACGTTATTGCCTTCCTGCTTGTCAACGCTAAGGGTAATCTTATCGCCCTCATTATGCGCCTTGCCTTCCTGAGCATTCCAGTAGTAGTAATACTTCGGCTTGGTCGGCTCGGGCACAACATAGGTGTCCACTTTGTACTGGGCGCCATAGTAGTGGTCACTATCATTCACCACGATGTAGACAGAGTAGGTGCCTGCTTTGGTAGGCTTCGTTGCAGACGGGAACGAGCCATCCTCCGAGACATACTGGATAGAATACAGCGGGGCATCGTCAAAATACATCTTGCCGTTATAGGTTGCAGTTTGGGTCTTGGAGTCATACGCAAAGTCGGCTCTGCTCGGGGTATATTTGCGTACCACCTCGCCGATCTCAAGCGAGCCTTCTGTGTACTTGTCGCCCTCTTGCGCTACGATGCGCTGCTTGTAGACGCCGTACTCGTCATACGGCGGGTAGGTTGCAAACACCTTGTTGTCGGAGGTGCGCACATAGACGAGGCTCAATTTGCCCACGCCATCCTTTTTGCAGGTAATGCCCGGGACGAGCGTGCTCCAGTCGATGTCAAAGTCGCTCTTGCTCAGGGAAGAGAAGGGCAGCTTTCCGGTGGCGGCCATGTTCACCACAATAGGCTCGCCGTCATTCTTGGCGGTGATAGTCAGCGAGCGGTCAATGGCAGAGGTGCCCTCGTTGTAATTGCTGGCTTCCGCACCGTTGATGTTCGTGACTGTATTGCTGAAGCGGATCTCTGCCTTGACATTACCGATAAGGTAAACCGCGTCTGTTGCTGCGGCATAGTCGTTGAGGCGTTCCACAGTGCCGTCCGTCATCATCAGCTTGCTCTGCTGCTGACCGGCGGCAAGGTATTTGCTTTCAATATAGCCGCAGCTTACCGTATTGGAAACAGCGGCCTCGCTGCTATTACCCGTCAGGCTGCCAAGGATCACGGCATTCTGGATGACCGTTTTCTCCGAGGCATAGTTCGGCAGCTGGACATCGTGGAACACGCCGCCGGTGACCTCGCTGTTCTTGTTCAGCTGGACCTCAGCGATGAATGAGCCGCCGGTGATCGTACCATAAGCGCGGACGACATCTTGGAAAGTGCCGCCTGCGATGGTGCTGTTGTCATCCGCGTAGACATCCTTCTGGAAGGTGCCGTCCTGAATGATGGTGTTCTCCGCACCAACAGAGCCCTCTGCCACGATGCCGGTGACGGTCACATTTGCCAGCGAGATCTGCTCGGTGGCAATAGCCACATGATAGGGGTTGATGGTATCCGAAGTAAGATCCACCGGGTTGCCGTCCGGGGTGGTGATGTAAAGCGCCGCGCGTGTCCTTCCGTTCTCTTTCATGGTGGCGTACTTCCAGCCCAGACCCTCATAGAGGTTAGCCGTCATGCCCCCGCCGCTCACCGGCACACCGGTCACGCCGGTCAGGTCGGGCAGACCCTCTTCGGTAATGCGCAGGGGCTTGAGGTCGCTTGGATCGGTGGACTTATTCACAAAGATCTCTGCGCCGTCATTCTTGCCGGTAATGCGCAGCACCTTGCCGTCGGCAGAGGTGTTGGCGTTGTAGCTGCTGACCGGTGCATCGTTGATGCTCAGCACATCGGTGTTCAGGGTAAGTTCTGCGCTGCCTGCGCCCACCAGATAGATGATATTGGTGGAAAGAGGCAGAGTTCTGCCGTTCATCGCAGTCACACCGCCGTTGCGCACCACCAGCGTGCTGAGCCGCTGTCCATCGGCCAGCAGCTTCTGGATGCCGTCAGGCAGTTCGCCCAGAACCGTATCCGAAATGGTGTAGGTGTTATTGCCATAGGTGTTGAAATTGCAGCTTTGGATCACCGCATTGGCAATAGAGCACGAGCCATTGCAGAACAGGGAATCGAAGGTGCCGCCGGTGATCTCGACCGCACCGTTCCCGTTGATCGAGCTGATGCCCGCGCTGACACTGTGGAAGGTGCCGCCGCTGATCTTACCGCTGGTGATATTCAGTCGGCCGTTTTTGCCAAACTCACCGCCGGTAACATTGGCATTGGTGATCTCGACATAGCAGTTGATGGAGCCATCGCTTCGCGCGCTGAAGTCGAAGTCTGCGCCGCCCTGATTCAGGATCTGCACAGTGCTTTCCTTGCTGCTGTCGTTGGGGTAGCAGTCATAACCCCAGCCGTTGCCCATGTAAACACGGTGCAGCTTTGCGTCCGTGTCCTCGTCCAGACTGTCCACATAGGTCACGCCGTTCAGGTCGGGCTGACCTTTACTGTTAAAGTGCAGTTCTGTGGTGGTGCCAAGCACCACAGGAACCAGCTTCATGGGTGCGTCGTCCTGCGCTGGGATCATGTTAAAGCTGGCGGAAAGCGTTTTTCCGTCATGGCTGATGCTGACCGTGGCAATCGTAGAGCCAAAGTATGTGAAGGGGTAGTTTTGGGTGCCTGCAGGCAGCGCCATGGCACTGCCGCCGGTAGAGACTACCGCCCATGCATCGCAGCCGGTGTCGCTTTCCACTGCCAGTTCCAGATCGTTCCCGTTACCGGAATAGTTATACTTCTTGATGATATAGATTTTTGTTTCCTTTTGTCCGTTCAGGGTGCAGTTTTTCGGCAGCAGCAGCTGGTGTGCCTGCTGCTGCGTTCTGGCGCTCAGGCCGGAGATATCGCGGAAAAAGCCGCCCCGGACATTGCCGCCGTTCTCGGTCAGCTTATCGTAGGTGCCGCCGTCAATGGTGCCCAGATTCAGCTCCACATCGGCGTAGCTGCCGCCCAGAACGTAGACGCCGTACATATTGTCGGCGTTGATACGGAGTTTGCGCGTGACCACGCCATTCAACAGATACACAGTAACACCGGCGGCATTGCAGATGGTCACATCGCAGCTGACCGGGCCGTCCAGAATGTACTCTATATTTGTATTTTCAACGCCGGTGATGGCAACGCCGGTGATGGTCAGCCCGGTAGTTTCGTCAAAGCTCCAGCCGGTACCGGACGCTGCCTTGGGCAGACCGTTCGTACCGATCTTGATCTTGACCACCTGATTTTTTGTTTCAGAGTTCGTACCAACAGCCTCATGCTCGTCTTCCGAGCTGTAAGTGATGCTGTTGGTCTCTTCCGCCGCCGCGGAAGAAAGCCCTGCCCCTGCATCTGCAAATGCAGATACCGGGAGAATGGAGAGCACCATACTGAGTGCCAGTATCATGCTCACGATGCGTTTTTTCATGATATCCTCTCCTTTGTCGGTTGATTTGTCCGGCTATACCCCCAAACGGAACAGCCGGAACGGACAAAAATGCCAAGTTGAGTATAGCGCCAAAATTCAAGGAAATAAAGCGCTTTTGCGGGCAGCACCTGCCAAAAAAAGGTGCAAAATTATGGGCAAAATCACGATACGGGGGGGGGTATGCTTCGCTCCCATAAAAAAGCAGTTCCGAAACGCCCGCAGGCGTTTCGGAACTGCAATACAAAATATTCTTTCCGCTCTTTATGCCCAAAGCACACGCGGCGGGCATTCAAAAGCGTTTTACTTGCCCGCCAGCAGCACCGCCAGCACGGCTTTCTGGACGTGGAGACGGTTCTCCGCCTCGTCAAAGATCTCGTCCGCGTGCTGCTCGAACAGGGCGGTGGAGATCTCCTCGCCCCGGTGGGCGGGCAGACAGTGCAGCACCAGCGCGTTGGGCTTTGCGTTTTCCAGCAGACGGCCGGTGAGCTGGAAGCCCACAAAATCCCGCAGGCGCTGCTCGCTCTCGGCAGTGCCGGGGGCGGTGGTGTTCCATGCGGCGGTGGCCACGATGTCCGCATCCCGCAGGCCCTCGGCGGGGTCGGTGGTCAGGTGGAAGGCATTGCCGTATTTGTGGGCAAACATCAGCACATCCGCTGCCGGTCGGTAGCCCGGAGGACAGACGCAGGATACCTGCATCCCCGCCAAAAGGCCGCCCACGATCAGGCTGTTGGCCATGTTGCTGCCGTCGCCCACAAAGCAGAGCTTCAGCCCTGCCAGCGTGCCCCGGCGCTCCCGGATGGTCATCAGGTCAGCCAGCACCTGACAGGGGTGTGCGTAGTCGGTAAGGCCGTTGATCACCGGAATGCCAGAAAGCTCGGCCAGTTCCTCCAAGTCCCGCTGGCGGTAGGTGCGCCAGACGGCGCAGTCGTAGTAGCGCCCCAGCACCCGGGCGGTGTCCCGCAAAGGCTCGCCCCGCCCGGCCTGCAGCTCGGCGGTGTTCATATAGTTGCCAAGGCCGCCCATCTGGTACACGCCCACCTCAAAGCTGGTGCGGGTGCGGGTGGACGCCTTAGAGAACAGCAGCGCCACGCTTTTGCCCGCCAGCAGCGGGGCGGTGCGGCCCGCCTTGCAGTCCGCTTTCAGCTGGTCTGCCACATCCAGAATGTGGGTCAGCTCGGCGGGGGAAAGGTCGCTCATTTTCAGCAGATTTTTCATGCCTGCTCCTTCGGAGCCGTCGGCTCCATCGTGCCCAGCACCTCGGCCAGCACCTCCAGCGCCATGTCTACCTCGTGTTCGGAGACGGTCAGCGGCGGCAACAGACGCAGCCGGGTCTTTGCGGTAAGCACCAGCAGGCCCTTTTCACGGCAGGCAGCCAGCACATCCGCAGCCTGCACATCAAAGAATTCGATACCCACCATCAGGCCGATGCCGGAAATGTTCTTGACGTGGGGCAGCTTTGCCAAGCCGGTGCGCAGCTGTACGGCGCGCTCGCTGACCTGTGCAAGGAAGCTCTGGTCCAGACGGTCCACCACCACGTTGGCACCGGCGCAGACCACCGGGTTGCCGCCAAAGGTAGAGCCGTGGGTGCCGGGGCCCATGCCCTCGGCTACCTTTTCATTCATCAGCACCGCGCCGATGGGCAAGCCGCCGCCCAGCCCCTTGGCAAGGGTGACGATGTCCGGCTTGAGGTTATAGTGCTCACAGCACAGGAAGGTGCCGGTGCGGCCTACGCCGGTCTGCACTTCGTCCACGATGAGCACAAGGTCTTTTTCGTCGCACAAAGCGCGCACGGCCTGTACATAGTCCGGGTCCAGCGCCATCACGCCGCCCTCGCCCTGAATCAGTTCCATCATCACGGCGCAGGTGTGGCGGTCTACCAGTTCCTGCAGCGCTTCGATATCCCCCGCCGGGACGTACTGGAAGCCCTCGTTGAAGGGGCCGAAGTAGTTGTGGAACACCTCCTGCCCGGTGGCGGTCAGGGTAGCGATGGTGCGGCCATGGAAGCTGTTGACCAGCGTGATGACGTTGTAGCGGTCTTTACCATAGTGGTCTACGCTGTACTTGCGGGCGGCCTTGATGGCGCCCTCGTTGGCTTCAGCACCGGAATTGCCGAAGAAAACTTTGCTCATGCCGGTGCGCTTGCACAGCTTTTTCGCCAGCTTGCCGCAGGGTGCAGTGTAGTACAGGTTGGAGGTGTGCTGCAATTTGTGTGCCTGCTGGGACACGGCTTCTGCCCATGCAAGGTCGCAGTAGCCAAGGCTGTTCACCCCGATGCCGCTGGTGAAGTCCAGATACTTCTGTCCCTCCGGGCCCTCGGCGTACAGCCCGTGCCCCTTTTCCAGCACGATGGGATTGCGGTTATAGGTGTGCAGGACGTACTCGTTGTCCCGCTTGATGACTTTTTCAGAATCCATAGGTGTACCTCCTGTGAATAGAAGTTCCGCGCATGCGCCGCTCCCCCGGAGGGAGCGTTTTTTCTATTATAATACTGCTTTTTCGCTTGCGCAATCTTTTTATTCGCGGTGGCTGCGGCGGTAGAAGCGGGTACCGGAGCCGCGGTCGGAGAACAGTTCCAGCAGGATGGAGTGCGGCACGCGGCCATCAATGATGACCGCCTCGTGCACGCCCTGATAGATGGCATCCGCCATGCCGCCAATCTTGGGGATCATGCCGCCCGCAATGATACCGGCGGACTTGTAGCCCTCGATCTCGGTCACCTCCACCTCGGGGATGAGGGTGGTCTCGTCCTCCTTATCCCGCAGCAGGCCTGCGATATCGGTCATGGACACCAGCTTTTCCGCCTTGAGGGCAATGGCGATCTGGGCCGCGGCGGTGTCCGCGTTGACGTTGTACGCCTGCCCAAGGTCGTCCATACCCACGGTGGCGATGACCGGGATAAAGCCGCCGTCCAGCAGGCTTTCGATCAGGGTGGCGTCCACATGGACGATCTCGCCCACATGACCCAGCTGGGGGTCCAGCTCGGTGCAGCGGAGCATCTGTCCGTCCATGCCGCACAGACCCACGCCGCGCCCGCGCAGCTTTGCCACAAGATCCTTGTTCACCTTACCGGCCAGCACCTGCTGCACGATCTCCATAGTGGCATCGTCCGTCACCCGCAGACCATTTGCAAAGTGGCTTTCCACGCCCACCTTTTTCAGCATCTCGTTGATGGCGGGGCCGCCGCCGTGCACCAGCACCACCCGCACGCCCAGCAGCGTCAGGGTGACAAGGTCGTTCATCACGGCGTTTTTCAGCGTCTCGTTGATCATGGCGTTGCCGCCGTATTTGATGACCATGGTTCTGCCATGGTATTTCTGGATATAAGGGGTGGCCTCCGAAAAAAGCCGCGCCATTTCTTCGTTTTTCATCTGTTCCGCGCTCCTGTCAGGTTCTGTAATCGCCGTTGATCTTCACATAGTCGTAGGTCAGGTCACAGCCCCACGCCTTGGCGCTTGCCTCGCCGGTGCCCATATCCACCTTGACCAGAATATCGTGCTCTGCCAGCACCTTGGCGGCTTCATCCTCGCTGTACGGGTGGTAGGCGGCGTTCTCGCACACATACACCTCGCCCGCCTTGCTGGAAAGCCAGACGCAGACCTTATCAATGGAGAAGTCCCCGGGGGTGTAGCCGATAGCGCACAGGATGCGTCCCCAGTTGGCATCGCGGCCAAAGACCGCCGCCTTAAACAGGTTGGAGCAGACCACGCTGCGGCTGACGGCGCGGGCGGTCTTCAGGTCGGGCGCGTGGGTCACCTCGCAGGTGATCAGGTGGGTGGCACCCTCGCCATCTCCGGCGTGCTCGGCGCACATGTGCTCTGCAATGGCGGTCAGCGCTGCCACAAAGGCGGCGTAATCAGCGTTTTCCTCGCAGATCTCCGGGTTGCCCGCCAGACCGGACGCCATAATGATCAGGGTATCGTTGGTGGAGGTATCCAGATCCACGCTCATCTGGTTATAGGTGCCGGGCACTACCGTCTTGAGCGCCTTTTCCAGCAGCGCGGGCGAGACGGCGGCGTCGGTGGTGTAGAACGCCAGCATGGTGGCCATGTTGGGGGCGATCATGCCGCTGCCCTTGCCGATGGCACCCACGGTGCATACCTTGCCGCCCAGCTCGAACTGGATGGCGTATTCTTTTTTATGGGTGTCGGTGGTCATGATGGCGGTGGCAGCGTCCGTGCTGCCCTGCGCGGTGGCGGCCAGCTTTTCCGCTGCCGCCGGGATGCCCCGGGCAAAGGGGTCGATGACCATGGGCTGACCGATGACGCCGGTGGAGGCAGGCAGAACGTCCTTTTCGTCAATGTTCAGCGCCTTGCCCACCAGTGCACAGCACTCCTCTGCCAGCGCCACGCCGTTGGCGGCGCAGGTGTTGGCGTTGCCGCTGTTTACCACAATGGCCTGTGCGTAGCCATCGGTCAGATGGGCGCGGTCCACCTTGATGGGTGCACCGCAGACCTTGTTGGTGGTGTACACGCCCGCAGCAGCGCAGCGCACCTCGGCCTTGATGAGTGCCAGATCGTATTTTTCGCTGTGATTTGCCCGGATGCCGCAATGGACACCGGCGGCGGCAAAACCCTTGGGCGCGCAGATGCCGCCCGCAACTTCCTTATACTGCATAACGATTTTCCTTTCCCACAAAGAAAAACAAGTTTATTCCAAGCCCTTGGTCTCTTCCAGACCCAGCATCAGGTTCATGCACTGGACGGCGGCACCGGAGGAGCCTTTGCCCAGATTATCAAACAGCGAGACCAGCATCATCTGGTCTCCGGCGGCGTTCACGGTCAGGTACAGTTCCATGCGGTCGGTGCCCGCCATGGCGTTGGAGTACAGGCCGTTTTCCTGCAGCGGCTCGTTCAGGCCGTGCACCTTCACGGTGGCGGCGTCCTTGTAGTAATCCGCAAGGGCGGCAGCCACTGCCTCGGCGGTAGTGCCCGCAAGGGTAAGATCCAGCGGCACCAGCACCTGCATCCCGCAGTAGTAGTCGCACACCACCGGCACGAACATCGGCGTGTGCGCAAGGCCGCTGATTTTCTGCATCTCCGGCAGGTGCTTATGGCCAAGGCTCAGGCCGTAGCTCTTGGGCGCATCCAGCTTGCTGTGCGCCGGGCGGTCGGGGCTTTCGTAGTCCGCGATCATCTTTTTGCCGCCGCCGGAGTAGCCGGAGATGCCGGTGCAGCTGAAGGGATAGCTTTGCGGCACCAGCCCCAGCTCCACCAGCGGGCGGGCAATGCTGATAAAGCCGCTGGCATAGCAGCCGGGCACTGCCACGCGGTAAGAGTTCTGAATTTTTGCCTTCTGTCCCTTCAGCTCCGGGAAGCCGTAGTCCCATGCGGCATCGGTGCGGAAGGCGGTGGAGGTGTCCAGCACCTTCACGTCCGGGCGCAGCAGGGGCATGACCTCTTTAGAAGCCGCATCCGGCAGGCAGAGGAAGGCAAGGTCGGCAGAATTGATGACCTTTGCCCGCTCGTGCACATCCTTGCGCCCTTCGGCAGAGATGGACAGCAGCTCGATCTCCGGGCGGGATGCCAGACGGTCGGCGATGCGCAGGCCGGTGGTGCCGGAAGAGCCATCAATAAATACCTTTACCTTCATGCGTTTTCCTCCTCCCATGCGTCCAGCCGCGCCGTTGCCAGCGCGATCTGCTTTTCTACGCTGGCGGCGCTGGGGCCGCCGTAGCTGGTGCGTCCCTCGCAGCAATGCACAAGGTCGATGGCATCATAGATATCGGCCCCGAACAGCGGGCTGTAACTCTGGAACTGGGTCAGGGTCAGCTCTTCCAGCGTTTTGTCGGCGGCAATGCAGTCCGACACCATGCAGCCGGTCAGCTTGTAGGCGTCCCGGAAGGGCATTCCCTTCTTGGTCAGGTAGTCGGCGCAGTCAGTGGCGTTGATAAAGCCCTTTGCGGCGGCGCGGCGCATATTGGCGGGCAGGGTCTTCATGGTGTCCAGCATGGGGGTGATGGTCTTGAGGCAGAGTTCCAAGGTGTCCACTGCATCAAAGATGGCTTCCTTGTCCTCCTGCATATCCTTGTTGTAGGCCAGCGGCAGACCCTTCATCATCACCAGCAGGGTGTTCAGGTCGCCGTACACGCGGCCGGTCTTGCCGCGGATGAGTTCGGTCACGTCGGGGTTCTTCTTCTGGGGCATGATGGACGAGCCGGTGGTAAAGGCATCGTCCAGTTCAATGAACTTGAACTCCCAGCTGCACCACAGGATGATCTCCTCCGAAAGGCGGGACAGGTGCATCATGCAGATGGAGATGGCGCTTGCCAGCTCGATGCAGAAATCACGGTCGGACACGCCGTCCAGACTGTTGGCGCAGGGGGCGGCGAAGCCCAGCTTTTCGGCGGTGAAATCCCGGTCCAGCGGGTAGGTAGTGCCTGCCAGCGCACCCGAGCCCAGCGGGCACTGGCTGTCCATGCGGGCGGTGGCGTCCGCAAAGCGGTCGAGATCGCGCAGCAGCATGGAAGCGTAGGCCATCAGCGCATGGCCGAAGGTGATGGGCTGGGCGCGCTGCAGATGGGTGTAGCCGGGCATGACGGAGGCGGTGTTCTCCGCCGCCTTTTTGCACAGCACCCGCACCAGCTCCACGATGTAGGCCTGCAAAGTCTTGCTGTAATCCCGCAAAGTCAGGCGGATATCCAGCGCCACCTGATCGTTGCGGCTGCGGCCGGTGTGCAGCCGCTTGCCCGCATCCCCGATACGGGCGGTCAGGGTCTGCTCCACAAAGGTGTGCACGTCCTCGGCGGCGGGATCAATAGTCAGCGCACCGCTGGACAGGTCGTCCGCGATGGAAGCCAGACCGCTGAGGATATCCGCACAGTCCTGCTCTGAGATGATGCCCTGCCGTGCCAGCATGGCGGCATGGACGCCGCTGCCGCGCATATCCTGCGCGATCATCCGCTGGTCGAAGCGGATGGAGGAGTTGAAGTCGTTGACGCGGCTGTCCACCGCCTTGGAAAACCGACCCTTCCAGAGTTGTTCTGCCATAATATAAACTCCTTATAAAAACGGCAAAGCCGCCGCAGGGGAAAACGCTCCTGCGGCGGTGCCGCCGGCAACGATGCCGGTGTGAGAACCCGCGTGTGAAAGTGTGAAAACACACGCAGTCGAAAATGTTGCGATTACTTGACCTCCGGCCAGTTCTTGGACAGCTTTGCGCGCTCCTTGATGGACAGACCGAACAGGTTGATGAAACCTGCGGCATCGGCCTGATTGTAGTCCTCGTCCTCACCGAAGGAAGCGGTCTGCTCGTCGTACAGGGTGTACGGAGAGGTGACGCCGGCGTTGATCATGTTGCCCTTGTAGAGCTTCAGCTTCACATCGCCGGTCACGGTCTTTTCCAGACTATTGGCAAAGGCATCCAGTGCCTCGCGCAGCGGGGTGAACCACTGGCCGTTGTACACGATGTCGGCGTACTTCTGTGCCAGCTGTGCCTTGAAGTGAGAGCTTTCCTTGTCCAGCGTGATGGTCTCCAGCACGTCGATGGCCTTGTACAGGATGGCACCGCCGGGAGTCTCGTACACGCCGCGGCTCTTCATGCCCACCAGACGGTTCTCCACGATGTCCAGCAGACCAATGCCGTTTGCACCGCCCAGCTTATTCAGGTACTCCACCAGCTCCACAGCGCCCATCTCCTTGCCGTCCACAGCGGTGGGAACGCCCTTTTCAAAGTGGATGGTCACATAAGTGGGCACATCGGGTGCCTGCTCGGGGCTGACACCCAGCTCCAGGAAGCCGGGCTTATTGTACTGGGGCTCGTTGGCGGGGCATTCCAGATCCAGACCCTCGTGGCTCAGATGCCACAGGTTCTTGTCCTTGGAGTAGTTGGTCTCGCGGTTGATCTTCAGGGGGATGTGGTGAGCCTCGGCGTAGTCGATCTCCTCGTCACGGCTCTTGATGTCCCACTCACGCCAGGGAGCAATGATGGCCATATCGGGGCATAGGGCCTTGAGGGTCAGCTCAAAACGCACCTGATCGTTGCCCTTGCCGGTGCAGCCGTGGCAGATGGCATCTGCGCCCTCCTTGATGGCGATGTCTGCCAGTGCCTTGGCGATGCACGGACGTGCAAAGCTGGTGCCCAGCAGGTAGTCCTCGTACTTTGCGCCGAACTTCAGGGTGGGGAAGATGTAGTTCTCCACAAAGTCCTTCTTCAGGTCCAGCACATACAGCTTGGATGCGCCGGTAGCCTTGGCCTTTTCTTCCAGACCGTCCAGCTCGGTGCCCTGACCCACGTCACCGGAAACAGCAACGACCTCGCAGTTGTTGTAGTTTTCCTTCAGCCAGGGAATGATGATGGAAGTATCCAGACCGCCGGAGTAAGCCAGCACGACTTTTTTGATGTTTTCCTTTTTCATGATAAACGCGCTCCTTTAATAAAAATACACTTTTGTTCTCTGATGCGCATTTCCCTTCGCATCCTCTGTCTTTCGTTTGCGGTTGATGCTTTTATTATACGCAGCGCGGGTTTTCCGTCAATGCTAAAAACTGCCAAACATAGCACCTGTTTCGCTTTTCTTTTGGTTCAATCTGTATCTTTATGCAATTATTTTTAAATATATGCGTATTTTATGCAATTTGAGTGTATTTTTTCATGGGGTTGGGGAGAAATAAACCACCGGAGCATCCGCAGACGCTCCGGTGGTTTAACTATAACTATTTAGTTCAGCTTCAAATCGCCCTCTTTGATCCAGCCCAGCTTGCGCTCCACCTCGCAGAACACCACGCTGAGCACGGCAGGCAGCACAAAGCACAGCAGCGCCATGGCAGCCCAGTCCATGGGGGTGATGGCAGCCTTGGTACCGGCGGCAATATCGCTGACCCAGCCGGTGTAAACGCCGATCTGACCCACCAGACCACAGGTGCCCATGCCGGAGGAGACAGCCGCGCCGTTCATCTCAAAGTGGAACAGGCAGGTAGCCAGCGGGCCGGTGATGGCACTGGCCAGCGTGGGGGCGATCCAGATGCGGGGGTTCTTGATGATGTTGCCCATCTGCAGCATACTGGTGCCCAGACCCTGACTGACAAGGCCGCCTACACCGTTCTCCTTGTAGCTCATCACGGCAAAGCCCACCATCTGGGCGCAGCAGCCTGCCACGGCAGCACCGCCTGCAAGGCCGGTCAGACCCAGTGCGGCGCAGATAGCAGCAGAGGAGATGGGCAGGGTCAGTGCCACGCCCACGATGACCGACACCAGAATGCCCATGACCAGCGGAGCCTGCTCGGTGGCCCACATAATAAGAGTGCCCACCTGACTTGCGGCTGCGCCGATGGGGGCGGCGATAAGCATGGAAAGCCCGACACCTGCAAAGATAGTCACCAGCGGGGTGACAAGGATATCCACCTTGGTCTCCTTGCTCACGGCCTTGCCCAGCTCTGCCGCCACGATGGCAATGATAAGCACGGCCAGCGGGCCGCCTGCACCGCCCAGCGCATTGGCCGAGTAGCCCACGGTGATCAGGCTGAACAGCACCAGCGGCGGGCAATGCAGTGCCCAGCCGATGGCGCAGGCCATGGCGGGGCCGCTCATGGCAGTGGCGTAGCCGCCCAGATCCACCAGCAGTTCCAGACCGGTCTGCTGCCCCACCGTCTTGATGATGGTACCGATGAGCAGACTGGCGAACAGGCCCTGTGCCATTGCGCCCAGTGCGTCAATGAGGTAACGCTGCGGAGAGATGACGATATCCTTCCGCGCCAAAAATTCTTTCAGCTTCGACATAAAACTTGCCTTTCTATCCAAAACAGATCGTTAAGGTTACGAACGTATGTCCTGTATCATACCATACACCTGTCAAGACAGCAAGAGATTGCTGGAAAAAATGTGAAATTTCGGCTTTGTGCAATGTTCTGCCCTGCCGGAACGTATTCCATTTGGAACATTTTCCGACACACTGCCCCGGTGGAGAATTTGTGTAGAAGCCCGCTGTGCCGTTGACGGCTCCCCGCGTGCGGGTGTATACTAGAGGAAGCGTAAAGTTATCATCCGCCGTCCTTTTTATCCTGAACCCATGGGCGGCGTGGAATAAAAGCGGACCCGCCCCGGGCAAGGGGCAAAGACCCGGTGCAGCACAGCGCTGCACCACCGGGAGATTCGGAGGCAGAGACGACAGATGAAAAAGCGATTTGACCGATCCGGCACAGCCCGCCGCAAGGCGGTGACAGCCATTGCAGCGCTGACCATGGCGCTGGTTCTGGCTGTGGGCGGCGCAGGGGCAGCGACCCTGCTGTCTGCACAGCCGGAAACTTTGACCGTGGGCGCGGTCGTTCCCCACATCACCGCCGAAGCACCGCAGCAGACTGCTCCGGCTGACCCTGCCCCGGCAGCGGAGAGCACGGCGACTGCCCCGGAGCAGACAGCGGAAAGCACCGCGCAGCTGCAGCAGGCTGAGCCTGCCCCGGCGCAAGCGGAAAAGCCGGAAACCGCCGAAACTGCACCGGCTGCGCCGGAAGAAGCTGTCGCAGCACCGGAAACGCCGGAAACACCGGCACAGCCCGCCGGGGACGCCGCGCTGGAAGAGGAGAGCTCCCCTGCCATGCTGCTGGAAGAGACCCCGGAGCTGGCCGCGCAGGACCCGCAGGCTCCCGCAGCGGACGGCACCACCCAGAACGACACCGCCGCCCAGCACACCCCGGAGGGCAGCGTACTGTTGACCCCGGAGCAGATCCAGCAGGCGCTGGATTCCGGCGCACTGGAGGATGCCGAAGCGCAGTGCATCGACCTGACCGATGAAAACGGCTTTTTCCGGTGGCTGTTCAACTGGCTGTTCGGCAGCAAGGATAAGGAAGAGGAACCGGCTCCGGTCTACTCCGGCTGGCGCACCGAGAACGGCAAGACCTACTACTATGCGCAGGATACCAACAAAAAGGTCACCGGTCTGCGCTCCATTGACGGCAAGCTGTATTATTTCGATGCCAACGGCGTTAAACAGGACAATGTGACTTTTGGCATCGACGTGTCCAAGTATCAGTCCGGGCTGGACTGGAACAAGATCAAAAAATCCGGGGTGAGCTTTGTCATCATCCGCATCGGCTACCGGGGCTACGGCGCTGCGGGAAACCTGGTCAAGGACCCCATGTTCGAGGAGCACTTTACCAACGCCCGCAATGCGGGGTTGAAGGTGGGCGTGTATTTCTTTACGCAGGCCGTGAACGAGGCCGAGGCGCAGGAGGAGGCCGATGGCTGCAACTGGGCGCTGAACGGCCGGATGCTGGACTACCCCATCTTCTATGACACCGAGGCCTCCACCGCCCCGCACGGCACCGGCCGCGCCGACGGTCTGGGCGTCGAGGACCGCACCAAATGCGCCATCGCCTTCTGCGAGCGGGTGAAGGAGCTGGGCTACAAGCCCGGCGTGTACGCTTCCACCACATGGTACCGCAAGCGGGTGGATTACAACACCCTGCGCAGCCGCTACACCATCTGGAACGCCCACTACGGCGTCTCCTCCAGCCCCATCGGCTGCGATATGTGGCAGGGCACCAGAACAGCCCACATCAACGGCTACAGCGGCGAGCTGGACGCCAATATCAGCTATATCGGATAAAAGAGACTAAACACCCCCGGTCAGCGGCGCAAGTCCTGACCGGGGGTGTTTTTATCATACTCCCCTGTTTTTGTGCATAAGCTGGTGGCAGAGTATGCAAGCGCAAATGGCGGGGAGGCATGGGGATATGTTTGTGGTCACACTGAGCAAGACGAACCTGAAAAAACTGGGAGCAGGGGCGGCATGCTGCGCGCTGGTGGTGTTCAGCGCCATGCTGGGGCGGTTCATCAGTACCCGGACGGTGGCGGTGGCTGCCCCGGTGAACCGTATCGAGAGTGCGCAGGACATCCAGACATGGTTTACCGGCTACGGGCTGGAGGTGGACGGCGCGTCCATCACGGCGGATAAGGTCAAGATCCCCCGCAGGTGGGACGACAGCTTTTCCGCCTTCAACGGCGTGGTGCAGCAGAGCGGCATGGATCTTGCCCGCTACAAGGGCAAAACGGTGGAAAAATGGTCGGCGCTGCTCCCGGCGGCAAGCAACGGCGAGACCAGCCGCTACGGAGTGCTGCTGGTGTATAAAAAGAAGGCCGTGGGCGCGTATCTGCTGGAAAAGCCCTCCGGCACGGTGCTGGGGCTGCAGGACGCACAGAACGAGCTGGCAAAGCAGACTTCCGGCGAGGATTACAGCGGCGACTGGGGCGAGCGGCACGACGAGCAGCTGACCGACAGCACCGCACAGCAGACCTCCGGCGAACCGGAGGCAGAGCCCGAAGCCGCCCCGCAGGCAGCCCCCTACACCGAGCTGCCGCTGGACGCAGAAGGGTACCCCGTGGAATAGGGACGGCATTCGGGGAAAAAACGACCTTTTTTAAGCTCTTGTCCGGCGGTTGCACAAACTGCCTAGTTTTTACAAACGATTCGACAAAAATTAGACAAAACACGGATTTTTGTAGCATCCGTATGTTCAAATATAACAAAAAATTCTTGTAAAAATCGGCAATATGAAACGATGCAAAAAAAACGGTACGGGTTTATAATAGTAGTATACCGATTCCCATTGGCAAAGCCATGTTCCGGGGCTGAATGTGCAGCCCGGGCAGAGGGATCAAGTAGTAAGGAGAAAATGATTATGAAGGAATTTCAGTACACTGTTAAGGATGCCTGCGGCATCCATGCCCGTCCCGCCGGCCTGCTGGTCAAGACCGTGAAGGGCTTTGCAAGCACCGCTACCCTCGAGAAGGACGGCAAGAGCTGCGATATGCGCAAGCTGATGGCTCTGATGGGCATGGGCGTCAAGCAGGGCGAGACCGTGACCATCAAGGTCGAAGGCGATGATGAAGAAGCAGCCGCAGAGGCAATCCAGAAGTTCCTGAGCGAGAACGTCTGAGCCGCGGCTTGAAAGCCGAGCCCTCGCGGGAAAACTGCGGGGGCTTTTTTTGACAAAACGCCGGGCGCTGCACGCCCGGCTGTAAGTGGAAGGAGAACGTGCTATGCAGGTAGGCACCGGCAAAAGCGTACTCAATGGCATCGCCATTGGCAAGCTGAAGATCTACAAGAAAAAAGATACCGCGATTTCCACCGCCCCTGTGGCAGATACTGCCGCAGAACTGGAGCGTTTTGAAGCTGCCCGCCAGAAGGCCATTGAGCAGCAGACCGCCCTGTATGAAAAGGCACTGGCAGAAGCCGGCGAGGACATCGCCGAGGTGTTCAACATCCACGCCATGATGCTGGATGATGACGACTTTGTGGACGCCATCAAGGAGATCATCAACGGACAGAAGATGTGCGCCGAGTACGCCGTCAAGACCGCCGGCAACAATCAGGCTGCGGTGTTCTCTGCCATGGACGACCCGTATCTGCAGGCCCGCAGCGCCGATGTGCTGGACATTGCGCAGGCCATGCTGGACATTTTGCAGGGGGTGGACAACGCTTCCCTGCAGGGCACCGAGCCCAGCATTCTGGTAGCCGAGGATCTGGCTCCCTCCGAGACCGTGCGCATGGATAAAAGCCTGCTGCTGGGCTTCATCACCCGCGAGGGCAGCTCCAACAGCCACACCGCCATTCTGGCACGCAGCATGAACATCCCCGCCCTGATCCAGTGCAAGGACATTCAGGACGACTGGGACGGCAAGATGGCTGTGGTGGACGGCTACAACGCCTGTGTGTATGTGGACCCCACCCCCGACCTGCTCAAGAGCCTGAAAAAGCGCCAGCAGGAGGACCAGAAAAAGCAGGCCCTGTTGCAGGAGCTGAAGGGCAAGCCCAACACCACGCTGGACGGCAAGACCATCAACGTGTTTGCCAACATCGGCGGCATGGGCGATGTTGGCGCTGTACAGCAGAACGACGCCGGCGGCGTGGGTCTGTTCCGCACCGAGTTCGTCTACCTGAACTGCAAGGACTTCCCCACCGAAGACTACCAGTTCGAGGCTTACAAGCAGGTGTTGGAAAGCCTTGCACCCCGCAAGGTGGTGGTGCGCACCTGTGATATCGGCGCAGACAAGACCGTGGATTATATGAAGCTGGATCACGAGGATAACCCCGCACTGGGCTACCGCGCCATCCGCATCTGCCTGACCCGCAAGGACTTCTTCAAGACCCAGCTGCGCGCGCTGCTGCGTGCTTCCGCCTACGGCAACATGAGCATCATGTTCCCCATGATCACCAGCCTGCGGGAGCTGCAGGACGCCAAGGCTGTTCTGGAAGAGTGCCGCGCCGAGCTGACCGCCGAGGGCGTCAAGATGGGGCAGAACATTGAAGTAGGCACCATGATCGAGACCCCCGCCGCCGTGTTCATCGCGGACGAGCTGGCCGCCGAGTGCGACTTCTTCTCCATCGGCACCAACGACCTGACCCAGTACACCTGTGCACTGGACCGCCAGAACGCAAAGCTGGAGCCCTTCTTCAACCCCCATCACCCCGCCGTGCTGCGCGCCATCAAGATGACCATTGAAGCCGGTCACCGCCACGGCATCTGGGTGGGCATCTGCGGCGAGCTGGGTGCCGACACCGCCCTGACTGAGACCTTCCTGCGCATGGGCGTGGACGAGCTGTCCATGAACGCCAAGAGCATCCTGCCGGTGCGCAAGATCATCCGCAGTGTAGACCTGAGCAAGCCCTCTGAGAAGGCCTGAACCGCGGAAAAAATATTATTATAATTTGTGGCTCAGAAACGCCTGCGGGCGTTTCTGAGCCACTTTTTTTCACAGAAGGGGTAACTCCCGGACAGGCAAACCTTGCCGCCACACAAAAAAGCTCCCCCTTTGGGGGGAGCTGGCACGCCGTAAGGCGTGACTGAGAGGGTTCGCGCGGCGGGCATTCCCAATCATTTCCGCTGTTCCAGCATGGTCTGGAGGCGGGTCTTGGCGCGGTAATAGGTCACCCGCGCCCATGCGGCATTGTGACCAAAAATAGCCCCGATGCGGTCAAAGGGCAGTTCGCCAAACACCCGCAGGCTGAAAACCTCCTTGTAGGGTTCTTCCAGCGCGTGCAGACACTGGTGCACCGTAAAGGCAGCATCCTTGTCCACCAACAGCTGCGCGATGTCCGGGCTGTCGGCGGCTTTTGTTTCGGCATCCTCCAGCGGGGCGGCATGCTTTGCGCGGCGGCAGTGGTCGTAGTAGGCGTTGCGCGCTACGGTGAACAGCCACGCCCGCACATCCTGCTTGCCGTCATAGTCTTTCAGGCCGTCCAGCGCCCGGAAAAAGGTCTCCTGCGTCAGTTCCTCGGCCAGCGTCTCGCTGCGGGTAAGCCCCTGCAAAAACAGGCAGACGTCCCGGAAGTAGAGCCGGTAGATGGTTTCAATGTCCATAGTCAGCCCTTCTCAAACACGCCTTGTTCCTGTGTGACCACATCCTCAGATTCGTAAACATAGGTCTGCGTTCCATCCTCTTTTTTCAGGATGAACCGCTCCACCTGCTGACCGTCCCTGTAATAGCGGGTCTCGTCGGCGCATTGCACCGTCAGCAGCTGCGTACCGGAGACTGTGATGCTGGTATCGGAAGCCGATGTGCCCAGCAGCCCTTCCAGCGCGGCATGGATGTGCGGGAAGGTATAGCGCACCGCCCGGACGGTAACGGATGGTTTGCCCCAGTTAAAGGAGCCTTCCAGTTCCAGCCGGACGTTTTCACCCTGCACTTCCAGCACACAGAGGTTCGCTTCGTTTTCCTTTTTGTTGTAAGTCCAGATCTGCGCCTGTTCTGCCGTTACCGGTGTTTTTGCACCGCCCATCCAGAACACCAGCCCAAAAGCGCACAGCACTGCCAGAACCGCTGCCGCCGCTATGCGGATGCTCTTTTTCTGTAAGGTCTTTCGGATGTTCCGCAGCGGTGCATCCGGCTGGGGCTCCGGCTGCACCGGCACCGGCTTTTCCATCTGTTCCAGCTCTGCACGGCAGGCTTCGCACTCTGCAAGGTGCTGCTCCACCAGCGCACTGCTGGCGGGGCTGGCAAGCTTTTCGGCGTACAGGGGCAGTAAGTCGCGGATCACGTCACATTCCAGTTTCATGGTCATTTTCTCCTTTGCGGGCTTTCGTGTGCCCTTTCACCCCAATAACGCACAAAGAGGAAAAACGTTACAGAAAAAGTGCAAATTCACCCGACCGCAGTCTTTTCCCGCAGTTTTTTCGTTCCCTTGAGGAAGAGCCACACCAGCACCCCCAAAAGCAGGCAGATGCCGGCGTGCATGGCGGCCATCATGTAATAGCCCTGAAAATCGAACCGCACCGGCCATCAGGTAGGGCTGATGCCCCGCCTTATACAGGGTGACAAAGCAGGAGATCGCGTTGTACAGGCCGTACAGCCCTGCCGCTGCGCACACAATGACCCGCAGCAGCTTGCTTGTGATGAATTTTACGAACATAATTGCAGCTCCGTCCTCTCTCCGTCCTTGTAGCAGTAGATGCCCCCTGCGCGGGAGAAGTCCTTATTTACCTCCACGCAGTCAAAGGCGCTGAAGGCCTGTTCAATTTTTTCGGGCGTGCAGACAAAGCCCCGTATCTTTAGGGCTGCATCCTCGCCCACCACCTCGTTCCACAGATGGATCGACCAGTAGCTGCAATTTTTGTCCACCGTCCATTTATCGTGCTGTTCCATATAGTCCTCAATGACCTTCAGCTGCTCTTCCCCGATATTGGTGCTCAGGGACAGTCTGCCGATGTAGCGGCCGTAATTGGCGATATAGCACGGTTCCAGATCGAACAGCAGCCCCGAAAGTCCCGACACCGCCCAGACCGAGAAGGTGACCATCTCCCCGTCCGGAATGGCGCGGTCTTTCAGGTAGACCGTGTGCCCGGTGCGGTTGTCCAGCCCGATCCATGTATGCCCGAAACACTTGAGGAAGGGCTTGGATTCGCTCTTGCCGTCAAAGGTGGTGATGGAGAGGATAAGCCCCTCCTCCTCACAGGGCAGGGTGCGGGCAGCTTTGCCGGCGGCGGCGCTGCACCACAGCCCAAGGGCTGCTGCGCATACCGAGAGCAGCACCGCCCATGCAATGATCCTCTTTTTCAATGCAATTCCTCCTATATGTTACGGCTCAGCCGTTTTCCTTCCAGAACAAGCCGCCGGAGGTCTGGAACAGCAGCCGGGGGTTCACGCTTCTGCTGCCCAGCTTGAAGTCCATGGTCAGCTCTTCGCCCAGCGCGCCCACAGCCTGCCCCTTTTCCACGGTCTGGCCCTTGCTGACCGAAAGCTCCTGCAAGCCGTACAGATAGCTGCGCAGCCCGCAGCCGTGGTCGATGACCACCGTGTTGCCGGTAAGTGCAAGATCGCCCGCAAACACCACCGTGCCATTGGCCGCTGCGCGGCAGGGCGCGCCCGGGATGGTGTACAGCTTTGTGGAGTTGGAGCGGCTGCCCTGCTGGCCGTTCGTTACTTTAATTTGTCCGTAGTCCACTAAGGTCATGGAATCCTCAGCCGGGGGCACAAAGCCGCCCTGCCACTGCTTGGCGGTGGCGGCAGCCTCGTACAGCGGCCAGATGGCACTGCGGAACTGCGCGTTGGCGCTGTCCGCAGCGGGCGCCTCGGCCTCTGCCTCCACCGTGCCAAAGTCCTTCGGCAGCACGGTCAGGGTGCGGGTGATGGTCTCGCCGTTCACCGTAATGTGTACCTCGTGCCCGCCGGAGGAGGCGTTATAGGCTGCCGGGATATAGGCACGCCAGCCCTCTGCGGCGCGCACGCACTGCACGCTGCCAAGGTCGGTCTCGATGGCAGGCACGGCGTCCCCGGTCATACCGGAGATGCGCACGCCTACCGTGCCGCCCTGCTCCACCCGCTCGGCAGAAAGCTCCACCTCCGCGCTGGCCTGCAGGGTGAACCGGAAGCTGTACCGGTACCAACCGGTGGGCTTTGCGGGGCGCTCCAGCCCCAGATTTTTGCGCAGCTGGCCGGTGCTGCCGCCCTCGAACTGGGTGATGACCCCGCCCTTGGGCACGCGCCACGCGGTCAGCTCCGCCTTATACTCGCCGTTCGCAGGGAAGAGGAAGTTCTGGTACTCCCCCGCGCTGCCCGCAAACAGCACATCCCCCGCCGCATTCTGGATGGTCAGGGCGGTGTAGCAGGTCCACTCCGGCAAAGAAAGTTCCGGGTGAGCGGTGTACAGCACACCCAGCTTCTGCACACTCAGGGTGGCGGGGCTGGCGAACACCTTATCCAGCTGACCACCCAGCAACGGCACCTGCCAGCAGGAGCCGTTGGCTTCCAGCGCCTGCCCGCCGAACTGTGCCGCACCGTCCGGACAGCCGCCCTCGGTGGTAAAGGCATAGCTTACCCCCATCACAGCCGCCAGCAGCACCACCACACCCAGCGCCACACTGATGATCCAGAGCAAAAAACGCTTCATGTTCCTTCTCCTTATGTACAAAAAGGGCGCACCGATGCAGTCCGTTCAGACAGACTGCTCCGTGCGCCCCGATGTGCTCATCTTCCCGGTAGTTTCCGGTATTTCAGGATCATTCTGCCTCGGTCTCGTCCTCGGCAGCAGCTTCCTCCGGCTCTACGGTTTCTGCGTCATCCTCGCCGAACAGCAGGCGCTCGTATTCGTCCAGTTCCTTCTCGCGGCGGTTCAGGTAAAGTGCCACAGCAGCCAGCGCACCAGCCACAGCAGCCAGAACAGCGATCACAGCGACCAAGCAAGATTTTTTCATAGATTCAGTACACTCCTTTTTGCAGTTGAAACGTTGTTTCAGCTTGATTTTTCCAGCGGGCGTCCCGCAAAAGGATCTTGATGCAAACGGCGATCAGCGCCGCTTTGTAGCTTTTATTATACCCGCTCCCGCCCAAAATTACAACCGTTGCACCCTAATTTTCACGCCCCGAAGGTGCTGCGGGGCACAGTTTGGGCAGTGTGCCGGTTTTGGCGCGGTTCATTACAGCAAATTGCCAATATCACAGCAACAGCGGCTTATACGCCCGGAACGCCCCGGGCAGGGCGTAGGTGGTGCGCAGCTGCTCCCGGCTTGCCCAGACATAGCCCGCCGGGGCACTCTGCACCGGAACGTGCAGCTGTACCCCGGACATGAGCCACTCGATGTGGGTAAAGATGTGCTTTGCGGCGGGCAGGGCGGCGGGAGCTGCCGTGCCGGTGTCCAGCCCCAGTGCCGCAAGCCGCGCCATCACCTCGGCCTGCAAAAGATGCTCGCCCTCCCACAAGACCGGCTGCCACAGCCCGGCCAGCAGGCCTTTTTCCGGCCGCTGCTGCACCAGAAAGCCCGCCGGGCTTTCCACAAGCGCCAGCGTTACCGGCACAATCTTGCGGGGCTTTGGCTTTGCCTTTTGGGGCAGCTGGGCGGTGGTGCCCGCCGCCCGGGCAAGGCAGACTTCTGCCAGCGGGCACTGCCCGCACAAAGGTGCGCCATTGGGCACGCAGACCAGCGCGCCCAGCTCCATCAGCGCCTGATTGTAATCCCCGGCCTTTTCCGGCGGCTGATGCTCCATGACCCGGGCGGTAAAGGCCTTTTTTACCGTCGGTTCTGTAATAACACCGGGGTCATTATACAGGCGGGAAAACACCCGCAGCACATTGCCGTCCACGGCGGGCACAGGAAGGCCGAAGCTGATGGACGCAATGGCCCCGGCGGTGTACTCCCCGATGCCGGGCAGCGCCCGCAGGGCGGCGTAGTCGGCGGGCAGCTGCCCGCCGTACTGCGCACAGACGAGCTTTGCAGCCTTTTGCAGGTTGCGCACCCGGCTGTAATAGCCCAGCCCTTCCCACAGCTTATGCAGCTTTTCCTCCTCGCAGGCGGCAAGCGCGGGGATATCCGGCAGCGCTTCCAGAAAGCGGTAGTAATACGGCAGCACCGCCGACACCCGGGTCTGCTGCAGCATCACCTCGCTGAGCCACACATGGTAGGGGGTGGGGTCCTCCCGGAAGGGCAGACTGCGGCGGTTCTTGTAAAACCACTCCAAGAGGGCAGGCGAAATATTTTCCACTTGTTTTGTGCTCCTTGTTGAAAAATGAAGAACAAGAAAGCCGCCGCAGAGGCGGCGGCTTTCTTTGATTACAGTATGCGCGCTTCTCAGAAGCCGTATGCGGTGCGGGGGAAGGGCAGCACGTCACGGATGTTCTGGATGCCCGTGAGGTACATGATCATCCGCTCGAAGCCCAGGCCGTAACCGGCGTGCTCCACGCCGCCGAACTTGCGCAGGTTCAGGTACCACTCGTAGTTGGTCTTGTCCATGCCCAGCTCGTCCATGCGGGCCACCAGCTTGCCGTAGTCCTCTTCACGCTGGCTGCCGCCGATCAGCTCGCCGATGCCGGGCACCAGCATATCTGCTGCGGCCACGGTCTTGCCGTCGGCGTTCTGCTTCATGTAGAAGCTCTTGATCTCCTTGGGGTAGTCGGTGACAAAGACCGGCTTTTTGTACACCACCTCGGTCAGGTAGCGCTCGTGCTCGGTCTGGATATCCACGCCCCACTCCACGGGGTACTGGAACTTCTTGTTGTTCTTTTTCAGAATTTCGATAGCCTCGGTGTAGCTGATGCGGGCGAACTCGCTGTTTGCCACCAGCTCCAGACGCTCGACAAGACCCTTGTCGATGAACTGGTTGAAGAAGGCCATCTCGTCCGGGCAGTTATCCAGCACATAGCGGATGACGTACTTGATCATGGCCTCGGCGTTGTCCATGTAGCCGTTCAGGTCGCAGAAGGCCATCTCCGGCTCAATCATCCAGAACTCCGCAGCGTGGCGGGTGGTAAAGCTCTTCTCCGCGCGGAAGGTGGGGCCGAAGGTGTACACCTTGCCAAAGGCCATAGCCATGGCCTCGGCCTCCAGCTGGCCGGAAACGGTCAGGTTGACCGGCTTTTCAAAAAAGTCCTTGCTGTAATCCACAGCGCCGTCCTCGGTCTTGGGCAGATTGTCCAGATCCAGCGTGGTCACGCGGAACATCTCGCCGGCACCCTCGCAGTCGGAAGCGGTGATCAGCGGAGAGTGGGCGTAGACAAAACCGTTCTCCTGGAAGAACTTGTGGATGGCGTAGGCTGCCACGCTGCGCACGCGGAAAGCGGCGTTGAAGGTGTTGGTGCGGGGACGCAGGGTGGGCATGGTGCGCAGATACTCCATGCTCATCTTCTTTTTCTGCAGGGGGTACTCGTCGGCGGGGCAGTCGCCCAGGATCTCCACGCTCTCGGCGTTCAGCTCAAAGGGCTGCTTTGCCTGCGGGGTGAGCACCAGCTTGCCCTTGATGCGCAGGCTGCTGTACAGACCGGTGTGGATGACTTCATCATAGTTTGCCAGCTTACCGGCTTCCAGCACCACCTGCAAGGTCTTGAAGCAGCCGCCGTCCGACAGGGCGATGAAGCCGATGTTTTTGGAGTCGCGGATGTTCTTTGCCCAGCCGCAGACGGTGATCTCGGTGCCGTCTGCCGGGGTGTTCTTGAACAGCGAAAGGATCTCGGTACGTTCCATAGTAGTTCTCCTTTATAAACAAAAAAGACAGCTTTTGCCCTGAAAGTTCAGGGCGAACAAGCTGTCTTGTAATGTCCGCGGTGCCACCTGAATTACCGGAAGTGTCCGGTCGCTCACGCGCTCTTTGTTTAAGCGCTGTCCCTGTAACGCTGGACCTGCGGCGCACCTACTGAGCGGCAGACGCGCTGCCGTGTTCAGTTTGCTGCTCCCGGGTGTTCGTTCACGCGGCGCACGGGCGCGGCTCTCAGCTGTGCCGCACTCTCTGGGCCGGACGGCCCGCGCTACTTTTCCCGTTCCTTGCATTTGTTGTTTTAAAATAGCACGTTGGCGGCATTTTGTCAACCTTACGGTGCGGCATCAGGCAAATTTTCGCTTTTTTGCTTGTCAGAACGCCTTTTCTCTGGTAAAATGGAAAAAAGCGGTATTCCGCAAAAACAGATTCTGGAGGAGATCATGAAACACACACACCATATCATCCGTCTGCTGACCCTTGCCGTGGTCAGCTGCGCACTGGCAGCCCTGCTGAGCGGCTGCACCAAGGAGGAATTCATTGCCGGATACAACGAATTTATGTTCGGCGACTGGTTCCCCACCTACGGAGGCACTTCCCAGTCCGGCACATCGTATGATCCCGACCACGTCTACGACCCGCCAAACCCCGAGTGCGATGCCAAGATCTCCTCTCTGCTGAGCCAGCTGTACTCGCTGGAATCCTCGGCACGGTCTGCGGTGTCCTCCGCAATATCTGCCGCAAAGGATGAGTACCACGCTCTGCCCGCCGAAGAGCGGACCTTTGCCAATAAGGTCAGCATCGCCTACAAGCATCTCTCCTCGGTGGAGAGCACCTACGACAGTGCCGTCTCCTCGGTGGTCAGCGAGATGCGCCGCGTGCTGCGGGAGTATAACCAGCCCGAGACCGTGGCCGATCAGGCATGGAGTTACTATCAGTCTGCCAAGAGCAGCATGATCTCCAGCCTTGGCGGCTGACCCTCAACTTAATAGTGCATCCGCGAGGCCCTGTGCTGCCAGATATCCGGCGTACAGGGCCTCATTTAAGTTGTTGCCGTGCCCGCCGATCTCGATCAGCAGACTGCCGGTGGTCAGGTCCTGATTATAGAACCGGTAGCTGAACAGCACCGGGCGGGTAAGGCCGGGGTATTTTGCCTCCATGCTGCGCTCCCACGCAGCGGCAAAACGCAGGTTCTGCCGCCATGCGGGCAGCTGCACGCTGGTGCCGTTGTCGCACCCGCAGATGATCATCACCTGCGCCGCCTGCCGTCCGTCTATGGTGCACACCGGGGCGCAGCGGGTGCCGTTTTCCCGCTCGATGGCGTCGCGGTGGACGTCCAGCACCACCTTGATGCTGGGGTACTGCGCCAGATACTGCTGCACCACCGCCCGGCTGTTGGCATAGCTGCCGGTATAGCTGGGGTAGTCGTTCAGGGTCTCGTCGTGCAGGGTGCAGATGCCCGCCGCGTTGAGGGTATCGGCCATCACCCGCCCCACCGCGCACATATTGATGCTGCGGTCGGTGCTGCGGGCACCGTCCCCGGGGGTGAACCACAGCCCGGCAGAAAGGCGGTAGTCCTCGGTGGCGTGGGTGTGCATGATGAGCACCTGCGGCGCAGCGCTGTCCTTTTCGATGGCAAAGGGCAGGGGCTGCGCCGCCTCGGCGGCAATGTCTGCCGCCGTTTGCCGGGTGTTATTCTTGATGCTGCCCGCACCGCAGGGGATGTACTTTTCGCCGCTGCCCTGCCCGAACTGCTGCTCTGTCACCGCGCCTGCATCGGCAGGGCGGGCTTCGTCCGGCTGCAAGGCCACAAAATACTGCTCCACCCCGGTCTGCACCGGGGCGGCGGCCTCCTGCGCCGGAGAAGGTGCGGATGCAGCCTCCGCCGCGCTTTCCGCAGACGGTTCTGCTGCCCGGCTCTCCACCGCCTGCTGCCCCAGATGCAGCAGGGTCTGCGCAGCAGGCACCGGTGCTGCCAGAAAGGCCGCCAGCACCAGCGCGGTGCTGCGGGCAAAGATGCACAGGGCTGCAAACAGCACCGCAGCCTGCAAAAAGGGCACTGCCCTGCTCTGCCCCGCAGGCAGACGCCAAGGCTCTCTGCTGCGCATGGCAAGACCTCCTTTCCGACCAGTTGGACGATTTCAAATGCCCTCCGCTTGCGCTCTGGGCATAATTCAAGGAAAAATTATTTATAATTTCGCGTTTGTCGCGGCCTGCGGGCCGCTCCAAACGCATTTTCACGAGTGGGGTCGTAACAAAAAAGAGTTCTTTTTTCTTTGCGCCCCTTCGTGAAAAGGCAATTCTGAAAAATCCGCAGATTTTTCAGAATTGCAAAGTATAAAATACCTTTCCGCTGATTATGCGCAAAGCGAACGCGGCGCGCATTTTAAATCGTTCACCCCGTCAGCCAGCAGAGCTGCTGCACGGTAAGGCGGGGCTGCAAGGCGCGGTTGACGCTGCCCGCCAGCAGGGCCGCGCCGTGGGCGATGACGCTGTCCAGCGCACGGGGCGTGACCACAAGGTCTGCGCCCTCCTGCGCTTGCATCAGGGTGGGGATGCCCGCCGCCACCACCGGCACGCCTAAGGTGTCCCGGGTCAGGTGGCGGGTGTGGTCGGCCTGCGCCGGGTAAAGCCCTGAGTCCGAAAACTGCACCGTGCGCCCCAGCCGCTGCCCCTCGGCGGAGCAGAGACTGTCCACGCAGACCACCGCCGCCGGGCGCAGCTGCCCCACCAGCGCCGCCGCCAGCTGCTGCAGGGAAAGCCCGGTGGCTGCCGCCACCCCGGGCGCAACGGCTGCTACCGGGCGCAGCCCCCGCACCGGCGGGGCAGCGCCCGCGCCCATGGTGACAAGAATGCGCTGCACCGTGCGCGGGCCAAGGGCATCGGCGGTGATGCGGCGGTTGCCCACCCCCAGCACCAGCACCGGCCCTTCTGGCGGCAAAAGGGCCCGCAGCTCCCGGGCGCACACCTCGATGACGGCGGCGTCCCGCTCGTCCAGCACGCTGACGCTGGGCATTTCCAGCGTGACATACCTGCCCCGGGGGCGGCTGAGCCCCTCGCGGGCGATCTCCACCCTTGTCACCGTAACCCCGCCGTGGCGGGCGGTGGCCAACCGCACCCCTGCGGGCAGCGGCTGCGCTGCGCCCGAAAACAGCTCGTCAGCCATATCCGTAGTACGCATTTTCCACACTCTCCGTTCCTTTTTGGGGCAAAAGCCCGCTTTCTTGCCGGAAAGTATGGGAAAAATAAAACTTTTCCAAACAAAAATCAAAAAAACGCTTGCGCTGGTACGCGAAATATGGTATCATAGGGTGCGCTGTTATAGGTAGCCAAGGAGGTGGAACGAATGCCTAACATCAAATCTCAGAAGGACCGCGTCGTGCAGGCTGCTGCAGAGCAGGCTCACAACAAGGCCATTAAGACCAACCTGAAAACAGTCGTCAAGAAGGCAGACGCTGCCATCGATGCGAATGCCGCTGACAAGGACGCAACCGTCCTGGCTGCTGTTTCCGCGATCGACAAGGCTCGCGCTAAGGGTGTCATCAAGAAGAACACCGCCAGCCGCAAGATCAGCCGTATGGCAAAGCGTGCTAACAAGAACGCTTGATCGCGCAGTTTGATTGACGAACAAAACCTCTGTACCGGGTAACCGGCACAGGGGTTTTTGTTTTTTCCGCTGTTATGTCCCGCACAGCGCGGCAAGGCTCTGCCGCTGCACCGGTTCCAGCAGCTGCTCCGGCGGCAACGGCTGCGGCGGCACCACCACCCACCACACCGCCCACGCGGCGGGCACGACTGCCGCCAGCATAAGCCCCGGGTACAAAAGTGCGTGTTCGTGCAGCCACGGGCTGCCCGGCGGCAGCACCAGCGCCGTGCACAGGCACAGCGCCGCCCACAGCTCCCACAATACGGTCTGTCCGCTGTGTTTCATGCGCCTCACCTCCGTTTTGCCCCCAGTTTACCAGCCGCCGGGCGCAAAATGTGGCGAAACAGCGCGGGCAAAACATCAGTTCTGGTCGTGGCTTTTGCCCACAAGACTGCATACCACGCCGCAGACAAGGCTTGCGGTGATGCCCGCAGAAGCAGCGGTCAGCCCGCCGGTCAGGATGCCGATGGCACCCTTTTCCGCCACGGCGGTGCGCACCCCCTTTGCCAGCAGATGCCCGAAGCCCAGCAGGGGCACGCTCGCCCCCGCACCGGCAAACTCTGCCAGCGGCGCATACAGCCCCACCGCCGAGAGTACCACTCCCGCCACCACATAGCCGGTGAGGATGCGTGCCGGGGTCAGCTTTGTCAGGTCGATGAACAGCTGCCCCACCGCACAGATGGCGCCGCCTATTAAAAATGCCCACAGATAGTTCATTTCAGCTCTCCTTTTCCGGTGCGGTCAGTTCTACCAAATGCGCCACCGCCGGGATGCTCTCCTTCTGCAAAAAGGTGGTCTGACTCATCAGCGCCCCAGTGGCGAGGAACAGCACCCGGCGGCTGCCGCGGCGCAGCAGCTTTGGCAGGATATGCGCGCAGAGCACGGCGGCGCAGCAGCCCGCGCCCGAACCACCGCTCTTTACCCGCTGCTCCCCGGCATCGTAAAGCAGACAGCCGCAGTCCGCGTGGTTTTTCAGCAGCAGACCCTCTGCCGCCAGCAGCTCCCGCAGCATCTGACTGCCCACCAGCCCAAGGTCGCCGGTGTAGATGCAGTCAAAATCCCGCAGTTCTGCATGGGTATCGGCAAGATAGTGCAGCAGGGTGGCAGCTGCTGCCGGTGCCATGGCTGCGCCCATATTGTTGATATCCTTGATGTTATAGTCCTGCACCCGCCCAAGGGTGGCGGCGGCAACGCCCACCCCCTGCCCTGCCGGACGCAGCAGGCAGCATCCGGCGGCGGTGGCCGTCCACTGCGCGGTAGGAGTGCGCACCGCGCCATAACTCAGCGGGGTGCGGAACTGACGCTCTGCCGCGCAGAAATGGCTGGAGGTCATGGCCAGCAGGTTCTGCACCGCCCCGCTGCTGCACAGCGCCGCGCCCAGCGCCAGCGCCTCCGCCATGGTGCTGCACGCCCCGAACAGCCCCGCAAAGGGCACGCCCAGCTCCCGCAGTGCATAGCCGGAAGCGGTGCACTGCGCCTGCAAGTCCCCTGCCAGCGCAAGGTCTACCCGCTCGGTGGGCAGAGACGCCTTTTGCAGGCAGAGCCGTGCCGCCCGCAGCTGCAGCTGCTTTTCGGCGGCCTCCCAGCTGCACTGTCCCAGCCGGTTGTCGGTGGTCAGTTCGTCAAAGCCCGCCGCCAGCGGACCATCGCTCTCTTTTTTGCCGCCCACCGCCGCCTGTGCGGCGATGACCGGCGGGGTGTGGAACAACAGGGTATCGCCCCGGCGCTCTGTCATAAAATTTTCTCCTTTTTTTCTACAAAAAATGCCCCGGCACGTGCTATACTGGTGCTGCGGCGCTGCAATATCCGGCGGGGCTGTTCCGTATTATAAAGCAGAGGCCCCCAGCAGCCAGAGCACCGCGCCGTACACCACCGCCGCCAGCGTGCCGTACACGATGACCGGCCCGGCGATGAGGAACATCTTGGCGCCCGTGCCCGTCACCCGTCCCTCGGCCTTGAACTCGATGGCCGCGCTGACCACCGCGTTGGCAAAGCCGGTGATGGGCACCAGCGACCCCGCCCCGGCCTTTGCTGCCAGCTTCTGGTACCAGCCCAGCGTGGTCAGCACCGCCGAGAGCAAGATCAAAGTGCAGCTGGTCAGGGTGCCCGCCGCTTCGGCGTCCGCGCCCTGCCGTAGAAACAGCTGCCGCAGCCCCTCACCCAGCAGGCAGATGCCGCCGCCCACGCAGAACGCCCAAAGGCAGTCTGCCAGAAGCGGCGAGTGCGGCCCGGCCTTCTGCACCCGGCGTGCGTATTCCTGCGCTGTCATCTTCATCTTCCCGCGCCCCCTTTTGCGGATAGTCTGCCCGGGGCGGCGGGTGCTTATCCTTTTTTGTGAAAGAAGGTAGGTTCTATGCGTTCTTCCCATCACCGTAACCATCACGCCCGGCGTCTGCTCTGCCTGACGGCGCTGGCCTGCTTTGTGGCGGGCGGCACCGCCTACGCCTGCACCCGCAAAGCTGCTGTGCCGCAGCTGCCGGAGCTGCCCGCCGAGAGCCTTGCGCAGCCCGCCGAGAACGGCACGCAGCAGAGCCTCCTTACCGCCGCACAGGCGCAGGCGCTGCTGGACGACCCCCGCATGATCCTTGTGAGCCGCACCCACAAGATGCCGGAGGACTACCCTGTCGAGACCAAGGAGTGCGGCTCGGCCACCGCCATCAACAAGACCTTGCAGACCGAAGCCGCCGAGGCCTTTCTCTCCATGCAGGCCGCTGCCGCCAAGGACGGCGTGGATGTGCGGATGCAGAGCGGCTACCGCAGCGTCAGCTACCAGAAAAAGCTGTACGACAACAAGACCCAGTACTACCGCAACAAGGGCCTGAGCGAAGCCGCCGCCCGGGAAAAGGCGGCTGCCATCGTAAACCCGCCGGGCTGCTCGGAGCACAACTGCGGCCTTGCCGCCGACCTGAACAGCCCGGAGCACACCACCCTTGACACCGGCTTTGCCGACACTGCCGCCTTCCGCTGGCTGTGCGAGAACGCGGAGCAGTACGGCTTTATCCTGCGCTACCCCAAGGAGGCGGAAAGCGTGACCGGCATCACCTACGAGCCGTGGCATTGGCGCTATGTGGGCCCGGAAAACGCCGCTCTGCTCAACCAGAGCGGCCTGTGTCTGGAGGACGCAGTAGCCGTTTTGCAGCGCATTGCCGCCGGGGAGACCGTGACCGGTTAAAATCCGATGAAAACTGCCGGAAAACCCTGTGGGGTGCGTTGCAATTTACCTGCTGTTATGGTAAGATAAGTACAGTCTGCCCCGGCGCGCGATACCGCCCCGGGCTGTGACAGATGAATTCAACAAAAGAAGGAATATTTTATGATAAACCGCACAAAACTTTCTGTGATCGCTGTCAGCGCCGTGCTGGCTGTTGCCCTGACCGGCTGCGGCGGCAGCGCTTCTTCCGCGCCGTCCTCCGTGTCCAGCGCCTCTGCCTCTGCACCGGCTTCCAGCACTGCCGCCCCGGCAGCGGATACCGCTGAAAACGGCACCGCCGATCTGGACAGCGCCGTGGAGTCCCTGCTGGCTGCCAACCCCATCTCCAACCAGTTCGAGATCGCCGCCATGAATATCGAGTACGACTTCGGCCTGAAGGCGGAGGATGTAGCCGCCTACAAGGGCGTGAAGAGCAACGACAACGGCGACGCCGGCCTTGTGCTGGTGGTGGAAGCTGCTTCCGGCAAGGCACAGGACGTGGTGACCGCGCTGGAAAGCTACAAGCAGGATCAGGTGGCTTTCTACGGCAACTACGCCGAGTTTGCACAGGCACAGAGCAACGTGGAAAACGCCATCATCTCCTCCAAGGGCGACCGTGTGGTCATGGTGATCGCCTCCAACGCGTGCTCCGCAGACCTGAACAGTGCTGTGGACAGCGCCCTGAACAGCTGAATCTGATCTTCTGAGCCGGTGCCATCTGCGGCATCGGCTTTTTTCAGTAGAAAGCCCCTGATGAGGGGTATTTCTGCTGAAGCTGCGCCCGCATCCGTCATGCCACCTTCCCCCGGCCGGGGGAAGGCTGGACTCCCCTTCATCCTGTGTAAAAAAGGAGGCTGACCCCTTGGTTTTCAGCACCATCATCTTCCTGTTCCGCTTTTTGCCCATCACACTGGCGCTGTACTATCTTGCCCCCGCAAAACTGAAAAACACCGTGCTGTTTTTGTGCAGTCTGGTGTTCTACTGCTGGGGCGAGGTACGCTTTTTCCCGGTCATGGTGGCGCTTATCCTCATCAACTACCTCAGCGGCCTTGCCATCGAGCACTTTGATGCAAAGCCCGCGCTGCGCCGCTTCTTTCTGCTGGTGGCGCTTGTCGGCAGCTTGGGGATGCTGTTCTACTTCAAGTACGCAAACTTTGTGCTGCGCAGCGCAAACGCCCTGCTGGGCACCGCCTTTGCCGAGATACAGGGCATCGGCACTTTGCCGCTGGGCATCAGCTTCTACACCTTCCAGACCCTTTCCTACTCCATCGACGTCTACCGCCGGGATGTAAAAGCCGAGCGCAATATCATCGACTTCGGCGCTTATGTGGTCATGTTCCCGCAGCTTATCGCGGGGCCTATCGTCAAGTACCGGGACGTCTCCGACCAGCTGCACGTCTACAAGCACCGCTATAACCTCAAACAAATAGAAGAGGGCATGACCCTGTTCACCTTCGGTCTTGCCAAAAAGGTGCTGCTGGCAGACGCCGTGGGCGCGCTGTGGACGGATATCATCGGGGTAGCCGACAGCCCCTCCACCACCTTTGTGGGTCTGGCAAACGCTTCCACCCCGCTGGTGTGGCTGGGCATCATCGCATACAGTTTGCAGCTGTACTTCGATTTTTCCGGCTACTCCCTCATGGGCATCGGCATGGGCAAGATGCTGGGCTTCGACTTCCCCGCAAACTTCAACTACCCCTATATCTCCGCCTCCATCACCGAGTTCTGGCGGCGTTGGCACATGACCCTGTCCGGCTGGTTCCGGGAGTATGTGTATATCCCGCTGGGCGGCAACCGCAAGGGGCTCAAACGGCAGATCTTAAACCTGTTCATCGTGGAGCTGCTCACCGGCATCTGGCACGGCGCGAACTGGAACTTTATCTGCTGGGGTCTTTACTACTTTGTGCTGCTGGCGGCTGAAAAGCTGTTTCTGCTGCCCTACCTGAAAAAGGGCAAGGTGTGGCCGCATTTCTACACCCTGTTCCTTGTGGTGGTAGGCTGGGCGATGTTCGTGGGCAACGACACCGGCGTGTCCTTCGGGCTGCTGTTCCAGAAGCTCTTTATCCCCTCCGGCGGGGTGTCACCGCTGTATTTCCTGCGGAATTATGGCGTGCTGCTGGCGGTAAGCGTGGTGTGCTGCACCCCGCTGATCGAAAAGCTGTGGGACGTGCTGCGCAAGAACGTGGTCACCCGCTGCGCCGCCATCCTGACGCTGCTGGTGGTCTCCACCGCCTATGTGGTGGGCAGCACCAACAGCCCGTTCCTGTATTTTAACTTTTAAGGAGGCGGGAAGATGTCCAAACACGAGAAAAAGACCTCCTCCCTTTTGCACTACCCGGTGCTGGTGGTGTTCAGCCTGTTCTTTATCGGGCTGTTCGCGCTGGATATGGTCACCCCGGACCGCAGTTACAGCGAGCTGGAAAATACCACCCTGAGCCAGCGCCCGGCGCTGACCCAGTTCACCGCCAAGGGGCTGAACAGCTACTTTACCGCCTACACCAAATATGTCAAAGATCAGGTGGCGGGGCGCGACCAGTGGATCAGCCTGCAGAGCGTGGTGGAGACCACCCTGCTGCAAAAGCAGCAGAACGGCGGCATTCTGCTGGGCAAGGAGCACATGATGTTCCCCCGCACCTACGGGCTGCTTTCCAGCGAGGAGCGCACCCTGCCCAAAAACACCGCAGCGCTCACCAGCCTGTGCCAGCGCTACCCGGGCAAGGTGAATGTGCTGCTGGCACCTGCTGCCAGCGATATCTATAAAGAAAACGTGCCCGCAAACGCCCCCCTGCTGGACGAGGACGGCTACCTTGACCAGCTTTCCGCTGCGGTGCAGGCGGCCGGCGGCAGCTTTGTGGACGTGCGTCCCACCCTTACCGCCCACAAGAGCGAGTATATCTACTACCGCACCGACCACCACTGGACGAGCCTTGGCGCCTACTACGCTTACAGCCAGCTGTGCCAGACCCTTGGCCTTACCCCCTTTGATACCGCCGCCCACACTGCGCTGACTGCCGACGGCTTTTACGGCACCCACTACGCCAAGGCGCGCACATGGAACGCCGTGCCGGACGTGATCACCTACTACGACCTTGCCAACACCCTGACGGTATGGAACGTGACGGCGGCAGGCCAGCCCACCGAGGGACAGGCCACCGGCCTGTACGACACAGAGAAGCTCTCCGTTTATGATAAATACGCCATGTTCCTGCACGGCAACAACGGTTTAAGCCGGGTGCAGGGCAACGGCAGCGGGCGCATCCTTGTCATCAAGGACAGCTACGCCAACTGCTTTGTACCCTACCTGACCGCCAACTACGCCGACATTGACGTGGTGGACTTCCGCAACTACAACTACGGCTTGGACAAGCTGATCGCCGATAACGGCTACGACCAGATCCTTGTGCTGTACAACTTTGACAGCTTCAAGAGCGACCCCTACCTCTACCGCGCCGGGGTACAGGGCTAAACAGCCAAAAGCCTAAATTATTGCAGTCTATTTTCACAAATTTATAGCCGCAATTTCATGCGTCCCGCCAGTTTTTGCACAGATGTGCCAAAACCCCTTGATAAAATCCGACCACTGTTGTAGAATGGCCATATAGAGAACAATGCTCTATCAGCCTTTGGGTATAGACGCCGGGGGATCGGGATGCAATGCGGCATTTCCCTTTGACAAAGGAGTATTGATGATGAAAAAGATGAATTATCCCGCAGATTATGCGGTACTTTCCAACGAAGAAATGACCTATACCACCGGCGGCGGCGCAGTGGATGATGCTGCCAGTCTCGCCACTACTGCCGCAACGGTCGTAGGTGCTGTGGTGCTGGCCTCCAGCTACATCTGGGGCATCAAGCAGGCACGCACATGGCTGCAGCAGGACGGCAACAAGGACGGCAACTTCTTTACCGTGATGGGCCGCGCCACCGATGCCCTTGCCGCCGATATGGGCAAATCCGCCGGCAACTTTGTGCGGGATGCCGTTTCCACCATCATGGTGGTGGCACTGGCTCCCCTGAGCGCCATTCTGCTGGTCGTGCGCTGAGACCCTTTATTCAGAAAAAGCGGTGCGTTTTTGGGTGCACCGTTTTGGATAGCTTTGTTTCAAAAGGAGTGTTATTATGGAAAAAATGATGATGCCCGCGTATTACAACGTCCTGTCCACTGAGGAAATGACCTACACCGAAGGCGGCGCTACTGCTACCATGTCTGAGGCTCTGCTGTGCTGGCTGATTCCTCCGTACGGCTGGTTCAAAGGCGTGACCGCTGTCCGCGACTACCGCCGTAAGAACCCCAACACTTGGATGGAGAAGGGTCTGGATGCTCTGGCTACTGATATGGAGAAGAGCACTGCCAACACCATCCGCGACCTCGCCTGCGCTGCATGGTTCGTCACTTCAACCGCTTCTGGTGTCGGTCTGGTCATCAACGCAGCGATCATCCTGCTCTGATCCATCTTATCTCATAAGACCGGCTCGGAGTACACCAAAGAACAAAGCAGGCGGAGGCGCTGCCCGAAAGGGCAGCGCCTCCG
>ERZ838118.429-NODE-429-length-59073-cov-11.115626_pt1 | contig 59073 bp, 47 predicted proteins | sample MGYA00519863_ERZ838118 | MGnify/ENA primary metagenome ERZ838118 (study PRJEB31850, sample SAMEA3708827) | human gut metagenome | biome: human gut; feature: human-associated habitat; material: faeces | place: China | collected 2014 ...
CGGCTGCGTGTCCCCCGCCGCGGCGGGGGCGGCGTAGGCCGCGGGCCCGCACAGGGCCAGGGCGGCCGCGACCGCGAGGACGGCGGCGGCCCCGGAAACTCGTTTCATGGAGCGTTTCATGGAAAATCCCCCTAATCTAGCAACGGTTTAGAGTCTACTAGATTGGGGGGACGCGAGCCAAGCCATGGTGCGCCGAACGGTTAGCCACAAGGTCGCATTCGGCGCCAATGACCTCATCCGTATAACCATTGAGCTCCAGATGACCGGCATCGGTCCACACCCAGCCAACGCCCGAGACGTCTGGCTCGCAGCACGCAACGTTGCCTATAAACATGCTCTCCGTGTCCGCGGTAAAAGAAGGCCCGCCCAGCAAAACGCACGGACAGGCCATAGCAACAGGCAATTCGACGCAAATCGTTTGAGCAGGCGACGCGCGGAAGGAGCGTATAAGACGGTTTTCTGCTGGCTGTCAGCCGCGGTATCCTCATGGAGACCTAATTGTCGCCGGAATTAAAGTCCCCGGCGCGGACTCACCTTATCTCCCCGGTGCGGGCTCGATATCCTCTCGGATATCTAATCGTCTTGGACTTTAACCTGCCCAAGCACAGTACAGCTTTTACGTGCCGCCACACGGAGCTTAGCTCGTGGACTATTTTCTAAAATATAGACCTTCAAAGCAACTTGGGTTCAAGCACGGACAAACAAAACAGGCACTGAATACAAGACTTGTTTATCAATAGTTATCAATCGCATGCGTTACCAGCAAATATCGTCTGTCTCATACGCTGCGATACAATCAATCTCACCAAATGCTAAACCAGCATCCCGAAGGGAGCAACGTGCTAACAATTCACTATGGTGATATGGAAAACGTTATCTATAATACGTCGGTTTACTTCGATAACGTCTATTCGCCCGAATGGTTTCAAGATGCTTTTGCGCAAAGAATTATTAAATCCATCGATAAAGGCAGTGTGGTTGGACCCGGCGCAATAAACACCAAGATCCTAGGCATTATCCCACCGGAAAGGCTATCGGGCGGAACTAAGACGCTGCTACTCATGTACTTCATGCCTCAGAACATATACAACGCCACAACCTGTGGCGACAATTGCGCTTACTGGATTCTGAGAATCGCCGCACAGCACGATCTGACAATCAACCTCTACCATCTGATGGATTTTGGAAACGGCAAGTTCACGGCAACCGTTGCAAACACGGGTGATGTCGTTCACACGATGTTCGACCTTGTCCCTATAGCCGCAAAATGCCTAAGGGAGAACTCCTGACGCACGTTTTTGATATGAGAAGAGCCACTTGAACGAGGAGTACTTGAACCCCACCGCTCTTGCAGCTCTTGAGGGCACTTTGCCAGATCTCGTAATTACTTTGCGCTAAAGCGAGGAGTGCTCACTGTCGGAGGATAAGTTCGGTCCGAGCCAGGAATCGCCATCCAAAAAGAACTCCGGCCAGCGCTGCATAAACAGCGTCTGCTCGCGCTTCCAGCGGCGCAGCTTTTCCTCGTTTGCCTCTTCCCTGCCGCGCGAGGTGAACTCGCAGTGGTACAGCTCGGCATAGGGCATTTGCCCTCCTCCAACAAAACACTGTCACTAACTTAGCCCACCAACCTCGCCATTTGTTAAGCAACAAGTGCGAGCGGTAGGTATTGATCTACAACCGTTAGGGATTGAAAAGAATGCAGTAGCCGAAAACGTAATATCTTCCGATTGGCGTGGCATAAAAAAATAGAGGGCGTCCCATAAAGAGAAGCCCCCTTGCAAAACGGCCGAACCGCTTTTCGAAGTGGGAAATATTTTGCACCAGATGACTAGGGATCGCAAGAAGGCATATCTTCAGCGTCACACAAATACCATGCGCCGATCACTTTCGACAAAAACGAGAAGGAGGAAGTTATGACCTCAGCACCTTTATAGTAGTTGATGTTGCGATTTGCCCTAGAAATAAACTTGGAAAGCGATTGTGCTTTGTGCTTAATAACGCCTTTAGACGACACCTCTTTGTGCAGATATAGCGTTGTGACAATCTGGCGTATTCTCTCATTGCTCATCCTTGCTTTACGCTGATAAGAGCCAACCCCATCTATTTTGCTCAATGCCTTCATAACACCGTTATTTGCCCTTCGGGCATTCTCACCCGAAGCAAGACCATTAAGAATGCAACTATTGTGAGCACACGCGTTGCGGAGATCTTTTGCCGCGCGAAGCAAATAAAACCTATCGCGAAGCTCAGCATCGTCAAACCGTTTGGCGCAAAACAAAATGAATGGATTAAAGGCACCAAAGGTAATAACTTCCAGAAAGGCCCAGGCAGGCATATTAAAACCACTGTATTTTGCAAGAATGCCTGCAGAATAGGCACTCGACTCACAACGAGAAATCTCTTTTTTGACCCAGTTGGTCACATTCCCCTTGCTATCAAATGTATCCTGCTCGCTTAAATAGTCTTGAACGATTTCGTAACCGTCCTCGGCATGCTGCTCTATCCTGCCCAGCAAGTCAACTTTGCAGAAGTGCTCAATATCAAGAGTGAGCGAAATCATCTCGTTTCGAAGCAACATATCAATAATCGAAAGGTCAACAAGCATCTTGAAATCTAAGTTGACATATTCACCCTTGCGTTTTCCATCAGAAACCTTTGGAAATCCGGTGCGGTACGAGCGCAAGCGAAAGTAATTGTTGTTCTTCGTCAGATACTCGACCGCCTCTGCCTCGCTCATATAGCGGAAACGGACACCCTTGCTCTTAAGATGGGAGACTTGTTCCCAAGGAGTAAGCCAAGGCTTTTGATCGCACATATCTTGTTGACGAATAGGACTATTCATTGCGCTCTCCAGCGTATTTGATGAAATAACAGATCTAATTTTATCCTAACTGTAAATACCTATTAAACAGCCGGACGCTCATGCAAATACATCATGGCACGCCGCCGCTCATCTCGCCTTGAGCTCGTGACAACATTTGCATTAGCTTCCACAGAATTAGAGGGAGCATCCTCTCGCTATCTCATTTTGAGCTGAGTAACATCGTAAATTGACCCGACCTGAGCCACTATCCAGCACACGGTCCAGAAAAATCTCCCAAGAAAGAAGTACTATTATCGCACTTACACCCACCAAGGCTCCTCTTCATACTTTTCCGCATAGGGAGAACGACACCTACTAGCAAACTTGTAAACCAGTACGTAGAGTTCATATGCATCGCGATCTAAGCGCGCCATTCCTTCTCGGTCGTATCGTGTCTGTTCCTTTTCACACTTTTTAATAGCGCTAAGCAAGTCGTAGTAGCCGCAGTCTCGGCTGTTAAAATGATGACATTTTCCGACAATATCTTGATAATCATTGCGAATTGCATCGATTTTTCTAGCAATGGCAGATATTTGTTTGAACTTACGTGTCCCAGGAAAGTATGCAAGCTTTGATTTCAGAATGTAGACTTCGTCTTCGGAGGGCAATTTAGCCTCCAATCGAAGATAGGATCCTACTGACTTTCGAAGTCTATTCTCCAAATGAAGCAGATATCGTCGCGTATGAGAATCTTCATCTGAGTAGTAACGCTCGCATTCATCCCTTTCGCAATGTTCAATTACCTGAACTAAAGAATCCCTTTGTTCATGCCTATCATCCGATATGCAAAGCAATTGGGAGACGCATGACTCTTCTTCCTCGTAATAAGCCAAAAGAAGTCCCAAGGTATCTTCGCATCGAGATAGATGCTCAATGTAGCATTCATCCATTCCGCCTAGCTCAGACAATAACGGCTGAATGCCAAATAAAAAACGATCTTCAAGTTCCCGACATCGGTCGCTGTATTCAATTACCCCAACAAACAAAGATGATATTCCTGCACCTAAAACCGCTAACAAAACCTCGTTCATCTGTTCATCCGTCAAAATGACCGCGTTTAGAGGGCAAATATAGAAAATAAACGAGATAGCAGCAACGATGGATGACGCAATTACGATCGTTCTCGATAATCTCATGCTGTTTCACCCTCAGACAAGCGGATTGCGTTTGAAATCCCAATAATCGCATCAACACGCATAAGAAAAGCTAAGCGTAGGCTCCACGAATCAAACACCGGAAATATAGCAAAAACCCAACGCTTTCACAGCTCCTGAGCACCCTATGCTGGATTTTCACATCACCTCGCACTAAAGCGAGAAGTACTCGCTCTCGGCAGATATGTTCGGCCCCAACCACGGATCGCCCTTCAGGAAGAACTCCGGCCAGCACTGCATGAACAGGGCCTGCTCGCGCTTCCAACGGCGCAGCTTTTCCTCGTTTGCCTCTTCCCTGCCGCGCGAGGTGAACTCGCAGTGGTACAGCTCGGCATAGGGCGTAAAAATGGTGCGGTAGCCCGCCTCCCACACGCGCAGGCAAAAGTCTGCGTCGTTAAAGCCGACGGCGAATTCCTCGTTGTAGCCGCCGACGCGCTCAAATACGTCGCGTCGCACCATCTGGCAGGCACCCGTTACGGCGCTAAAGTTGCCCGGGCGCACAGCACGGGCAAGATAGCCCTCGCGCTTTGCCGAGAAGTCCTGGTTGGCATGGGCAAGTGCGCCACGCACGCCGACCAAAATGCCAGCGTGCTGCACCAGATGGTCGGCAAAATAGAGCTTGGCACCCACCACGCCTGCATCGGGACGCTGCAGATAGCCCATCATCTCTTCGATAAAATCGGGGCTTATGACCTCGGTATCGTTGTTCAGCAGCAGCAGGTAATCACCCTTGGCATGCTCCACGCCAAAGTTGATGATCTGGGAGTAATTGAACTCGCCCGGCCAACACACAACGCGCGCGATGTCCTTGCCTTCGGATGCTGCAGCCACGCGCTCTGGCAGGGTTTCGTAATACGCAAACGTCTCCGGGGCTTCGCTGTTGTTCTCCACCAAGACGATCTCGTAATTGGCATACGTTGCCTTCTGGGCGATCGACATCACACAGGCATCGAGCGTCTCAACGTGGTCCTTGGTGGGAATCACAATGCTCACCAGCGGCGCAGGCTCCGGCAGCGCATAGCGCATGCGGTAAACAAACGGCGTCTCGGTCTCTTCGACCGCTCCGCGAACGCCCAGCGCGTTAAAGTGGCGCTGAAGCGCGAGGCGCCCGGCTTCAATAGCATACGGCTTGCTATCGGCAGAGCCATCGGCGGTCGATCCCGGATGCACGCGCCAGTGATACAGCACGTGCGCGACATGCTCAAACCGTGCGCCCGCCGCAAGACAGCGAAGCGTAAGGTCGTAATCCTGGGCACCCGCAACGTCTTCTGGAGATGTACCAATGTGATCGATGAGCGCCTTCTCCACCATAAGGAAATGCGTCACGCAATTATGGCTATAGAGCAGGTCGACGTTGAGCCGCGTCTTAAAGACCGGCTGGCCCCACTCCCCCGTTTTCTGGAACATGTCCTCGTCGCAGAACAGGACCTGGGGACGCTCGCCCTTGGCAGCCTTGTTCAGCGCGGCAACATAGTGGAATAACGCGTCCGGTTCCAGAATGTCGTCATGGTCCAAGAACGCGATGTAGTCGCCCGTCGCTTGTTCAATACCAGCGTTGGTGTTGACCACAATGCCGCCGTTGCCGGACAACTCGATGCGGCGAACGCGCTCGTCATTGGCGTCGGCCGCAAGATTAGACACCGCGTCCCATTCGGGCGAGGCATCCATCAGCAGCAATTCCCAGTTGTCATAGCTCTGGGCTAGCACCGAGTCCAGCAGCTCGCGCAGGTAGACCCGATCGGTCTTGTAGCACGGCACCACAATGCTCACGAGCGGCCTATAGGCAAAGGCCGCCGAAGCGACACGTTGGCACGCCAAATCGCCCGGCTTTGCGCGATGCTGCTCAAACCAACGTCGATAAGCTGCGTCGTCTGCACGCGCGTCCTTCATACGGTTCCAGCTGTCGTCGACCATGCCGTTGTACAGGCGACCATCCATGGCGCAAAAACCGCTCTGGATCCGCTCTGTGGGATCGCTCGCAATCGCGACAAAATCCCGTATATCCTGAGGCATCTCAACGCTCAGATACGTTTTATTGACGCGGCAACCGTTGCGCTGGGGAACATCGACCTGCGATTCAAACACATGCACGGTGACATCGATGGCATTCATATGCGTATCAAAGATCTGGAGCTCAGGTGCGCACTGGGGGTCTCCCGCCCAGGTGACCTCATAGCGCCACACCGCGCCGGCGTCGGCCGGCAAATAGCGAATGGCATCGATCTCGTAGCGACCGCAGCGCTCGCCGCGCTGCGCATCGCGAATCAGTGCGCACAACGCAGACTTTGCTTTGTAGTTAATCTTGGATTCCAGCTTGGCCACGCGGCTATCGAGGCGAATGGAGCCCAACCTTTGGCCACCGGATGCAAAAACGACATCCATCGACGAGCCATCCAAAAACGGAAGCACCAAAACGGCGAGCTCGCGCTCGTAATCGGAAACGGAAGGGCAAAGCGCCAGCACACGGCCATGATCGACCGGGAGCACCAGCGACGGCACATAAGAACCGCTCGTCGTCGCATGGACAAACGCCTGAGAACCCTCCCGCTCAATAAGCGCGGCGACATCCTGACCGGCAAAACGAAGCAGCACAAACAGACGGCCCTGACTGCGGCAAAGTGCCAAACGCTTGATACTCATCTACACTTCTCGCTTTCCCAGGGCGTTCGCCGCCATGCGCTTGCAGGCACCCAGGCGGCCAAACCTCAAGACGTCGTAATCGAACATGAGCTTTTTGCACTCACGGGCATTGGGGGCCTTGCTGGTAAGCGCCGCACGCACCATAGCAGCAACAGGAGGAGCGCATGGTGCGAGCGCAGTATCGCTGCCCACGGCAGAGCCGGCAAGCGCCGTGGCAACGGCAGCAAACACCTTGCCGCAGTCCGAACCCAGCAACCTGAGCGCATCGTACAGCACCAGATCGCATAGGAAGTACGCCAGGTCATCGGCATGCTGGACATCGAGACCGTCGCGCTGCCAGTCAGCCAGCACCGCGGAGTAAATCTTCACATGCTCTAGCAGACGTGTCTCGTCGTCGTAGCGCATGGTGTCCATGAGCGAACCCTTGCGCGCCACGCGGTAGTCATACAGCTTGTTCGAGATAAGCGCGGTCTTATGCGAACGACCGTACACGACAAAATCGAAGACCTGGTCCTCGCCATACTTGACGGTTTCGTCGAACACGATTCCGTTGCCCAGCAAAAACTCACGCTTGCAGGCGGTGCGCCATGCAAAGGGGCGAGATGCTTCCTTAAACAGCAGGTCAGAGCTATAGCCCACAAACGACACATCGCGCGGGCTCAGCACATAGTTAAGCCACGGATACCCCGCCTCCAGCGGATACGGATTCGCGCCAAAGGTCAAAACGTCGCAGTCCTCGCGCTCAAAGGCATCGACGATCACGCGGCATGCATCGGGCGTGAAGCGGTCGTCGGAATCCAAAAACGCAACGATAGGCGCCATGGACGCGGCGATGCCTGCATTACGCGCACTCGACAGACCGCCGTTCTCCTTATCGACCAGCGTAAAGCGCGCGTCCTTTTCGCAATAGGCAGCCGCAATATCGCGCGAGCCATCCGGTGAGCCATCGTTGACCAGCACGCCCTCCCAATCGGGCATATCCTGCGAAAGCAGGGAGTCCAGGCACCAGGCCAGGCACTCCTCCACGTTATAGATGGGAACGACAACGGAAATCTTGGGGGTAGCCATAGTCACTCGCTCCTACTGTGCGGCCGGAACGTCATCAGGGTGCGGGTTGTCGCCGTAGGTGCGCTGATACGTCAGCACGCGCCAGACCAGCGGCAGGCCGCCAATCTTAAAGTAATGCTTAAACGTATTGAGCTTGCCCGGCTTCTTAAAGTCAAAGCGCGAATCGATATAGGCGCGGGGCGACTTGACCATCAGGCGCAAGTCGGTCTCGCCGCGCGGGTCGAACAGCGATAGGTCAAAGCGACCGGCATCCCAATCGGCCCTCAGCTCGGGTGAAGCCTTCTCCCAAAACTGCTCGCGCAACTCATCGACCAGGCGCTCATCATTCCAACGGTACGTATCGACCTTCATACGCATTAAAATGCCCTGAAGCTGAGCCTTAAGCTCGGGGCTTTCATCCAAAAAGCGCTGCATCTCGGCATATTCGTCGCACACGCAAAACACCTTATTGGGCGAATTAACGGAGCTCTTCTCGTTGTCTTGGCGATAGCACAAAATGGGGTCCGCGATAAACGCAGCACGCTCGGCGCATGCCCAGACCTTAAAGGTAAAACCCGCATCCTGATACGAGGCACCCGGCGTGGGAAGGAACCGAATCTGATTGTCGTTGAGGAACTCGCGCCGATAGATAGCCGACCAAATGGAAGGTTTGCGGTAGAAGATGCCCGGGCGATCGACGGGGCGATACGCGGCGCCCGTCATATGCTCGTCGACAATCCCAAACAGCTCACGGCGCTCGCTGGGCGTGGACCAATACAGGTAAAAGTCGCCCTTTACCACATCGGCATGCTCGGCATCGGCCTTGGCGACCAGCTTTTGGAGCGAATCCTCAAACATAAAGTCATCGGACTCAAGGATGCCCACATACTCACCGCGCGCCATCTCCAGGCCGCGGTTCATCGAGTCGCCGTAGCCGCTGTTGGCCTTGTCGATCATCTTGACGCGGGGGTCACGCTCCATGTACTCGCGAATGATATCCGGCGAGCTGTCGGTCGAACCGTCGTTAATGCAGATAATCTCGATGTCCTTGAGTGTCTGCGCCACGGCGGAATCGAGGCACTCGCGCAGATAGCGCTCAACATTGCAAATGGGAACAAGCAGCGAAACTTTAGGGGTATCAGAGTTCTGCAAGAGAACCTCCTGTTGAATAGCGTGTAACAGGGTTATTTTAGCAGCCGAGTTGCGGCGGGCGGCAGCGCTTGGAATTAGATAAAGCGCTCCAGGCAGGCTTTGAGACCGCGAGTCGAAAGATAGAACAGCGTAGCGTCTGCCATCGAAACGCCTGCGGTCGCCGCAACGAGCTTGCGGGCAACACGGCGAACGGCGCCCTTAGCAGGCATATCCGCCCACTCCGTTCCCAAAAACGTCGTGAGGTCCATGTTGACGCGAACGGCTACACGGCGGTAGTCATTAGCGTCCAAGCGTGCCAAATCAAACACAATAAGGTCCAGGAACCAGGTGATCAGCTCGCCGGGACACAGGTCCAAAAGACCGTAGGCCGCCCAATCCTCCAAGACCTCCTCGAGCATCCTCATGTGGGTGTCAAGCTTTTTGGCGCGAGCCTCGGCACTGTTGAACTCGTGAGTCGCCGATTCGCTCTCCATCACGTAGTGGTAGAACTTGTCCGGTATGACGACGGTCTTGTGGGCAAGCGCATAAGCCGCAAATTGGAAGACGACGTCCTCGCCCAAAGCCAAACCGGGGGCGAAGCGAATGCCTTCGCGATTGAGCAGCTCGCGCGAAAAAGCCGCACGGCAGGCATAGGGCTGCGCATTCGAATGGAACAGCAGTTGGGGATCACGGGCGCCGAAGGTACCAGCTTTGGGGCTCATGAGTTGCTGGACGCGTTTAGGTGCGGCGTCGGACGGCTCGCAAACGCCGCCAAAAACGGCGACGTCGGCATCTGCAGACTCCATGGCATGCAGCACGCGCTCGACCGTCTGGGCATCGATGTAATCGTCGGCGTCCACAAAAAAGACTGTCTCGCCCTCGGCGGCATCGATACCGGCATTTCGAGCACACGAGACGCCCGCATTTTCCTGGTCAATCACCAGTACGCGATCGTCGGCCTGCGCGATCTGGCGCAACACGTTCAACGAATCATCAGTCGAACCGTCGTTGACGCAGACAACCTGAATCGAGCACTCGGACTGGGCCAACAGCGAATCGACGCATCGCTGAATGGAGCGCGCAGAGTTGTAAACGGGGACGACAAAGGTAGCTTTAGGACACGAGGCCTCTCCCATGCCGACCTACCCCCTCAGCGATTCGATGAGGAAGGCGGCGACCACGCTTGGGCCTCCAACCGAGGCGTAATACTTAGCACGTCCCAGGGTGGCGTCCGTCGCAAAGTGCGGATGCTCATCCACCCAGGCCTCGGGGCCCTTGAGGATGGCGGCAAGATTCGCGCGCTTCCACGGCTTAAGGTCGTCAAGCGAAAACTCACCCGCATCTAGGGCGGCTTGGAACTCCTTGGCCATTTGCACCAAGAACTCCTTATAGAACTTAGGCGCCAGGCGCACGTAGTTCCACATGTACGAATCGTACTTAATGAGCTGATTGAACTTGAGCATGCGCGCGACATCGCCGCTTGCGTGGTCGCGGGCATAATCCTCTCGAATCCAACGCTCAATTTCGGCATACTCGGTATTGACGCAAAAGACCTTAGCCGAAGAATTGACCGAGGAATTCTCGTTGTCCTGGCGATACGACAACACGGCATCGTGCAGGTAAACTGCCTTATCGGCGCACGCGATCACCTTAAAGGCAAATGACGTGTCCTGAAAGGATGCCCCCGGAGTCGGCAGGAACGTAATGCCGTTGCGCTCAAGAAAATCGCGACGGTACACGGCCGACCAAATCGACGGCTTTTGCTTAAAGAACTGCGTTGTATCGCTCGGGTGCACCGGCTTGCCACAGTCCTTGGCTTTAAACATCTCGTGCAGCGAACGGCGCTCCTCGGGCTTAGACCAGTAGAAATCAAAGTTCGCCTTCGCAAAGTCGGCATTATTGGTATCGGCGGCCGAGACAAGCTTTTCGAGTGCGTCGGGCGCCATAAAGTCATCGGACTCCAAGATGCCAACGTACTTGCCACGCGCCATCTCCAGACCGTGGTTCATCGAGTCGCCGTAGCCGCTGTTGGCCTTGTCGATCATCTTGACGCGCTCATCGCGCTCCATATACTCGCGGATAATCGCCGGCGAGTTGTCGGTCGACCCGTCGTTGATGCAGATGATCTCAATATCCTTGAGCGTCTGCGCCAAGGCGGAATCGAGACACTCGCGCAGGTAGCGCTGAACATTGTAAATGGGAATAAGCAGCGACAGAACAGGGCTGTCAGAGGCGTTAGTAGACAAATGTGCTCCTTAGGAAATACCTGTCGTTTCATGGTATCAAAGGGCCAGCGCGCTAGCGGGCGTTTATATAATCTATGGAGCTCGCAGAGGCAAACCGATACGAAAGGACGTCATGCAGCCCAAAGCCGCACGCAACATATCCATCGAAGCGCTGCGCTTGGTCGCGGTCGCCGGGATTGCGATATTCCACACGTTTCAGTGGACCTTCCAAGCCGTCTGCGTCGGCGCCGTGGAATATACCCCACTTGCGATGTTCCCCTACTCCGGCGCGCTCGGCTTTATCAACCTGCTGGGCTGCTGGGCCAACGAGGTCTTCTTTATGATCTCGGGGTACTTCCTTATTCCCTCGGCGGTACGCGCCCTCCAAAACGGTTCGTCCGCGCTGGACCTCGCTCGTAAATCGTTTATGCGGTTAAAGAAGATCTTCTTGCCAACGCTCTTTTATTGCACCGCGTGCCTGCTTGTCTCGATGTACGTCTATCCCCTGCCCAAAATCTCACTACACGAGATCGGCTGGCTCACGTTGGGCATCGAGTTTATCTGGGTCTACGCCGCCTCCGTATTGCTCGTCCCAGTGATTGCGCTGATACGACAGCGGATCGGCAGCAAAAGGGCCCCGTTTGTCGTAGCACTTCTCGTGCTCGCAACATTTGGAATCAACTGCTACATTGCAGCGACGGCAAACGAAGCGGCCGGTATCGTTTTGTGGCGCAAGCTCATGAGCGCCGTTACTTACCTGGTCGCGTTTATTGCAGCCGGAGAAATGCGCTTTGTCCTCGAATGCCACGGCAACGCATCCGGCGCTCAAAAATCCAAGATCGTACTCATTGGACTCATTGCCGCCACCATCGCACTCGAGCTTCTGCTATCGGCAAATAGCCAGTACGACGCGCTCTGGATGATCTCTTACAAGTCCACGTCCGTCATATCCTTTATCTTGGCCGCCGCATCCGTTGCCGCCGCAGCGCTCCATCAGCCGCGCCACGAAACCTCAGCCGCAGATAAGACAATCGTGTCTCTCGCCGCAGGAACGCTCGCTTTCTACGCCGTACAATCATTTACCTGTAATGTCTGGCGACCCATCTTCGACAATGCAATCTACACCATGGCGACAGGCATCCAAACGGGAGAGCCCCGTCCAGCCGCCGCCATGTTGCTCGGAATCCTTATGAGCCTTTGCCTCGCGCTTGCCCTGCTCCTCATGGATATCGTACGCAGGACCGTAGTCGAGGCCATCAAGGCTCGCATGAACAGCTAAGCAGCCTTCCGACTCCACAGACCACGAAGCGCGCTAACACCCGAAGCAAATAGAATCGCAAAGACAATCGCCCAGTTCTTGCAGCCAAATACCGGAATATGAACAATCGCATGGTCATGCATAACAACGAAATAGGCCAGAACAACCACCAGAGGCAGCGCCATGAGCAGTGACTGGATCAACACTTTGCGACGACGACCGTCTTGCGCGCCACCCCGTATTGAGCATACGAGTACGGCAATCCAAAGCACCAATACAACAGCAAACGAAACAAGACAAACGACGTTCGAGATCATCGCATAACCAGCAGTTGAGCAAATGGCGAACAGCTGCGGGCTCATGCAATAAAACTCCTTCAAAATCTGAGGCCAGTCAGCTTGGGGCAACAGTGACGAAGTCCCATGCGCAGACCAAAGACCCATCTCGCCCAGAACGTTCGAAAAGACCTCGTCCCAGCCCAGCACAAATGCCGCGACAACCCATTTCATCGCCCAGGTAAACACAAACGAAAGTCCAAACCCAAAGAGCGCCTGCAGCATCGTGACGACGCAGCGCTTGGGGCGCTCGCCCTCGGGGAGCGCAATGAAGGCAAAAAAGCAATGCAGGGCGACAACTGCGGCAGGAATCGTAAGAAAGTCCAAAAACGAAAATGCCGCGCCAGCCGCTATGGACCACAGGACAAGACGGCTCGTGAACGCACGCTCACTCGATGCAGAACTCAAACGAAGGCTCATGCAAGACATCATGATGAGCGCCACAAAGAACGAGATGCACAGCAGCAGATCACCGATAAAATTGAAAAACAGATTGGTCGAGAACAACAGGATTGCAAGGAAACCCAACGTCAATGGCTTTGAAAACCGCTTCCGCAAGGCAACGTAAGCGCAAGCGGAGCCGGCAATCGCCAGAGCAGCTGCGGGCGCCACGACAACGTCGATACCGCCAATAAACAGGCAGAGATTCGAAAGCAGCTGCCATCCATGCCAATACCGGTAGTACTGCTGATGCGTAATCCCGCTGGATTTCGTAACGTCATCAATCTCGGCAACAGCCATCGTCTCAAACGGAGAACCCTGGTCCTTTTGCTGTGCGACTTCAATGATAAAGCGATTGTTATCAAAGCAAACGGGACCAGTTGCAACACGGTGGTCGTAGACATACATGTCAGACAATAGGGCCGAGGACTCCGAACCCTGCGCATGCGACTCGATAACGAACCGCGGAAGACAATTTGCCACCGTATTGCTCAAGACAAATGCGACCTGAAGAACCAAAAACAGCAACATGGCCTTGATGGGAAGGCTATCGGCAAAGGAGGCTAAACGAGTTTTATTCATGGGTCATCCAAACAGAAAGATTGCGTCCACAGGAATCGGCACCTATGTAATACCACAATGCGCGCATGCAATCTCGCTACGCCCGCACGTCAACCAGGCTTGCAGCAAACGTTCTTGGTGATTAGCGGAACATTACCCGCGGGCGCCCGCCTACGCTTACAATAGTCGTGTCCCATGGGACACGTTGTTTATTCCGCAGGGCCGATACGCTGCCCACGCGAAAGGATATTCTCGTTCATGACTTCCACCCTCCCCGCCCCCATCGATAAGCTCGCCATCGTCGTCGTTACGTACAAGCGCCAGGAACTCCTGGCCAACTTGTTCGACTCCATGACCGAGCTCACGGCAACGCCCTGGCGCATCGTGATTGTCGATAACGAGAATTCGCGCGAGACCGAGACCATGTGCACCGCATTCAACGAGCGCCTGGCCAACCTGTGGGGCATCGACACCGAGCAGCCCGACGCGCAGGGCGGAACCGACCGTGTCATCTACGCCCCGCAGCTCGAAAACGGCGGCGGTGCGGGCGGCTTCTCCGCCGGCACTAAATGCGCTTACGACCTGGGCGCCCAGTGGTTCTGGGTGATGGACGACGACGTGCTCGTCATCCCCGAAGGCATCGAGCGCTTGGCCAAGTGGACCGACCGCTACGACGTTATCCAGGGTTCGCGCCTGGACTTTGACGGCGGCGCCTTCTTTTGGCAGTACCAGCTCATCCTTTCGCTCGGCATTCCCAACCCCATCGCCAAGTGGGATCTGGGTCCCGAGGGCTACCGCTCCATGAACCAGCTGTGCTTTGAGGGCGGCATGTTCTCGCGCCGCGTGGTCGACAAGATTGGCCTGCCCGATGCGCGCTTCTTTATCTACGGCGACGATGCCTGCTACGGCTACGTAGCCAGCCAGCACTTCCCCGCCGCCGTGGTCGCCGACGTGGTGCTCAAGCGCGCCCGCGCCGTCTCTAACTGGGACATCGCCGGTAAGCGCCAACTCAACTCCACGAGCGACACCAACCGCTACTACATCATGCGCAACCGCGGTTATCTGGCCCGCTACATGCAGATCTACGGTGACTACCGCCCCATGCTGTTCCGTCTGGGCAATGCCGCGACCTTCTGCAAGGAGTTCATTCGCCTGGCAGCGGTCGACAAGTGCTTTAAGACCGGTATTCCGGCGCTGCGCCGTGGCATGAAGGACGCCCGCAAGATCGTCAAGGACCCCAACTGGAAGCCCATGCCGCCCCTGAAGGACGCGGAGTAGTAAAGGGCTTTCGCCATCCCCTATAACCGCTGGCACACCACGGACACACGCTGCCCGTCAAAGCCAAAGCCCCAGCGCATGCGGCCAACGCCGGGTCGCGGCACGCGGATATCATCGATGCCGTTGCGCTCTATGTCGAGCAGCGCCTGAACCGCCAACAGTTCCAGGCCCAGGGCATCGACGCCAGGGTCGTACATCATGTTGATCGAAATGAGCGGTCGCTCATCGAGCATGCCGAGCGTGTCGGCCACGTCAAACACCCGACCGGTGGGAATCACCTGGATATCCCAGCGATCCGAGACGCCACTTCGCTTGGAGCTGGGATTGCAATAGCCGGGCAGCCCAAAGCAGAGCCCCTGCAGCGCCAGATGATAGGCTGTCGGCATATCTGATTGGCCCACATCGATGCCTAGATCGCCGATAGCACAGCTCAAAGCCTGCTTTACAGCGTCCTCGTCTCCTCGACATAGCCCGTCATGGAACGAGTCGATAACTCCAACGTCCTCAACGGCGCACTCAAACCATTCCAGAATTACAAGACGGAGCGCCTGACCCACTTCGCTGTTAGGCAGACGCAAGGAGCGAAGGCACGCGCCGTCCTCCGAATGCCCTGTCATGTCCGTCGCAAGGAATCCAGACAGATACAGCGCAGTCCAGATATCTTCGGGCTTGGCGGCATCGGCCTCCTCGGCATGCACGTGCACCGGCGCCTCAATAAACCCATGTGGCTCAAGCAAATCGAACAATGCGGACAAGTGTATGAGGTTCCAGTCACCGATGCATGCGCTCAGACTGTCGGCATAACCATACAGATCCGCCCGAACAGGCGCGACGCAACCGCGATGCGCGTAGTCCACCACACGCTCCGGGATCGAGCAATAAAAATCACCAAACAGATAGCCCTCGAGCCACTCACGCGCGTCATCCAGACAGTCGTTGCGCCCGATGCGATCCAACAGCACTTGGACTTCGTCGTCCGAAAAACCGAACCATCGATCACACCAACTCGACAACGGTGTCGCCGACCGATAGGAAACCCCACGTTGGGACAACGCAAACTCGGCAGGACCGGGGCGTTCACCCATCAGACACGTCAATCGCAACGAGTCGTCGGCGTCGGCAATGGTGTCGAACAACATTCGGCTGAGCGACTCTAGGGAATCCACGCTACCATCGTCCTTAGCGTCCAAACGCTTTGGACATACCGCGTCGTAGTCGTCTATCAGGAAAACAACCTGCTCATCGAAAGCTGTCCGGAGCAGCTTAATAAGCACGCCGAGCGCCACATCGATCTCCTTATCGCTGGCCACTCCACGCGCCGTCCTCTCGATAAGACGAACCTCACGTCTTGACAGATCAGGCGCGACAAGCAGTGGCAGCAATCGGGCGCACTCGCGCACGACAGCGCCGCGAATAGCTGCCGTAGCACCAGCGCCATGCCTCGAAGCGGCAGCTGTAAAGTCGAGCATAATGACCGGATAACACGCGTACTCATCACGATAGCGACCGCCGCCCGCCTGCCAAATCTGGGTGCAGATGAACGGGCTTCGATCCAACAGCCGGTGATCAGGTCGTTCCAAATAGTATTTGAGCATCGATAGATTCACGCTCTTGCCAAAACCCTTGGGTCTGCAGCAAAGCGCAACAGATGCTTCGCTGTCCAATATATCGGCAATAAACATAGTCTTATCGACGAGTAAATACCGATTGATCGCATCGGAAAAGTCGTGTACATCAACCGGCAGAGCTGCGTTATCCGCATAATTGAGCAACCGTGCGCCAAACGCATGAGCACCACCATCATTTGCCTGCTCAGACACCAAAACACCCCTCCCCAAATCGCAGCACGATGCCAATTGTAATGACCGCTTAGCACGTATTGATGTCGCCACGCAAACATATCGGGCAACGGTAGCAACATGGGGCATGAGGGGGCATGAGGGGGCATAACGAATCGTTGCACAACAAAACGGGGTCCGATGCAATTGCACCGGACCCCGTCCCGACTCTAAAGGTATTCGACAACCGAGAGGCTACTCCTCGGAGCCGTCCTCCCCAGAAGCCTTCTTCTGCTGATCGAGCTTATGTTTACCACTCACAATAGACGTGGCACCCAGCGTAGCCAAGCTTGCACTAGCAAGGCTCGCCATCACAATGAGGTCGCCCGTCTTGGGCATGTTACCGCCCGAGGACTTGGTCGTAGTCGTCGTGGTCGTGGTGATCACCGTTTTGGAGTCATTTTGCTCCTGGACCTGGTTGTCAGCACCGCTCTTGTCGTCGTCTTCGGACTGTTTCTTTTCGCCCTCGGTCTTACCCTCGTCCTTCTTCTGACCGGACTTGTCGCTCTGCTCCTCAGAGCCAGAACCCTTATCAGATTCGGTCTTCTCGGAAGCCTCGTCCTTGGAGTCGCCCTTTGCGGCCTCGGTCTTTTCCGTGGAAACCTGATCAGAGTTGTCCTTGTTCTGGGTCGAACCGTTATTGACACCAGCCATCAGCGAAGAGCCCAGCGTAGAACCAAGCTGCACGGAGAAAGAAGGCTTCTTGTCCGGCGAAGCAACGGGAGTGTCCGGCGCCTTATTCGAGTCGTCCTTGGAAGCATCGGAATCAGGGGTTGCGGCAGAGCCAGAGCCGTTGTTAGAGCCGGTGTCAGCGGACGAATCACTCGAGCCGGTGGATGAGTCAGAGGTGTCAGCGTCGGTCGAACCAGAAGCGTCGCTGTCCGTATTGCCGGCAGAGCTTGAAGACGAATCGCCCGCAGCAGAGCCGTTCGAATCGGAGCCGTTCGAGGTAGAGCCGTCGTCGGTAGTACCACCAGCAGAACCATCACCGTCAGTATCGGTCGAGGGCGCGTCCATCCTGTCATCGTTGGCATCGTCACTCGAGTCGTCATTCGAATCAGGTGTCGGCGAGGGCGCCGGCGTAGGCTCGGGCTGCACGGGCGTCGCAGCGGCAGCCTCGTCCTCAGCGATATAAACCAAGCAGTCCTTCAGCTCATTCTTATAACGATTCTTCCAGCCCTCATGATACTGGGGCTGGCTCGAATACTTGGTGGCGACATTGTTGACCACGCTGTTGGAAAGCGCCGTCACAAACTCGCGATCGGTCATACTGTTAGAAAGGTTTGCCCAGCGGAAGAAGTCCCTGCAACCACCGGTGCCGCACATGTTGGTGATACTCCACACCATGCCCTTAACGCAATCGGCGCGGCCCGAAACATCAATGCCCAAGCCGCTCTTGAGCCACGCCTCGGTCACCGCATAGTACGAGTTGTACGCATAGGCATCTTGAAGTGCTGAGAACTCAACAGGATCGGTGTTGTACGCACCTTGGAAGGCATCTTGCGCGATATGGCCCAGCTCGGTGAGCTGGCCGTTCTCGTACATGGCATTGCTCGCGTTGGAAATCTCGCTGCCGCGATCAATCGCATCCTTGAGCATGCTGTATTTTTCGGGGCTGTAGTTGTAGACCTGCTTCATAAACGGAATGAGCGACCAACGACGGTCGAACTGGTAATAGCCCAGCGCGTTGTAGCCGTCACCATACGAAAAGCCCTGGTTATAGTTGCCGTGGCTCTCGTACTTGGTAAAGTACTTCATCTCGGCGGTCACGTTGACAAACGAAACGCCCTGAACCGACCTCAGCACGCCCGAGAAGGACTGCTGGGTGTAAAGGCCCTTATCGATATCGGTGGCATCCGAGGCAACGCCCGGCGTGGGCTCCTCGGCAGCGGCGGGTGCCGGCGCGGAAACGGCGCCAAACGAAAGCGCCAGCGTCAGGCCCGCGACAATAGCAGAATGCTTAGGCTGCATAAGATCCTCCCTGCATTGGTGTAGTTAAAGTGCGGTTTGCAAAGATAGAGTTAAGTATTGCAGCTCACCCGTTGTTGCACAACAACCCCTCGGTAAACGGCAACAACCCTCCGCAAAATCTTAAGGAATTGCGTTCAACCTACAGCTTAATGTCGAAGTTAATTTCTGGAACGGCAGCCAAGTCGGCCAACGTCACGCCGTCGACGTACTTTTCTATCACGTCGTCCAGACCGCGCCAGAATTTGACGGTCGAGCACAAATCGCTGCGGGTGCAGCTGTTATCGATGCCATCGCACGCCACGGGCGCCGTGCTGCCCTCGACGGCGCGCAGGATGTCGCCGGCGCGCACCTCGGCCGGGTCCTTGGCCATCATGTAGCCACCGCCTTTGCCGCGCACACTCTTAAGCAGACCAGCCTTCAAAAGCGGACGAACCAGCTGTTCCAGATACTTCTGCGAAATGCGCTCGCGGTCGGCGACCTCGCGCAGAGCAATCTTGCCCTCGGCGTCACCGAGCGCCGCGATATAGATCATCAGCCGGAGGGCATAGCGGCCCTTGGAAGAAATGAGCATACCTACCCTCCCATCGCATCTGGGACAACATAACCAGGTTTGTTTGTCCCAAATCTTAATTAAGTGGGACAAACACAACAGGTTATTTTGTCCCAGAATTTGAAAAGTCGAGTGGATTAGTCGGGTTTTCCCTTGACTAAAGCCGAACCCATAGTAACTTTATTCCGAGAAGATTCCTAGGGTTTAGTACACCTATGAGTACACCATATACAGAGAGGGACAGCATGAGCGCAAATCCGCTGCTTTCCATCGAAGGTCTGACCGCCTCCGTGGACGAGAAGACCATCCTCCACAACGTCAACCTCAACGTCGCCGCCGGCGAGACCCACGTGCTGATGGGACCCAACGGCGCCGGCAAGTCCACCCTCGGCCACCTGGTCATGGGCGACCCCGTCTACACGGTCAACGACGGCCGCATCGTCTTTGACGGCCAGGACATCACCGAGCTCACCACCGACAAGCGTTCGCGCGCCGGCCTGTTCCTGAGCTTCCAGGCCCCGGTCGAGATTCCGGGCGTGCCACTGTCGAGCTTTTTGCGCGCCAGCATCGCCGGCCGCCCCGGCCTGGAGATGAAGGGTAAGGAGTTCCGCCGCCGCGTGAAGGAGCTCGCGGCCGAGCTCAACATGGATACCGCCTATCTCAACCGCGAGCTGGGCGTGGGCTTCTCGGGCGGCGAGAAGAAGAAGGTCGAGATGCTCCAGCTTCTGCTGCTGCAGCCCAAGCTCGCCATCCTGGACGAGACCGACTCGGGCTTGGACGTCGACGCGCTTTCCACCGTCAGCCACGGCATGGACGCCTACCGCAAGAGCTGTGACGGCTCCATGCTCATCATTACGCACAACACGCGCATCCTGGAGCACCTGGATGTCGACCGCGTCCACGTTATGGTCAAGGGCCACATCGTGCGCGAGGACGACGCCTCGCTCATCCCCTGGATCGACAAGAACGGCTTTGAAACCTTCGAGCGCGAGGCCGCCGAGCAGCGCGCCCAGGCCGAGGCCGCCGCTGCCGAGCAGCAGGCGTAAAGGGGCGACGCAATGACCAAGAACCGCACCGAGGTCGCGGACATTGACCGCAGCCTCTACGACTTCACCTATGGCGAGGAGGGATTCGAGCGCCTCGACGCCGGCATCACGCCCGACATCGTGCGCGAGATCAGCGCCAAGAAGGACGAGCCGCAGTGGATGCTCGACCTGCGCTTAAAGTCCCTCGAGATCTTCAACCGCTTCCCCAACCCGACATGGGGCCCCTCCATCGAGGGCCTGGACATGGACAACATCGTCACCTACGTCAAGCCCAACACCGATCAAAAGCACGACTGGGAGTCGGTGCCCGACGACATCAAGAACACCTTTGAGCGCCTGGGCATCCCCGAGGCCGAGCGCAGCTATCTGGCGGGCGTCGGCGCGCAGTACGACTCCGAGCTGGTCTACCACAACATGCAGGACACGGCGTCCAAGATGGGCATCGTCTACTCCGGCATCGAGGAGGCCCTGCACGATCCGCAGTGGGAGCCGCTCATCCACGAGAAGTTCATGACGCTCATCCCGCCCACCGACCACAAGTTTGCGGCCCTGCACGGCGCCGTGTGGTCGGGCGGCTCGTTTGTCTACGTGCCCAAGGGCACCAAGCTCGACTTTCCGCTGCAGAGCTACTTCCGCCTCAACGCCAAGGGCGCCGGCCAGTTTGAGCACACGCTCATCATCGTCGAGGACGACGCCGACCTGCACTTCATTGAGGGTTGCTCCGCGCCCAAGTACAACGTGGCCAACCTCCACGCCGGCGCCGTCGAGCTCTTTGTGGGCAAGCGTGCGCACCTGCGCTACTCGACCATCGAGAACTGGTCCAAGAATATGTACAACCTCAACACCAAGCGTGCGCGCGTGGACGAGGACGGCGACATCGAGTGGATCAGCGGCTCTTTCGGCAGCCACGTGGGCTACCTCTACCCCATGAGCGTGCTCAACGGCCGCCGCGCCCGCTCGAGCTTTACCGGCATCACCTTTGCCGGCGCCGGGCAGAACCTCGACACCGGCTGCAAGGTCGTGCTCAACGCCCCCGAGACCTCGGCGACCGTCGAGACCAAGGGCATCTCCAAGAGTGGCGGCATCCAGACGTTCCGCAGCTCTATTGTGGCGACACCCAAGGCCGAGGGTTCCAAGGCAACCGTGAGCTGCCAGTCGCTGATGCTCGACGACCAGAGCCGCTCCGACACTATTCCGGCCATGGACATCCGCGCCAAGAACGTCGACATCGGCCACGAGGCCACCATCGGCCGCATCGGCGACGACAAGGTGTTCTACCTGATGAGCCGCGGTATCTCGGAGGAAGAGGCCCGCACCATGATCGTCAACGGCTTTGCCAACCCGGTCTCCAAGGAGCTGCCGCTTGAGTACGCCGTCGAGATGAACAACCTGATCAAGCTCGAGATGGAAGGAGCGATCGGATAATGAAACAGACCACCAACACCGCTGCTACCACGCTCGAGCAGGTAAACGCGATGCCCGCAGCAACCTGGGGCTGGTTGAAAATGAACCAGACCAAGCTCGAGCTCTCTGACGAGCTTGCCGCCGCTCCCACCGAGGCCGTTGAGGTCGAGGGCTTGGACGAGCAGTTTACTGGCGTGGCAGACGCGTTCGAAGCCGCCATGGACGCCATGGCCGTGCGCTTCCCCGAGCGCCGCGCCTCCGCCCCCGGTGATGCCGCCGACCGCGCCCGCATTACGCCCGAAACCGAGCTCGATGTGCCCGCCACCTCCGCCTACCAGGCCGGTGCCATTAAGCTGGAGGAGGATCTCTCCCCCGCTGAGGCCTTCGAAACCGGCATGGGCGAGGCTGCCTACGCCTACTTGGCCGAGCACGCTACCAAGCGCATCGTCATCGATGCGCCCGCATATAAGCACGCGACGGTTACCGTGCGTGTGAGCGGTGTCGATACCGCCGCGGCCATCGCCGCCATCGACGTCGTCGCCCGTCCCCAGTCGACGCTCGACCTGCAGATCGCCCTGGACTCCCCCGTTGCCGGCGAGGGCGTCGTGGGTTCCGTGCTACGCGTGTGCGCCCACGAGTACGCCACCGTCAACGTGGCCTGCACGCAGACGCTCGACGATAGCTGGATCGCGCTCGACGACACCGGCCTGTTCCTGGACGAGGGCGCTCGCGTCAACGTGCAACACACCGTCTTGGGTGCTGGCGCCAGCGCCACCGGCCTTGCCGGCGACCTGCTGGGCGATACCGCCAAGGTCACCATCGATACAGATTACCTGGGCGCCCGCGATCAGGTGCGCGACTTTAACTACGAGCTGCGCCACCGCGGTCGCAAGACCGAGTGCCAGATCGACGCCAACGGCGTGCTGACCGGCACGTCCAAGAAGGTCTACCGCGGCACCATCGACCTCGTCCACGGCTGCAAGGGTGCAACCGGCGCCGAGCGCGAAACGGTGCTTTTGGCCAACAAGGGCGTCGACAACAAGACCGTTCCCGTCATCCTCTGCGACGAGGACGACGTCGCCGGCAACCACGGCGCCACCATCGGCCATGTCCGCGACGAGCAGTTGTTCTACCTCGCCTGTCGCGGCCTCGACCAAAACGCCGCCGAGGACCTGTTCATCCGCGCCAAGCTGGAGGACGCCGCGCTTTCCGCCACCGACGAGCGCGCCCGCGCCGCCGTCGTCCGCTTGGGCAACAACCTGATCGACAACTTTGAGGAGGAGCTCGCATGATCGACACCGAGCACGTTAAATGCGATACCTGTACTGCCCCCGAGCCCATGGAGCTCGACGCCAGCGACGAGGCTTCGCGCGACTGGCCCACTGTGGACATCGAGACCAACCCCTACAAGGGCCAGTTCCCGCTGTTCCAGCAGCACCCCGAGATCGCCTTCCTCGATAGCGCCGCCACCGCGCAGCGCCCTGCCTGCGTGCTCGACGCCGAGCGCGACTTCTATCAGCGCATGAACGCCAACCCCCTGCGCGGACTGTACTCGCTGTCCGTCGATGCCACCGACGCCATCGCGAAGGTCCGCCAGCAGATCGCCGACCTCATCGGCGCCGCCCAGGCCAACGAGGTCGTCTTCACCCGCAACACGAGCGAGTCGCTCAACCTGGTCGCCAAGAGCTTTGCGCCCACGGTCCTCGAACCGGGCGACGAGGTCGTCATCACCATCATGGAGCACCACTCCAACCTGATTCCGTGGCAGCAGGTCTGCCGCGAGACCGGCTCCAAGCTCGTCTACCTCTACCCCACCAAGACCGGCCAGCTCACCACCGAGGAGGTTCTTGCCAAGGTGGGTCCCAAGACCAAGATCCTGGCCGTGGGTCAGGTCTCTAACGTGCTGGGCGTCGAGAACCCGGTCAAGAACCTCGGCAAGCTCGTGCACAAATACGGCGGCTATCTGGTTGTCGACGGCGCGCAGTCGCTGCCGCACATGCCGGTCGATGTGGCCGACCTGGGCGCCGATTTCTTTGCCTTTAGCGCGCACAAGGCCATGGGCCCCATGGGCATCGGCGTGCTGTGGGGCAAGATGGACCTGCTCAACGCCATGCCGCCCATGCTCACCGGCGGCGAGATGATCGATTCGGTCACCGAGCAGGACGCCGTCTGGGCGCCCGTCCCCGAGAAGTTCGAGGCAGGTACGCAGGACGCCGCCGGCATCTTCGCCACAGGCGCGGCGCTTGATTACCTGGTCAACACGGTAGGCTACGAAAACATCCGGGCACGCGAGCAGGCACTCGTGCACTACCTGATGGGCGAGCTCATGCAGCTCGACTTTGTCCAGATCATCGGATCCATCTATTGGGACAACCATCACGGCGTCGTGAGCTTTAACGTCCGCGGCATCCACCCGCACGACGTCGCGAGCATCATGGACATGGACGGCGTCTGCATCCGCGCCGGTCACCACTGCGCGCAGCCGCTGCTCACCTGGCTGGGCGTCGAGAACCTCGCCTGCTGCCGCGCCAGCGTGGCCTTCTACAACGACAAGGCCGACATCGACAAGTTCATCGCCGGTCTGCATCACGTTTGGAGCACGTTCAATGGGTAATCTGTACACCTCCACCACATTTATGGAGCACAACTCGCACCCCGACTATAAGTACGAGATGGATGCCCCCACGCACGAGCACGACGGCATCAACCCCAGCTGCGGAGACGAGCTCACCTTGCAGCTGCGCGTCGAGAACGACGTGATCGAGGAGGCCTCGTTTACCGGTCACGGCTGCGCCATCAGTCAGGCCAGCGCCGACATCATGGCCGACCTCATCACCGGCGAGACCGTTGAGGAAGCTCGCCGCCTGGCAGAGCTCTTCCTCGCCATGATTCGCGGCGAGCAGCTCTCCGAGGAGGACCTGGAAGACCTGGACGAGGCCGCCCAGCTCCAGGACATCTCGCACATGCCTGCCCGCGTCAAATGTGCCGAGCTCGCCTGGCGCACCCTCGACGGCATGCTCACGGGACAAAATAATCAGTAGTATTTGTCCCAAATCTTAAGAATTATGTTGGCCGAATCGCTTGACAAGAGCGGTTCGGCCATTATCTATTCCGAGCCCTCAGCTTGAGCCTTCACCCGCGCATAAGCGCGCACGATACGAGAGACGGTACTCTTGCTGATTCCCGTATAGCGTTCAATCTCGCGCACCGTGTAGCCGCCATCGTGCAGGACGAAAATGATTCCGTCTCGACGCGACGGTGCTACGGTCTTGAGTTCGTTGAGCGGCACGCCCAGGCGCTTCGCCATCTTGTCGGCAAACGCACGCCGCTCCCACTCCGTCTCATCCATATCGTGAATCACCGGATCGGAACCATCGGGCGTCGACAGAGAATAATCAAGAAACCCCTTGGCAGACTCAAAGAGCTCGAGCACACAAGAAGGGTCGGAAAATCCTCTCGTCATATCGTTGTCATACGCTCGCAGATACTCGGCAAAGCTGCTCCACGGATAGCGCTCGATCAGGGCGATACCCGCCTCCTGCGGATTAGCATGAACATAGCGAATCGCGGCCATTAGATGACGGTCGGTATCGAGCGAGCGCCGGTCAAAACGGTTCTGGAACAGATGGCCCGTTCGCCCCGTGCGTTTATTGAACCGCCGCGCGTACGTCAAAAGCAGCCGGTGCATCGCCGCGCTCATCGCGTCCTCGTAATCTGCAAGCACAAGATGCACGTGATTGCCCATAAGGCACCAGGCGATAACCGTCACGCCCGCCTCGCGGCAGCAGTCGCGCATCAGTTCCAAAAACTCCCACCGGTCTTCGTCGCCCTCAAAGATGAGCTGCTTGCCCGTACCGCGGGCACAGACATGGTAAAAGCCGGTAACCGTTCTCCAAACGCGCTGCATGGCGCTCCCTTCACCGGGATCTGATTGCCATCCAATACAGCACGATTGAAGCGTGCCATCAAAACATTCACGCAAAACAATTCACTCGCGCGGCCAAAGGCAGTAAACAGGCGGCGAACGGCACCGTTGCAACAGGTCAACCCCTGCAACGCTTACAAGAGCTGACCAAAAGCTTGCCCAAGACGAACCCCCTCTACAAAAGTTCACGACCACAGAATATAGAGTTAAACCGTTTCAATTAAAACTTCCGGACTTCTCGCTACGAAAACTGAGCCGTTCGCCGAATATTCCGTGCATTTCGCGGTATTATAGGGGCTGCATGTCATGTCCCTTTCGAAGGGTCGCCCGGCAATCGCCAGCCACGACCCCCAGACGGGACGCCAACACGATAGAGAGGAGAGGCATGCAGTACTCACAGGAAGTGGAGAACATGTGCCCCGTTGCCAAGGGTGCATACCACGGCCCCGCACCCATCCCCGAGGAGGGCAAGTGGGTCCAGGCTAAGGAGATTTCCGACATCTCCGGTCTTACGCACGGTGTGGGTTGGTGCGCACCTCAGCAGGGCGCCTGCAAGCTCACGCTGAACGTCAAGGACGGCATCATCGAGGAGGCCCTCGTTGAGACCATCGGCTGCTCGGGCATGACCCACTCTGCCGCCATGGCTTCCGAGATCCTTCCCGGTAAGACCATCCTCGAGGCCCTCAACACCGACCTCGTCTGCGACGCCATCAACGTTGCTATGCGCGAGATCTTCCTGCAGATCGTTTACGGCCGCAGCCAGACCGCGTTCTCCGAGGGCGGCCTGCCCGTGGGCGCCTCCCTCGACGACCTCGGCAAGGGCCTTCGCTCTCAGGTCGGCACCATGTTCGGCACCAAGGCCAAGGGCGCTCGTTACCTCGAGCTCGCTCAGGGCTACGTCACCCGCATGGCTCTCAACGACAAGAACGAGATCATCGCATTCGAGTTCCTGAACCTCGGCAAGTTCACCGACGCCGTCAAGGCCGGCAAGACCCCCGAGGAGGCCATCGCTGGCGCTATGGGCCACTATGGTCAGTGGGAGAACGCTGCCAAGTACATCGACCCGCGCACCGACGAGGAGACTCACTCCGTCGCCAGCGTGTTCCCGGTTCACGAGTAGAAAGGGAGGGAAATAACTATGACTGTTACGTTCGAAGGTTACGAGCGCCGCGCTGACAAGATCAACAAGTGCCTCGCCGACAACGGCATCGCCTCCCTCGAGGAAGCTCTGCAGATCTGCACCGACAAGGGCTTCAACCCGCGTGAGATCGTCAACAACACCCAGTCCATCGCCTTCCAGAACGCCGAGTGGGCTTACACCCTCGGTTGCGCTCTCGCTGTCAAGCGTGGCGCCAAGTCCGCTTCTGAGGCTGCCGCCATCATCGGCGAGGGCATCCAGGCCTTCACCGTTCCCGGCTCCGTCGCCGAGGACCGCAAGGTCGGTCTGGGCCACGGCAACCTGGGCGCTATGCTGCTCTCCGACGACACCGAGTGCTTCGCCTTCCTGGCTGGCCACGAGTCCTTCGCTGCCGCTGAGGGCGCCATCGGCCTGGCTCTGAACGCCAACAAGGCTCGTAAGAAGCCGCTGCGCGTTATCCTGAACGGTCTGGGCAAGGACGCCGCCCAGATCATCGCCCGCATCAACGGCTTCACCTATGTGAAGACCCAGTTCGACTACTACACGGGCGAGCTCAAGGTCGTCGAGACCATCCCCTACTCCGATGGTCCCCGCGCTGCCGTTAACTGCTACGGCTCCGACGACGTCCGTGAGGGCGTTGCCATCATGTGGCACGAGAACGTCGATATCTCGATCACCGGTAACTCCACCAACCCCACGCGCTTCCAGCACCCCGTCGCTGGCACCTACAAGAAGGAGCGCATCGAGGCTGGCAAGAAGTACTTCTCCGTCGCTTCTGGTGGCGGCACTGGCCGTACCCTGCACCCGGACAATATGGGCGCCGGCCCTGCCTCTTACGGCATGACCGACACTATGGGCCGTATGCACTCCGACGCCCAGTTCGCCGGTTCTTCCTCCGTGCCTGCGCACGTTGACATGATGGGTCTCATCGGCATGGGCAACAACCCCATGGTCGGTGCCACCGTCGCCTGCGCTGTCGCCGTCGAGGAGGCCCTCAAGGCCTAATCGCGCCCGCGCGATGCTCATATAGTTGAGCTTTGGAGCCGCTACCCACCCGGGTAGCGGCTCTTTTTTCTTCCAGAGGGGTAGCTAATTTGGGACGGGGCTATTTTAGCTACCCCGTCGCAAGACCATCTACTACCGATATATCAGCTGGAGGAGAATATGAGTTGCAGCGAGACAGAACCGTCACGCGCCCATGACGCCCACCTGCCATATTTGCCCTTTACCGATTTGCCAAGTCTTTGCGGCCCCATTGCCGATCACCCATGCGACAATGCGCCGGACGAGAAAGGAATCCGATGGAATCGACTGATGTACTGGTAATTGGATCTGGCATTGCGGGCCTTTGTGCCGCCATCGAAGCGGCGAGCGCGGGCGCGACCGTTGCCGTCGCAAGCGCCGGCAAGACCATGAGCGGATCGAGCTTCTTCCCGGGCACCTGGGGCCTTGGTCTTATTGGCCCCGTCGACGAAGACGACGAACAGGACCTCATCAACACCATCCAGACCGTGGGCGGCGGCGTCGCCGACCCTACGCTCGTCCAAACGTTCGTCCACTGCATTCCTAAGGCAATTGAATGGCTCGAGCAAGACCTGGGCGTTGAGCTTCAGCGTCCGCAAAGCGCTAAGAGCGCTCAGCAAAAGCAGTTTATCCCCTGCTTTGACCACAAGACGCGCATGTGGCGCGGCCTCACCCGCAAGCCCCTTGAGAACGCTCTGACGAACCGGATCGAGTCGCTCGGCATTCGCCTGCTCCCCCGCCATGAGCTTATCGACCTTGTTGAGGACACAACCGGGAAGATTACCGGCGCCGTGCTCTACGACCGCGCAAGCGAGCATCTCGTGCCTATCGCAGCCAAGGCCATTATCATCGCTGCGGGCGGCACGGGCGGCCTATTCGAACGCAGCCTCACTTCCGCCGACGTGCTCAGCTCATCACAGGGAATCGCGCTGGCGCACGGTGCGTCCCTTACTAATATAGAGTTCATGCAGATGATGCCCGGCTTCATTGAACCTAAGCGCAACCTTGTCTTTAACGAGAAAACTTGGCGTTACGTACATGTAGACCAGCCGGTCGATATTGCCGACGGCAAGCTGGACGGTCTGCTTGAGCAGCGCTCCGGATATGGCCCTTTCACCTCGCGCTTAGCCTCCCGCGCCATCGACCTCGTCATAGATCAGGCAGGTGCAGGGGGCTTGGCGCTCCACTACGACTTCCCCCGCGAGGACGTCCCCGAGTTTGTGCAGACCTTTGCCACCTGGCTACAAGACGAGCACGGTATCGCGCCGAGCGACGAGATGCGCGTGGCGATGTATGCCCACGCCGCCAACGGCGGCATCAGGATCAACAAAACCGCGTACACGGGCGTTGAGGGCCTCTACGCCTGTGGCGAGGCAACAGGCGGCATGCACGGCGCCGATCGTATTGGTGGCCTGTCAAGCGCCAACGGCATCGTGTTTGGGCGGATCGCGGGCGCATCGGCAGCCCAAGCAGCACAGAATGCACTTGAGGAGGCCCCTAAGGCGGATATCGCCCTCCCCCAGTACGGCATTGCCACAACAGACGCCGAGCACCTGACCCGCAGCCTCAAACACACAATGAGCACCTACTGCATGATCAACCGCACCGAAAGGGGCCTCTCCACAGCACTACAGGAGATTGAGAGCCTAGAGACGGAAGCAACGACTCTGAGCATGCAAAACGCTCATGACAGCCAAGTCGCAGCCCTTGCCCGCCTGGACTCGCAGATTCAGCTAGCAAAAGAAATGGTCAAAGCCATGCGCAACCGAACCGAAAGTCTCGGTTCCCATTATCGAGCGGACTAAGTCGAACACCAATCTAAAACAGAGCACAGTTAATCGATATCTATAGGCCCCGTGAGCTCAAAGTGTCACGGGGCCCATTCGTGTCCGCACGGCAGCGTATCTTATTCTGAATACAGAGCGGACAAAGCCCGCATAGACAATAGACCAGCGAGGAGGAGATATGGACAGTAGAGATATCGAGAAGTGGCGTGTCGAACTTGATAGCTACGCCAATGTGGAAGACGACGTTGAGTATTGGCTCGCACGCGATTTAATGGAACCCATGGGGTACACTCGATGGGAGAACTTTGCCTTAGTTGTTAAGAGGGCAAAAGTCTCGTGCGAAACAAACAAAACTCCAGTTGATTCCCATTTTCGTGACACCACGAAAATGGTAACTGCCGGTGTCGCCGCTCGCGCGGTTAAAGACTACAAACTTACGCGCTATGCATGCTATTTAATCGCCCAGAACGGAGATTCAAACAAGCAAGAAATCGCGCTCGCACAGGCGTACTTCGCCGTGCAGACGCGCCGGTTTTACCGATCCCCAGGGTAGACTCGATCTGTGAAAGGGGCTGTGTCCTTTCGGGTTCGACCCCATGCGAGGTCAACAAAAAAGACGGCCAACCGAAGTTGACCGTCTTAACTTGCTTTGGTGGGCCGTCAGGGGGTCGAACCCTGGACCTTGGGATTAAGAGTCCCCTGCTCTACCAACTGAGCTAACGACCCAAAGATAAAGTCCGTTGTGGCGGACTTTAGAGGAGATATCGTGTGGTGGGCCGTCAGGGGGTCGAACCCTGGACCTTGGGATTAAGAGTCCCCTGCTCTACCAACTGAGCTAACGACCCGATATCAACACGAAGCAAGAACTGGGGTGGGTAAAGGGACTCGAACCCTCGACCTACGGGACCACAACCCGTCGCTCTAGCCAACTGAGCTACACCCACCGTGTCCTGTGCGCTTCGCGCTCGACTATTATTGCAAGGAACGCCACGCGATGCAAGCCCCAATTTTCAAGAATTTTGAAAAGAGTTTTTCGAGACCATTTCGAGCAAATCCCACCGGTTTCATAGGAGTAAACTTGCCCCACTGCAAATCCTCGAAAGGACCGTCATGAAAGAACTCTCCAACCGCACGGCATTATTTACCGATTCCGTCATCCGTCGCATGACGCGCATCTCCAATAAGTACGGCGCCGTCAACCTGTCGCAGGGCTTCCCTGACTTCGATCCCCCGGCGCAGCTGCTCGATAGCCTCAGCGCCATCGCCACCGACCCCAAGCCGCTTTACCACCAGTACTCCATCACCTGGGGCTCCCAGGCCATGCGTGAGGCGCTTGCCGCCAAGCAGGAGCATTTTATGGGCATGCCGGTGAACCCCAACGAGAATATCGTAGTCACCTGCGGCTCCACCGAGGCCATGATGGCCGCCATGATGACGGTCACCAACCCCGGCGATAAGGTCGTCATCTTCTCGCCGTTCTACGAGAACTACGGCGCCGACACGATCCTTTCGGGTGCCGAGCCCATCTACGTGCCGCTCAACCCGCCCACATTCGACTTTGACCGCGAGACACTCGAGGCGGCCTTCCGCGACAACGACCCCAAGGCCATCGTCCTGTGCAACCCTTCCAACCCCTGCGGCAAGGTCTTTACGCGCGAGGAGCTCACCTTTATCGCCGACCTCTGCAAAAAGTACGACGCCTACTGCATTACCGACGAGGTATACGAGCACATCGTCTACGCGCCCCACGAGCACGTCTATATGGCCACGCTGCCCGGCATGTTCGAGCGAACCATCAGCTGCAGTTCGCTGTCTAAGACGTACTCCATCACCGGCTGGCGTCTTGGCTACACCATTGCCCCGGCCCAGATCACCGAGCGCATCAAGAAGGTCCACGACTTCCTCACCGTGGGTACCGCCGCTCCCCTGCAGGAAGCTGTCGTCACCGCCCTCAACTTCGATGACAGCTATTACCAGGAGGTCCTCGACCTCTACACCGCCAAGCGCGACCTGTTCTGCCAGGGGCTCGATAGCATCGGTCTTGAGCACAACGTGCCGCAGGGCGCTTACTACGTCATGATGGACATCTCTGAGTTTGGCTATGACAGCGACCTCGAATTCTGCGAGGATCTCGCGTCTAAGGTGGGCGTGGGCGCCGTGCCCGGCTCGAGCTTCTTCCGCGAGCCCGTCAACCATCTGATTCGTTTCCACTTTGCCAAGCGAGACGAGACGCTTAACGCGGCGCTGGAGAACCTCAAGTCGCTACGTGATAAAATCAAGCCGCGCGGGTAAGGACGGCCCGGCAACTAAAGCAACCAAAGAAGCCTCGCACCGCCCGCCGCGTTGCGAGGCTTCTTTTTATAACGCTTTCTTAAATAGTTTAGAGCCCTATACTTTAGTCACGGAGCAACTCGTCCCAGAGAGAGGAATACTATGGCAGAACAGCAGCTTATCGGAGCGCTCGAGGCCGGCGGCACCAAGATGGTCTGCGCCACGGGCTATGCAGACGGTACGGTCCTGGAGCGTGAGCAGATCGCGACCACGACCCCGCAGGAGACCGTTGAGGCCGTCAATGCATGGTTTGCCGACAAGGGCATCACCGCGCTGGGCATCGGCGCCTTTGGCCCCACCGCAGTCAACCCCGCGTCGCCCCAATACGGCAAGATCCTGGAGACGCCCAAAACGGCATGGCGCTACTTTGATCTGCTGGGCACCATCCAAAACGAGCTCAATATTCCCTGTGGCTACGACACCGACGTCAACGTTGCCTGCTTGGGCGAGGTCACCTTTGGTTGCGCCCAGGGCCTCACCGACGTGGTCTACCTGACCATCGGCACCGGCGTGGGCGCCGGCGTGCTCTCGGGCGGTAAGCTCGTGCACGGCATGATGCATCCCGAGGCCGGCCACATCCTGGTCACGCGCGACCCGCGCGACACCATTGGCGAGCACAGCGCCTGCCCCTTCCACGACAACTGTCTCGAGGGCCTCATCGCCGGCCCCGGCGTTAAAAAGCGCTGGGATGGCAAGAGCGCCGGAGACATGGCCGATGACCCGGAGGCCATGGACCTGCTCGCCGGCTATCTGGCACAGGCGCTCATGACCTACACGCTGTGCTACGCGCCGCAAAAGATCATCATCGGTGGCGGCGTGGCGGACCACACCCCCATCGTGCCGCTCGCGCGCAAGAAGTGCGCCGAGATGCTCAACGGCTACATCGTCACGCCCGAGATGGCCGACATCGATAACTACATCGTCAACAACAGCCTCGAGGGCAAGCAGGGCATCATGGGTTGCCTGGCCCTGGGCGCACAGGCGCTTCAGTAGCAGACGCACCCACGGGACGTGGCACGCCCGGCAAATCCGACCTACGGAACGACGCCACCACGCCTCATATAAACCCTCAAATAAAAAAGGCCGCCTAGGACCAAACAATACGTCCTAGGCGGCCTTTTTGGCGCACATCAGCGACCGTAAGAGATATCGGAGCACAACGCCCGTTGCCGCTCCACAGCAGTCGATCATCACATCGGTGATCATGCCGGCGCGTCCCGGCACAAAGAGTTGAATCGTCTCGTCGATCGAGGGAATCAGCAGCAGGAACACCGCCGTGGGCAGCAGCACGTCAAAGGTGCGCCGGCCCTCAAAATCAAACGCATGCGTTGCCAGGATGCCGAGCACCATATACTCGGTAAAATGCGCGCACTTGCGAACAACAAAGTTGGTCACCCATGCATATGGAAGTCCCACGCCGTGCAGGAAACCGCGGATAGCTTCCATGACCGTCAGGCTCAGCGAGCCCGACCCCGAGCCGGGAACCAGCGAATTGCCCCAGATCAAGAGTGCCATCAGGCAGGTCACGACCGCCCATTTTCGATTGATCTTAACCATGCAGAAGTTATGCCTCCGCGCGGAGCGGCGCGAAGCTGGCGGTACCGCCCTCGATAACGCTCAGATAGGCACGGCCCGTACGCTTGGCAGTAGAGGACTGCAGGCGCTCGATCTCTTCTTCTAGGATCTGATTGACGCGCTCGTGACGACGATTTTCCATAATGCCGGCGGCAATAGCCTCGGCCCGCTCGATGCTCTCGCGCGAGATACGGGCGGTATCCTCGGGGAACGCAGCGCTGTGACGGCCGACATAGGCGGGGGCAGCAAGCTGAGGGGCAGCGACGGGAGCGGGGGCCGCAACAGGAGCAGGCTCGTCGATCTCATCCAGAATCGCGGTGGCGGCGGCCCACATGTTCTCGTGGCCCGAGTAGTCGGCCATAGGGACATCAACCTCGAGCGAGGCGTCCGGAAGGTCGCCGGTGTCGATGCGATCTTGGGCATCAATCGATGCGGTGATGGCTGCAGGCTCATCGAGGTCATCGAGATCGATGCCCGCAGCACCGGAGATGATAGGCATGCTGGCGAGGTTTGCGTTGTACGGCGCAGCCTCAGCCGCGTGCTGCTGGGCAGGAGCGCCCCAAAGCGAGCTTTCGGCGGCACGGCGGGCGGCAACGGCCTCCTCATCCGCGGCCATGGCTTCATCAACGTACGAATTATCGGCAGAAGCGTTCACGTCCGCCGAGGTGGCGCTGCAGGCGTTATTTGCTGCGGCGTTGGCAACGAGTGCCACGAAAGCCGCCGTGCTGCCCGCAGGGGCGGCCTGGGAGCCAGACACGGCACGTGCCGCGGCGGCGATGTCATCGCGATTGAAGGAGCCAGTCTGCCCGCCATTGGTGAGCTCGTCGATGGCGACTTGATAGACGTCGCGCGAGCGTGCAGGGTCGCAGCTCACCGGCGAATCGTCGTCGAGTATACTGTCGATCATGGACCAAGCCTCCGCCTCGTCCATAGCATCTGCGGCTCGAGCGATGGTAGGGACACCATCATCGGCATGACGGCGCTGGAACGCACCGGTCAGGCCGGAAAGGAATGCCGAGGTAGACTGCTCCGACTGAGTCTGAGAAGCAGAAGCGGCAGCATAAGGAGTCGCATCCTGCTGCTGAGCTGGAATCGAGGCGGTCTTGAACTCGCTTTGATGCTGATTGAGATTGGCGGCACCGCCCATGGCATCGGGCTGGAACAGACGCTCTTCACGCTGCGCACGGTACTCGGAGATACCCAGCGAGGCGGCATAGATACCCACGCCCGCCACCGCGCCCACGGCAAAGGGAACCGCACCCGCCACGACCGTCTCGTTCACCGACGAAAACGGCAGCGTCGCGGCATACATAACCACGGGAGCGGCAAGGCCGATCCCGCACGAAAGTCCGGCAAGGACTGCTCGTTGTGTTGCATCAGAAGAAGCCATGAGCTCTCCCCATCTTCCAGCACCCAAATCGCATCATTCAGTTGGCTGCGCGAGAGAAGATGAAGCGGGGCTATGCCCCAAAGCAACGGTATATGGTTCGTTTCATCTGCGTTTTCCGTCGCGAAGCTTAAAAGCTATTATGCGAAACCGCCCTGTCGATTGCAAGCGACAATGTCGGATTGAAACGGGAAACCTGCTGCTTGCCTGTCTTATGGTCAAAAATAAGCGCGGAGCGGCGATATGGAAAAGGGCCGAGGCTCAAAGCCCCGACCCTTTATCGCATTGATGACTATCGCTGCGTGTGGATGACAACCTAGAACGTCTGCTCGTAGTCGCTGTGCTTTTTGGCCGAACGCACCAGGAACTCCTGGTTGGTGTTGGTGCCCTTAAGACCCTTGATGAACGACGCGGCTGCGCGTTCGGTGTTGTTCATGCCGGCAAGAATGCGACGCAGGCCAAAGACAAACGGACGCATCTGCTCGTCGACCAACAGGTCCTCGTTACGCGTACCGGAGGCAACGGGGTCGATAGCCGGGAAGATGCGGCGGTCGGCCAGGTCGCGGTCGAGCTTAAGCTCCATGTTGCCGGTGCCCTTGAACTCCTCAAAGATGACCTCGTCCATCTTGGAACCGGTGTCGATGAGGGCAGAGGCCAGGATGGTGAGCGAGCCACCGTTCTCGATATTACGGGCTGCACCCAGGAAGCGCTTGGGCGGATACAGTGCCGCCGAATCGACGCCGCCCGAAAGGATGCGGCCTGAGGCGGGCGCCGCCAAGTTGTAGGCGCGGGCAAGACGCGTGATGGAGTCGAGCACCACCACAACATCGCCGCCCAGCTCAACAATGCGCTTGGCACGCTCGATGACGAGCTCGGCCACGCGGGTGTGGTTGTCGGCGGGCATATCGAAGGTCGACGCCACAACCTCGCCCTTGATAGAACGCTGCATATCGGTGACCTCTTCGGGGCGCTCGTCGACGAGCAGGCAGATGAGGTGCACCTCGGGGTTGTTAATCGAGATAGACTGGCAGATCTTCTTGAGGATCGTGGTCTTGCCGGCCTTGGGCGGGGACACGATCAGGCCACGCTGACCCTTGCCGATCGGCGACACGATGTCGATGGCGCGACCGGTAATGGAGTCCTTGCCGTGCTCCATGCGCAGCGGCTCGTTGGGATAGACCGGGGTGAGGTCGCCGAACTTGGGACGGTTGCGAATCTGCTCGGGGTCCAGACCGTTGACGGTCGTGATCTTGGCGAGGCCGGCGCGCTTGTCGCCGCCGCGCGAAGGACGCAGCGAGCCCTCGATGACATCGCCCGTGCGCAGACGCGCGGAGCGGATGAGGTAGGCAGGCACGAAGGCGTCGTCGTTGGACTTCATGTAGCCATGGGCGTGGATGATGCCGGAGCTGTCCGGGCGAATCTGCAGAATGCCCTTGATGTCGCGGAAGCCTTCGGCCTTCGCAGCGGTGGTGTAGATTTCCTCGACGAGCTCGGCCTTCTTCTTGCCGGTCGTCTCGATCTCGAACTCCTTGGCCTTTTCGCGCAGCTCGGCGACCTTCATGGCCGCGAGTTCCTCGCGCGAAAGCGTGGGCTCGGTGGGAGCGGCATTACGCTCCTTGTTGCGCTGCTTGCGATCTCGCTGGCGGTTGCGGCGGTCGTTGTTGCGGTCATCCTTGCGCTCGTTGCGCTCGTCGTTGCGCTTGTGCTGGCGACGGTTGGGGCGAGCGCCGTCTTCGCCCTCGGCGGGCGCGGCGCCATCGGTTGCGGCGGTGTCAGCATTGGCCGCGGCGGCGTCATTGGCCTCGGCGCCGGTATCGACCTGCGCTTCGACATCAGCCTGCTGCTCGGCGGCCTTGGCCCTAGCGGACTTCTTACGGCCGCGCTTGGGTTTCTCGGACGCAGGCTGTTCGACGTCCTGAGGCTCGGCGACATCAGTCGATGCATCGGCGGTCGTCTCGGCGGAATCCTCGGACGCGCCCTTCTTAGCGGCTTTAGCCTTGGACGTGCGCTTAGCAGCGGTGCGACGGCTGCGACCGGGACGGACGTCGGCGGGCTCGGCATCGGCGGGAGCGGCCTCGGAAGTCGTAGCATCCTGGACGGGCGCGTCGGCAGCGGTTGCAGACTCGGCGGTCGCCGCAGCATCCCGAGCGGCGGCGGCTGCGGCTGCGGCCTTCTCGGCCTCGACGAAGGCCTTGGGCTTGCGACCGCGACGGTGCGGGCGCAAAGCCGGATCGACAACGGGAACTTCGCCGGCCTCGACAGGCGCAGCAGGCTCAGCAGGCGATGTGCCCTCCCCTGCCGCGGAACGGACCGAAGCCTCAGTGAGCTCGGGGGTTACCTGTTCGGCAACCTGCTCGACCTTAGCAGCCGTGCGACGGCGTGTGCGCGGTGCCGGCTTCTCGGTCGGCTGGTCGGAGGCAGGGGTCTCGGTGGCGGCAGGCGTCTCGGGCACAGACGGAGCTGCAAGCTCGGTCAGAGCCGCGGCCTCGCGCTCGGCAGCACGACGGCGGGCACGCACCACCTGAGCCTCGCTAATCTGCGCCAACGCACGTGCTTGCGCGACCTCATCGGAAATCGGCGCCGAGGAGTCTGTTGCAACGGTGCGCTTGACGCGCGTCGTGCGCGTGGTACGGCGCTTGGGCTTGGTGACCTCCTCGCCGTCAGCGGCAGGCTTGGCCGTGCGGCGCGTGCGCTTGGTCTTTGCCGGAGCAGCCTCCTCACCAGTTGCAGGTATGGCCTTCTCAGCCGCTGCAGGCGTAGGCGTAGAAGCAGCCTTAGGCGTCTCAGGAGCCGAGGCTTGCGCGGGCGCCGCGACCTGGCCCGACGCAACCGGTGCAGCGGGAGCGGCCTGCGTCGTCGTTATTTCGTTTTCTTGCTGTTGATCAGACACAGTGTTTGCTCAACTTTCTTTTCAAGCCCTGTGATCACATGCTCCCTGCATAAACCTTCAGGGCGGCTAAACAGTCTAGTTCCGTTCAAAACGACGGACATCATTGATCTGTATCGAGATGATTGCGTCAACTACGCAGCGTTAGTGTAACACAACCGCCGCCACCTGCAACTTAGTCATTGAGGACGTTCTTAAACGACTAGTCAAAAGGGGCACTCTTTACAAAGCCGCGGGCGGCGAAATCCAGCTCTCTTAAGTTGCGGTGAAAGAGCTCCTGAATAATCCGGCAGCCGCCCCAAACAGGAACTATTCCACTGCAACTTATATGGAGAGGCCAGCCGAGCCCCCAAAGATCGTGGTGACCACGAGACACGGGAGCAGAATCGTCAGTCCCAGGATCGACTCGCTACGAATCACGCCTATCTACTACGTTTGGCCCGCGACCTCTGACCATTCCCTCGGTCTTCCTAAAATCGCAATCCCGCTACCTGCGGTTTTAAATATCGCGCCTTTCGACATGGTTCGGGGTATGCGACTAAACGTAGTAGATAAGTCCGATTCGTGGCGGACGGTTTCGTACCGCTCTCCCCCGGGACATAAATGATCCGTTTTCCTCCGTCCCCAAGGGGTCATTTTCAAAACTATGGCGGATTACGGTGCAAGAACGGCGCAAGCCAACCATACCCTGCATTTTTAATATTCGGCAAGCCGTCTACCTGCGGTTTTATTTTCACTGCTGTCGCTATGGTCGCCAGGCAGCGATTCAGCCCCGTAAAGCGGTATAGTTGCTTTTTTGTAGCATTTTCCAACACGCCAAAAAGCCCCGCCAAACGCAAAAAGCCCGACCTCCGCATGGAGATCGGGCTTATAGGGCTCAGCAAAGCCGAACCTACACGGTCAAATGAACCGCAGATTACATCTGCTCGGGCGCGGAGACGCCAACGAGGGTGAGCACCAGGGCGAGCGTCACGCGAACGGCGTCGCAAGCGGCCAGACGGGCACGCGAAAGCTCGGGGTCGACGGGACGGCCCTCGCTCGGCAGCACCTGGCAGGCAGCGTAGAAGCTATGGAAGTCGCCGGCGAGCTCCTCGGCAAAATGCGTCAGACGGAACGGGGCGCGATCACGAGCGCAGCTGGCAATCAGGTCGGTGAGCTCGTTGAGCTTACGCGAAAGGGCGAGCTCGGTCGGATCGGTCAGCAGCGAGTAATCGACGTTCTCACCGATGGCCTTGGCGGCGACGGCCTTCATGCCCATCTCGTCAGCCTGCTCGGGCGTAACGTCAGCGGCACGGCGCAGGATGGAGCACACGCGGGCGTGAGCATACTGCACGTAATAGACCGGGTTGGAGTTATCGCGCTTCTTAACGGCCTCGATGTCGAAGTCGACCATCTGATTGGAGCTCTTGGAGATGAGCGTGTAGCGAGCGGCATCGGAACCGACCTCATGGACGAGCTCCTGCAGGGTCACCATGGTACCCTTACGCTTGGACATACGGACGGGCTTGCCGTTGCGCAGCAGGTTGACGAGTTGGCCCAGCAGAACCTCGAACTTACCGGGGTAACCGAGAGCGTCGCAGACGCAGCGGACGCGCTCGATGTAACCGTGGTGGTCGGCGCCCCAGATGTCGATGACGTGATCGACGCGCTGGAACTTATCCCAGTGATAGGCGACGTCGGAGGCGAAGTAGGTGTACTCGCCGTCGGACTTGATCAGGACGCGGTCTTTGTCGTCGCCTAGATCGGTGGAACGGAACCACAGGGCGCCGTCCTTGGTGTAGAGGTAGCCCATCTTGTCGAGCTTCTCAAAAGCGCGGTCGACGGCAGAGGTGCCGGCGGTCTCGCCCTCGGTGTCCTTCACATACAGCGAGCGCTCGGAGTACCAACGATCGAAGTCGCAGTTGACGGCGTGGCAGAGGTCGCGCATGTTGTCGACCATCTTCACATAGCCGCGCTCACGGAAGCTCTCCATGCGCTCCTGCGGATCGGCGTCGACCCACTTGTCGCCGTCGGTACGCCAGAACTCGGCAGCCTCATCGATGATGTAGTCGCCGCCGTAGGAGTCCTTGCCCAGGGTCTCGGCAAAGTTGTCCTGGTACGGATGGGTCTCGGGATGCTCGTCGTTCTCGTCGGCAACGAAGGCGTCACGGTCGGCGATCAGCAGCTTGTGAGCCTCGTCGATATCAACGCCCTGCTTGGCAATGATATCGGCAAGCTGCATATAGCGCGTGCTGATGGAGTTGCCGAAGGTGTTCATCTGAGAACCGTGGTCGTTGATGTAGAACTCTCGCTGGATGTCGTAACCGGCGTGGTCCATAACGCGGCAAAGGGAGTCGCCCAGAGCGGCCCAGCGGCCGTGGCCGATGTGCATGGGGCCGACAGGGTTGGCGGAGACGAACTCGACCTGGGTCTTCAGGCCACCACCGACGTTAGACTTAGCGAAGTCCATGCCTTTCTCGCGGGCCTCGCCAAAAATGGCGTTCTTGACGGCAACGGAGAGGTAGAAGTTAATGAAGCCGGGGCCTGCGATCTCGACCTTCTCAATCGCGGGGTCCTCGGGCATATGGGCAACGATGGCCTCGGCGATCTTGCGCGGGGCGCAGTGAGCCAGCTTGGCGGACTTCAGGGCCATGGTGGAGGTCCACTCGCCATGAGAAGTGTCGGCCGGTCGCTCGATAGCGCAATCGTCAAGTTCAAATGCGGAAAGGTCGCCGGCCTCCTGGGCCGCAGCAAGCGCAGCGCGTACCAGCTCTTCAATCTTCTCGGGCATAGATCCTCCTTGTGTTAAAGCCCCCGAGCTCTTGGTCACTCGTAGGGCAAAAGCCAGAGTTTGTAGCACTCTATCACAAGCGGTAACTACTGTCGCAGGGTAAAGTTAATCGATATTGCATATGCACAAAAATGACTACAGCTCGCACAGGGCCACTCAAAGATGGCGGTTTGCCTGCTGATTGTGCACCTGCCGAAAATGCATAAACACGTGCATGAGCTGCTCGGAATATCGAATACTCTTACCTATCGGAATTGTGTGCTTTTCCTGCATAAAGCGATGGTTTGCGCACGTCAGCGTGGTATTCTAGACATACGCAAATTCGTATAAGCTGGAGGTAGCATGTTCTCAATCGGTCAACACGTCATTCATCCGGGCCAGGGAGTCTGCACCGTCGTCGGTTTTAGGGACGACACGCCGCAGCCCATGTTGCTGCTCGAGACCAAGCAGGGACATGCGCAGACGATCCTCATGTACCCCGTGGCGCAAGCCGACCGTCTGCATGCCGCCATCTCTCATCAGGATGCCGAGCACCTGCTGAGCCACTACGACGAGCTGGAGTGCGACACTTTTACCGAGCGCAACAGCTCGCTTGAGGAGACGCACTTTAAGCAGCAGCTCAAGCTGGGCGCGCCCGAGACGGTCCGCGTGGCAAAAACCATGATGCACCGCATTCGCCAGGCCGAGGAAGCTGATAAAAAGCCCAGTTCCTACTACATGCGTGTGCTCAAGGAGGCCAAGCGCCGCTCTATAGAGGAGTTCGCCGTGGCCCTGGGCGTCACCGAAGAGGCCGCCGAAGCCCGCCTAGCCCAAGCCGCCCTCAACTAACCTGCCCACGCCAAAACCACCACAAAGGGGACAGGCACCTTTGTGGTGGTTTTCTTGTTCTAGTAGTATTCAATCTTATCGATACCCACGAGCACAAGGAGTCTGTTATGGCAGAGTCGCTTACCGCCGGAATCACCCGCGACCGCGCATTCGAACTGCTCAACGAGCACAACAAGGATCCGTTCCACATCACCCATGGCGAAACCGTCGAGGGCACCATGCGCTACTTTGCGCGCGAGTTCGACCCCGAGAACGAGGAGTTCTGGGGCATCGTCGGCCTGCTCCACGACCTGGATTGGGAGGAGCATGAGGACGACCCCATGAACCACACCATCTACGCTGCCGAGATCCTCGAAGGCGAAGGTGCCTCTCCTGAGCTCATCCGTGCCATTCAGTCGCACACGTCCGATTTCAACACTTCGCTGCCCAAGCCCGAGCTGCAGATGGAGAAGATCCTGTTTGCCTGCGACGAACTTACCGGCCTGATCGGAGCTGCCGTCATCATGCGACCGAGCAAGAGCGTCATGGACTTTACGACCAAGTCGCTCAAGAAGAAGTTCAAGGACAAGCGCTTCGCCGCCGGCTGCTCGCGCGACGTGATTTCGCAGGGCGCCGAGATGCTGGGCTGGGAGCTCCCCGAGCTCTTTGACCGCACCATCGCAGCCATGCAGTCCTTCGCTCCCGATCGCGACACCTTCCAGGCCTAACACTAAAACCACCACAAAGGGGACAGGCACCTTTGTGGTGGTTTTTGTTTGCATCAGAACGAGCTAACCTGCCTTGCGAATCGACCACTCCCCTACACCCGTCAGGCGCTGAATCTGACGGATCGAAAGGCCGGCGCTCCGCATCGCAGCCAAAATCTCATTTCGTTTGGCCTTATCGAAGGCTTTAACATCGGAAAGCTCACTCAGCCCAAACGAGCGAACCAGCGATATCCCCACATCTAAAGCTTCATCTTCATCGATGCGCCCACCCGCTGACGGACGAACAACCACGACATCGGATGCGTCCATAAAGGCCCGATAGTCGCAAGCGCGCGGAAACGCAAGGCGAACAAACGCCAAATCGACCGTCGCAATAGCTGGGTCGCGTTCAGCATAATCCAGATGGCTGCTCCATCGATACTCGCCATACGGACAAATACCGGCTTTTTGCGGATTGAAATGCACGTATCGAATAGCATCGAGAAGATGTTCCTCGCTCGAAATGGGAGTGCTCGAAAATCTATCCTGAAAAACGTGGCCGACATGCCCATGCCGGCGGTTATACCATGTTGCGTAGCAAGACATGACAAGGTGCATGGACTCACTTACGTTATCATCGGGATCGCTCGCGACAAGATGCACGTGATTGCCCATCAGGCACCAAGCAATAAGTTTGACGTTGAACCTCGATAACGACGACCGGACAAGCGACAACAGCCGCCTCCTGTCTGCATCATCCTCAAATAGAAGCTGTTTGCCGTTGCCCCTCATCGTAATGTGATATAGGCCAATCTGCGATTTCTGCCGAGGTTTTCTTGACATGGGCATCTCCTTGCTCTCATGTCAAAACATACCTCCGCGGCATATGCAAAACAGCGAGAATCTACTTACCGATAATGCCGTCCACCTGCCGAAATGTCACCTATTACATGACAAAAATATGCTTAGATACAATTGGCCGGCGAACGAGCGCGCAATTAAATCAAAACCACCACAAAGGTGCCTGTCCCCTTCGTGGTGGTTTTTGCTTACGGGAGGTTTAGGGGCGGACCTGGCCGGTGCCGCGGAGCTTGTATTTGTAGGTGGTGAGGGCCTCGGCGGCAAAGGGGCCGCGGGCGTGGAGCTTTTGGGTCGAGATGCCGATCTCGGCGCCCAGTCCAAACTCGCCGCCGTCGGTGAAGCGCGTACTGGCATTGGCATACACGGCCGAGGCATCGATCTCATCCAAAAAGCGCTCGCAAGCGTCCGCGTCCTCGGCGATGATGGCCTCGGAATGCATGGTGCCGTAGCGGTTGATGTGCGCGATGGCCTCATCCTCGTCCGCCACGACCTTCACGCTCATCTCGAGCGCCAGATACTCGTGGCCCCAATCCTCCTCGGTCGCGACCACGTAGTCGTCGCCCTCGGCAAGACCGGCGTCGGCGCATGCGGCGCACGTGGCCTCGTCGCCGTGAATGAACACGCCGTGGTCGTGCAGCACAGCCACAGCCGCGGGCAAAAACGTGTCTGCCACGGCGCGGTCGACCAGCAGCGACTCGGCGGCATTGCACACGCCCACGCGCTGCGTCTTAGCGTTGACGATAATGTTGAGCGCCTTATCAAAGCCGGCGGATTCATGCACGTAGATGTGACAGTTGCCCGTGCCCGTCTCGATCACCGGTACGAGCGACTCGCGCACACAACGCTGAATCAGGCCCGCACCGCCACGCGGAATGAGCACATCGACGATGCCGCGGAGCTTCATGAGCTCGCCGGTGGCCTCGCGGTCGGTAGACTCGATCATCGACACTGCCTCGCGCGGGAAACCCTGGGCCTCAAGCGCATCGGCCAGCAGCTCGGCAATCATGGCGCACGAGTGATACGCCAGCGAACCGCCGCGCAGGATGCAGGCGTTGCCGGTGCGGATGCAGATGCCCGCGGCGTCGGCCGTCACGTTGGGACGTGCCTCGTAGACCATGGCAACCAGACCCAGCGGCACAGTCACACGCGTAAGGTCCACACCACTTGCAAGCACGCGATGGTCGAGCACGCGGCCCACGGGATCGGGCAGCTCAGCGAGCTTCTCCAGGCCGGCGGCCATGCCGTCAACGCGCTCGGGCGTCAACAGCAGGCGGTCGAGCAGTCCGGCCGAGGTGCCCGCATCGCGCGCGGAAGACATATCGAGCTCGTTGGCGGCAATGATGCAATCGACACCGTCGCGCAGCGCCGCGGCCATGGCGCGCACGGCCTCCTGGCGCTGGGCATCGCTCGCCGTGGCAAGCGCGGCAGAAGCGGCCTTGGTCTCGACGGCAAGATCGTGGACATACGTGGCTATATCGACCGACATGGGCGGCCCTTTCTCTTAGATGTTTGCCAACCATGGTAGCCGATTTATGCGCATCCTCGCCGACGGCGGTAGAATTGGTCAACCCGAAACACCGCAACGAATGGAAGCATTACATGGCGCTCATCACTTCGTACCACGTCCCCGGCCTGTATGTCGAGGACCACAGCATCGATGTCCCTCTCGACTGGCGCGGCCTTGAGCCAATGCTTTTGGCCGTCGGCAGCACCATGCGCCGCGGCGCCATGCCGGCGCCCATCGCCGGCGCGCCCGAGAGCATCAAGCTTTTCTACCGCGTGGTCTGCGCACCCGACCGCATCAACGACGATCTGCCGCTGCTCCTGTTTTTGCAGGGCGGCCCCGGCGGCGAGAGCCCGCGTCCGCTGTCGCCCACCAGCGACGGCTGGATCGAGGAGGCCGTCAAGCATTTCCGTGTCGTGCTGCCCGACCAGCGCGGCACCGGACGCAGCAGCTGTGTTGACGGACGCACGATCGCAGCCCTGGGCGAGCGCGCGGAGGCAACCGGCGCCGATGCGGCCCGCTCGCAGGCAGACTTTCTCAAGCGTCACCTCGCCAGCTCCATCGTGCGCGATTTTGAGTACCTGCGTCTGGTGGGCTTTGGCGGCAAGCCCTGGGTCACGATCGGCCAGAGCTACGGCGGATTTTTGACGCTGAGTTATTTGTCCCTCTTCCCGGAGGGCGTGACGGCAAGCTTTACCTGCGGCGGCATTCCGCACGTGCCGGCGAGCGCCAGCGAGGTCTACGCGCACACTTTCCCGCGCATGGCGGCCAAGACCCAGCAGTATTACGACCGCTACCCCGCCGATGTCAAGCGCGTGGCGGCGCTGGCCGATGCGATCGAGGTGCAAAAACCCGCACTGCCCGACGGTTCGCCGATGACGGTCGAGCGCCTGCAGCTCATGGGCAGCGACTTTGGCATGAAGCCGAGCTTTGAGCGCATGCACTGGATTATCGACCACGCGTTTGTTGATGGTGACGGCACGCTGAGCTGCGGCGCCTCGGTATCCGACAGCTTTTTGATGCGCGCTTTCGAGCGCACCAATACGCGCACGAACCCGCTGTACTGGACACTGCAGGAGTTCATCTACGCCGACGGCGACACCATGCCCATTCGCTGGGCCGCAGCAGAAGAGAAAGCCCATCGTGCCGAGTTCGACACCCTCGCACGCCCGCTCATGTTTACCGGCGAGGCCATGTTCCCGTGGATGTTTGAGCAGATGCCCGAACTTAAGCCCTTCAAGCCGGCGATGGACCTGCTGATGGAGGACACCAGCTGGGACAAGATCTACGACCCGCAGCGCCTGGCCTGTAACGAGGTACCGCTCCAGGCCGCGGTATACTTCGATGACATGTACGTGGACTCGGGCATGCAGCTCGACACGCTCAGCCGCGTGGGCAACTCGCACGCCTGGGTGACCAACGAGTTCGAGCACGACGGCCTGCACGGCAGCGTGGTATTCAAGCACCTCTTCGACGAAGCCCTCAACCGCGGAGACCTGCGTCGAATCTTCTAGCAAAGGAGCGTCCCAAAGTGCCGGCACAAAAGGAACGTCCCCAAGTGCCGGCACGAAAAAGACAGCCCTGCGGGAAACGATCCACAGCACTGTCTTTCTTTATGCAAATACGATCAAGTTATCCCTGTGTATCGCCGGCTTTTCGGCCAGGTCTGCGAGCAGGCGGTTGCTGACAATCTGATCCTGGCGGTGGCCGGCTGCAAGCTCCAGCACGTCCGAATCGGCCTCGGCGATACCGCGGGCGACGACCATGCCGCTCGGGTCGCACACGTCGAGCACATCGCCCTCGGCAAACGCGCCATCGACCTCGCGAATACCCACCGCAAGCAGGGAAGAGCCACGGCTGACCAGCGCCTTCGCAGCACCATCATCGACCGTCACCGAGCCATGTGCCTTGTCACCCAGTGCGATCCACAGCTTGCGGGGTGCGATGTCCAGGCGCTCCGCCGGCGGATCGAACAGCGTGCCCACGCTCTCGCCGCGGGCGAGGCGCACGAGCGCCTCGGGCTCCTCGCCCGAGCAAATCACGCTCTGAATGCCCGCCGTCATCAGGATGCGGCTCGCGCGGATCTTGGTAATCATGCCGCCCGTGCCCACCGATGTGGAAGAATCGCCCGCCGAGGCAATAATCTTGGCATCGATCTTATGCACGACCGGGACAAACTCGGCCGCAGGATCCTCATGCGGATTGGCAGTATAAAGACCATCGATGTCCGAGAGCGTCACGCACAGATCGGCAGAAACCAGGCAGCTCACAAGCGCCGCCAGCGTGTCGTTGTCGCCAAACTTGATCTCGTCGACGGTGACGGTATCGTTCTCGTTGACAACCGGCACCACGCCCAGCTCCACCAGGCGCAGCAGGGCGTCGCGCGCGTGCAGGTAGGACGTGCGGCGCGCCGTGTCGTGGCGCGTGAGCAGCACGAGCGAGGTGAGCAGGTCGCGCGCATGGAACTCCTCGTCGTAGGCCGACGAGATGATGCACTGGCCGGCCGAGGCGCAGGCCTGCAGGCTCGGCAGGTCGCCGATCGGCTTACGGTCGAAGCCCAACACGGGATAGCCACAGGCGATAGCGCCCGAGCTCACCACGACCAGACGCCAGCCGAGCTTGCGCAGCGCTGCGGCCTGATCGGCAAGTCCACCGATAAAGGCACGGTTGACCTTTCCGTCGGCCCCCACCACCGTGGACGAACCGATCTTTACCACCATCGTTTTATAAGAAGTCGTCATACGTTAAACCAATCGAATGTTCAGCGAACGGACGAACCAGCAAGCGGGAAAATAGTCCGTTTTCCTCCGTCCCCTTCGAATCATTTTGCCCAGGGAAAGGCAGAAGCCGCGGCCATGTTCTTGCGCACGAGCTCGTCGCGTACCTGGGCCAAACCCTGCTCCATGCCCACCACATAGGTCTGCGGGTACAGGAAGCGCTTAAAAGCTGTGTCCAGATGATCGAGCGCCCAAGCACAGCGCTCGCGCGCGTCCTGGATGCTCTCACGCGGAGCCACCGCACTGCCATCGCGCACGATCGGCACCAGCAGTTCGCGATACTCAAGTTCGGACACGTCGGTCACCAGGGCGGCATCGTTCACGGCCACGAGGGTATTGCCGCGCGCGGCGCCCTCCCCTGCCAGATGGTCCTCGTCATAAATCATGTCGCAGACCGGGCCACCAAAGCCGTCGTAATAACGGCGCACGCGTTGCACACCCGGGATCGTGCGCTTGTAGGGCTGCTCGGAGAGCTTGACCACCGGCGTCCACGGGTCCGTCTCGCTCGCACGGCGAGCGGAGAGCTTGTACACGCCGCCCAGCGCCGGCTGATCGTAGCAGGTCGCGAGCTTGGTACCCACGCCAAAGCTATCGATAGGCGCACCCTGGTCGATCAGTGACTGAATCGTGTACTCATCCAAATCGTTGGAAACCGAAATCCCCACATAGGGCAGGCCCTCGGCATCAAAACGGCCGCGGACATACTTGGAGAGCTTGGCGAGGTCACCCGAGTCGATGCGAATGGCCGACAGGCGCTCGCCCACCGCTTCCATCTCCTTGGCAACCGTAATGGCATGCTCGCAGCCCTCGCGCACATCATAGGTGTCGATGAGCAGCGTGCAGTTCTTGGGGCTCGACTTGGCAAAGGCACGGAAGGCCTCGAGCTCGGAATCGAAGCTCATCACCCAGCTGTGCGCATGCGTGCCAAAGACGGGAATACCGTAGCGACGACCGGCGAGCACATTAGACGTAGAGGAGCAGCCGGCAACGTAGCTCGCGCGGGCGACGGCCAGACCGCCATCGGGACCCTGGGCACGACGCAAGCCAAACTCGGCGACGGGTCGACCGTCCGCCGCCAACACCACGCGCACCGTCTTGGTGGCAACAAGTGTCTGGAAGCCGACGATGTTGAGCAGAGCCGTCTCGAGCAGCTGGCACTCCAGCGCGGGGCCGGTGACGCGTACCATGGGCTCGCGCGGAAAGACGAGCTCGCCTTCGGGAACGGCGTCGATGTTTACATGCGCACGAAAATCGCGCAGGTAGTCGAGGAATCCAGGCTTGAACATCGCGCCGCCGGCCGGGGCCTGGAGCGAGGCGAGGTAGTCGATGTCCTCGGGCGTAAAGCGCAGATTCTCGACCAGCTCGGGCAGCTCGGCGGTGCCGCACATGACGGCATACGCGCTGCCAAAGGGATGATCGCGGTAAAACGCCGTAAAACAACCCTGCTCATTGGCCTTGCCGCTCTCCCACAGGCCCTGGGCCATAGTGAGCTCGTACAGATCGGTGAGCATTGCAATGTCGGTGGGATGCGAGATGTCGGTCAAAGCCATGGGGCGACCTTTCGGATGTGTGGTACAGAATTTGAGGGTTGGACGAGAGCAGAGCATGCGGGCATAACGCCCGATGCAAATCGGTTAGAGCAGGCCCATGCTGGTCAGGATCGTGTAGCCCATAAAGATGACGAACGCGATGAGGGCAAGGACAATGATGATTTTTTGAGCCGGCGCCATGCCAGGGATCTCGTTCTCGCCCGTAGGCTCCTTGGAGGTGACCATGCGCTGGGCAAAGGTCATCTCGTCACGGCTCGGCGCGGGCTCGGCGGACTTGGGACGAGCGGCCTTTTTAGGCTGAGGTTTGGGCGCGGCAGGTGCAGGCTTCGCAGCAGCGGGCTTGGGTGCGGGCGCGGGCGCCGGTGCGGATGCGGCGTTCACGGCGACCTCCTCGGCCTTCGCACGCTCGGCACGCAGGGCAGCCAGCTCCTCACGCTCGCGACGGGCCTCTTCCCGAGCCTCGCGGCGGGCCTTCTCGGCGCGGAGCTCTTCCAACTCGGCGCGCTCCTCGTCGGACAATGGTTGGGACTCAAGCTCGGCCATGGTGCAGCCCTTTCTTTCAAAAAAAGCCGCCGACACAATGTCAGCGGCTTATCAAATCCAAGGGTGGAGACGAAGGGAGTCGAACCCTCGGCCTCTGCCATGCGACGGCAGCGCTCTCCCAACTGAGCTACGTCCCCAGGACAAGTCGATATTTTACCTACGGCTCGCCAACTGTCAACGCCCAATAACCAGTCTTTTTGGAGCGCGGCTATTTTGACAACTTTTCGAACAGGCGATCCTCTCGATGATTTTTTAATCCCCGTCCCAGAAAAATCATCGACGAACGCCCTACTTTGCGCTGGTGAGGACGCCGGTGGTGTCGAAGGCCGGGGTGAAGCTCTCGTCTACCGCGCCGCCCTCTTGCCAGAACATCGTCGTAAAGCCCAGATCGTCGGCATGGTCGAGCACTTGCTCGTACTCCTCGCGCGTCACGGCGCGTGCCAGGTCGCCGCCCTGCTCGCGCATGAGTGCATTGGGCGTGTACTGGTTCATGACCGAGATCGGCACGTCGCCCACCGTCTGCCACACCAGGTCTAACACGCGGCACGAGTCGTCAGCATGCCCCGGCAGCACCAGGTGGCGCACGATGATGCCGCGCTTCATGAGCCCGTCGTCATCCATCAGCTCTCCCCCGCGGCGATAGATCTCGCGCGCCATCTGAGCCAGACCCGACACGGCCACGCGCGGGTAGTCCTTAATATGAGAAAGCGACTGCGCAAGCCCGGCATCGGCATATTTAAAGTCGGTGAGCCACACATCAACCAGGTCACCCAAGGCAGCAACGGCACTCGCCCGCTCATAGCCGCTCGTGTTGTAAACGATCGGGATGTCCAGCCCGCGCTCCCTCGCTGCGGCAATCGCGGCCGGCAGCAGGTGAGCATAATGCGTCGCAGTCACCAGGTTGATGTTGTTGGCGCCCTGGTCCTGCAGTTCCAGCATAATCTCGACCAGGCGCTCAGGTGAAATCTCAGGGCCAAAATTGCCGGTCGAGATCTCGTGGTTCTGACAATAGACGCATTTGAGCGAGCAGCCGCTAAAGAAAATCGTGCCCGAACCGGCCTCGCCCGAGATAGGCGGCTCCTCCCACATATGAAGCGCGGCGCGGGCCACCTTGAGCGTGTCGTTAGCACCGCATACGCCGCGCGCACCCCCATCGCGCGCCGCACCGCAACGGCGCGGACACAAATGGCAGGCGGGCGAAAAAAGTTCGGTCAACGACGTCGGCATAAAAGCATGCTCCAAAACAACGATTCAGCAGCTCAAACGTAAAGGGCCAGACCGCGTAGACGGCTCCGTCCCTAAGGCGCCGTAATCGTCCGACACGATTTTTGTAATGTCAAGACTGGAATCGATAAAGTGCCGCTTTATGATGTAGGTATTCCGCCCCCCGCGGAGCAACTGGGTGAACCGTCGCGTTTATTTAGGGAGCCCACACAGTCGTACCTAGTACAGGTATCCTTCGTTGTTAAGGACGCTGGAACAGTCGATGAGGGCACCCACCTGTTTTAGGTGGGTTCATTTTCGTAACGTGGGGGGTGGTTTTCTTTTGCCGAAAATCACCATACAGTCCATATGGATCCCCGCCGGCATCCCGACAAGCCATCGACAACATTCCAATATCTGGTATGCGCGTGATAATCGCACGGTGCAAACCTCCGCACCCCCCTCGGTCGAGTATCATGGGACAGCTATGCCATTTCCGCGTAGCAACCTTTGACCTTTTCCTTCGACGCTTGGCGGTTTTTAGATTCATGGCTTCATCCCCGAGCTACATACCGTACCTATGCGTGGCAGCGGCGGCCTTTATCACGACCCTCCTCGCGGTGCCCCTGGTCAAGCGCTTGGCAATTAAGCTCGATGCCGTCGACTATCCTTCTAAGCGCCGCATCAACACCAAGCCCATCCCGCGTTTGGGCGGAACAGCGGTGTTTTTGGGCCTGGTCGTTGCCTGCATTGTGCAAATCCTAGGCACCTGGCACCTAGGCTGGCCACCCGTCCTGGTGCCGCACCCGCGCCTTCACATTAGCTATCCCATGCTGGCGCTCTCCTTTACCGTCATCTTTGCGACCGGCGCTATCGACGACGTCTTCCAGCTCAAGCCCAAGCAAAAGCTGGCCGGACAGGTCCTCGCCGCGCTCATCGCCTGTATCGGCGGCCTGCGGATCGGCGTCATCGTCAACCCGTTTGCCCCCGGCGAAATCATGCTCGGATGGCTCGCCTACCCCATCACCGTGATCTATCTGGTGGCATTCACCAACATCATTAACCTCATCGACGGCCTCGACGGCTTGGCCACGGGTATCTGCGGCATCGCGTCGTTCACCATGTTTTCGATGGCCGTTCTCTCGGGCCGCATCGACGCCGCCGCGCTCTCCATTGCGCTCTTTGGCGCCTGTCTAGCCTTTTTGCGCTACAACTTCAACCCCGCAAGCATCTTCTTGGGCGACTCGGGGTCGCTGCTTCTGGGCTTTGCGTTGGGCTCCATCTCGCTACTCAACGTGAGCCGTACCGCCGCGCTCACCTCGCTTATCATCCCGCTCATCGTTGCCGGCGTGCCCATCATCGACACGTTTAGCGCCATTGTGCGCCGCAGGCGCGCCCACATTAGCATTGGGCAGGCCGACAAGGGCCACATCCACCACCGCCTGATCCAAGAAGGCTACAACCAAAAACAGGCCGTGCTGCTCATCTATGCCTGGTGCATCATGCTTTCGGCCGGCGCCGCCGCGATTAACCAGGTCGAAGTGCCCATGCGCGTGCTCATCTTTACCGTGCTCGCCATTGGCTCGGCGGCCTTCGCCAAGCACCTGCACCTGTTTGAACCCGTGCTACGCCACCATTACAACAAGCGTACGCACGAGGACGAGCTCATCACCCCCGACGACCCCGCCTTTAAGCAGGAGGAGCAGGCAGCCGAGGAGCGCAAAGAAGAGCGCCACCACAAGCTCTAGGGCAAGCTGCCGAGGATGTGCCAAGGCACCGTTAGCCAAGCACGGCCGCGCCGCACCCATCGCACATGCCGCACCACGCGCGTCCCTCTCCCGCCCCTCGCCTACTTACGCACCGCCCCTCCAATAAACGCGTTATCATCTTGACCCATGAACATACGTTAGGAGCAATCATGCCAAACGAGAACAGCTACGAAGTCGCGCTGCAAAAGAGCAACGCCATTCGCGAGGGCCTGGCCAAGACGCCCGAGAAGTTCACCATGCTCACCGGCGACCGCCCCACCGGCCGTCTGCACCTGGGCCACTACTTCGGCACCCTCAAGGGCCGTGTTGAGCTGCAGAACATGGGCGCCAAGACCAACGTGCTCATCGCCGACTACCAGGTCATCACTGACCGCGACACGACCGAGCACATCCAGGACAACGTGTACAACATGGTCATGGACTACCTTGCCTGCGGCATCGACCCCGACAAGACCATGATCTACGCTCACTCTGCCGTGCCCGCCGCTAACCAGCTCATGTTGCCGTTCCTGTCGCTGGTGTCCGAGGCCGAGCTGGCGCGCAACCCCACGGTAAAGGCCGAGATGGAGGCCTCGGGCCACGAGCTCACCGGTCTTCTGCTCACCTACCCCGTGCATCAGGCCTGCGACATCCTGTTCTGCAAGGGCAACGTCGTGCCCGTCGGCCGCGACCAGCTGCCGCACATCGAGCTCACCCGCACCATCGCCCGCCGCTTTAACAACCGCTACGGCAAGGTGTTCCCCGAGGTCGACGCGCTGCTGTCCAAGACCCCACTGCTGCCCGGCTTGGACGGTCGAAAGATGAGCAAGAGCTACGGCAACGCCATCAATATTTCGATGACCGCCGAGGAGACTGCCAAGCGCATCAAGAAGAGCCAGACCGACTCCGAGCGCATGATCACGTTTGACCCCGAGAACCGCCCCGGCGTGTCCGGTCTGCTTTCGACAGCCGCCATCTGCACCGGTCGTTCAGAGGTCGAGATTGCCGAAGAGATTGGCATGGGCGGCTCCGGTCGGCTTAAGAAATACGTGACCGAGGCGGTCAACGAGTACTTCGCGCCGATCCGCGAGCGTCGCCAGCGCTATGAGAACGACCTGGACTATGTGAAGGACGTGCTGCACGAGGGCAACCGTCGTGCCAACGAGATTGCCGAGCAGACCCTGGCCGAGGTTCAGGACGCCATGGGTATGGTGTACTAGTCGAGAGCAATAAACAACACTCAAACTAAACCGCCGCGATGAGCACAATCCTCGTTGCGGCGATTTTGTTTTCTTCAGAGGTCGGTCGCCGAGATATTCAGCCGCTTGGCAGAACCCCTAAGTCGCAAGCACCTTGAGGCTATATACTGTTAAGCAATGACACCCTATTGTTTAACATGCGGCAGCTTTTACGGCAGACCCGACCGACCGGAAGGAGTCCCATGAGCTCAGTTGCATTTTGTACCTGCAACGACCGGAAATGCCCATTTAACCCTGTCAACCACGACAAGGGCTGCACACCATGTATCGCTAAGAATCTGCACGAGCACGAGATTCCAACGTGCCTGTTCAACGCGATTTCTCCCGATCGGCTTGAGGCCGATAAAGACGAGTGGTCGTGGCAAGCGTTCGCGCGGCATGTAGAAGCATATCTGGGAAGCGACAGCCCAAGAATCCCCGCAGGCGAAGAAGCGCCGCAGGGATTTACCAAGATCGGTTGCTGTAAGCGGGACTAACAATCAAAGTTAGTGCCCCCCCTAAAACCAAACGTCAGTACCTCATTATGGGATAACAGACCTGATGGGTTTGCCCCATGCTTACAGGAAAGAAACCACCACAAAGGGGACAGGCACCTTTGTGGTGGTTTTAGCCACGGCAGAACCGTTAGAGTCCGGCAGGCCAGCGACAGGCGCCCAGATCGACGTGCATGTCGTCCTTAAACGCCACACCCTCCCCTAGCAAAAGCTCACGTTGAGCATCGGGACCGCCAAAAGCAAAACCCTCGCAAATGTGCCCGTCGGCAAACACCACACGGTGACAGGGAATCTCGCCGGGGCGCGGATTGCTGTGCAGCGCATAGCCCACAAAACGCGCGCTCCGCGGACGACCGGCGAGCAGCGCCACCTGACCGTACGTGGCGACCATCCCTTCGGGGATCTGCTCGACCACCTCGTACACCCGTTCAAAAAAGCCCTCAGACGCCATTGCTCACTCCTTTCCATCCGGAAAAGCATAAACCACCACAAAGGTGCCTGTCCCCTTTGTGGTGGTTTATGGCAGGTCGGTTAATTGGTAGGCTGGAAGAAGGCTATGGCTACGGCGCCGGGACCTACGTGGGTGCCGATGGTGGCGCCGATGGTGTGAACGGGCAGCTCGCCCTCGATGTGGCCAGCCCACAGCGCCGCGCTGTCCTCAATATACTTCTTGAGCACCGCATCCGAAAGGCCCGTGTAGCCGAGCGCCAACGGCATGGAAAAGTCGACGCCGCCCGCCTTTTCGACTTTCTGGTTCAGCAGGTTACGACCGTTCTTGGAGCCGCGCGCCTTGCCTAGCTGTACGATCAGACCGTCCTCTACAGCCACCACGGGCTTTACGTTGAGCAGCGTACCCACGGCGCCCGCCGCAGCAGACAGTCGACCGCCGCGCACCAGATACTCCAGCGTCTCGAGCAGGCCAATAACCACAACTCGGTCGCGCACGGCCTCGACAGCCGTCACAATCTGCACCGCACTGCGGCCCTCGTCCACCAGGCGCAGGGCATACTCAACCAGCACGCGCTCACCCAAGGTCACGTTATTGCTGTCCACGATAAACACGTCGCCGCCCGGAGCCTCGGCAAGTGCGGTGCGGGCGCTCTGATTGGTGCCCGAAAGCTTAGCGCCCACGGTAATAATCACGGCCTCGTCGCCGGCCTCACGTGCTTCGGCAATCGCCTGCGAAAAGGCATACGGGTTGACCTGGCCGGTCATGGGCAGCTCATCGCGCTCCACGAGCATCTCGTAAAAACGCTGGTGGTCGATGTCGACGCCATCCATGTACACATCGGTGCCAAAGGTGACGGACAGCGGCAAAACGGCCAGCGCCGGATGCTCGGCCGGCGACATATCGCTTGCGGAATCGGTAATAATGCGGACAGACATAGTTGATCCTTTCTTGCGCGGGCCTCGCGCAGGGAATTTCGACAGCAATGCCCCGGCACGGCGAACGCGCTCAAACGGGACTCTGGAGTTGTTTATCGGAAGCAAATGCCCCAGCGGCTCTACAGCTCGCGCAGGGTGTTGAGAATCGTGCGCAACGACGCGTACATCTGCTCGCGCTGCTCCACGCCCATGGTCTTGCCGGTGGTGTCGAGCACTTCGCGAATAATGCGATCGGCCTCGTTCATGCTCTCGCCACCCAACGTGGTCAGACGAACCGGGGCACGGTATTTAACGGCAGCATCGCCCGAATCTTCGACCTCGACGTAGCCGCCCTCCTCCAGATGCGCCAGCGTGCGCGAGACAGCGGCACGGGTCACGCCTGCCATGCGGGCGAGGTCGGCCCCAGTCAAGCCGTCCTTGCTGCGCTCCAGATAGTACAGGCACATAACATCGGAGCCCTTGAGGCCCAGCCTTGCGCCCTCAGATGCCTTAATGCGCTGGATCTCCTTGTAGAGACCGCTGATCAGTCCGACAAAGTCCTCGAAACGTGTCTCGTCGCTCTGCTGCATGGGAGACAACCGCCTTTCGCTTGCATGATGCTAACGGGTAAACATCTTAGCCGTACTCAGCGACCGGCAGCCCCACGCGCCCCATTTGTTAACCCATCAACATAAAAACCACCACAAAGGGGACAGGCACCTTTGTGGTGGTTGTGACCGTCGAGTTTGATCCGCAGGCGTCGCTACAGTTCCACGCAAGGATTGTCGCGAGTCACAAGCGTCTTGACGACAACCGTCGCTCCCAGATAGCGCTCAAGCAACTCAGCGAGGCGATCAACGGCAGCCTGGCAATCCCCCATCCGCTCGGGCTCCACGCACTCAATCGCCAGGAATGCATCGGCCGAATCGTCGGACAGCGCCGTGCGAACGCCGTCGCGCCAGTTCCAGCAGCGGCACACGGCGCCCGCATCGTCAATATAGGCGAGCTCGCCGGAAAGCGTCGGATCATCTGTCTCCTCGCCAAGCGGCAGGAACGCATCGCCGCCATCGGTCACCGCCAAGCGCAGATTGCCCTCAATCGCGTGCACATCCTCACCGCCAACAGGCAGCGCATAGGTCAGCGACACCGTGTTGTAGATATCCACCGCCGGCGTAATATGACCGACCGGTTTGCCTTTGAGCACGCGCTTAAGCAGGTTCTCAATCGAACAACGCGCGCCCTTCTTAGTCTTGAACAGACGATACGCCTCGCGCCATGCCTTGACCGGCGCATTCTCGCTGATGGTATCGCTCGTCAGGTGACGCTCCGCATCGATATTGGCGCGGTCAAGCAGCGCGGCAATCGCATCCACGTCCTCCTGGGAAATCTGCGCCGCGGGCTTCATGCCCTTTACGACCACAACGCCGATAGCCGCCTGCGGAAACAGTTCCCAAAACGAATCCTCGGCAACGAAACTCTTCATGTGCTCTCCCTTCATAGCGTGCGCCCGAGCCCGGGCGCCTAAACAAAAAGCGCCCTTACGACGGCCACCTTCAAAGTCCTACGGTGCCGCCACAAGAGCGCTTACGCTGCCCCCATCCGGAGAAGGGGGCGATATGTCAGGCGTATTGTAACCCGAGTCTTCCGCCCGAGCAAAACCACCACAAAGGTGCCTGTCCCCTTTGTGGTGGTTTTGAACTCGCGGCGATGCTAGAGACGAAATCCCAGCAGGCCGCGGCCGCGATGACGGGCCTCGGCGGGCACCTGGGCGTGCGGGCCGGCGGCCTTGACGGACTCGGGCAGGTGCGAGTACTTCTTCTCGAAGTTCTCCTCGAACATCACCGCCAGGTTGTGCGCGGCCTCGTCGTAGCGCGCGGTGCTCTGCCAGTACTGGCGCGGCACCAGGATGCCTTCGGGCACACCGTGGCACGTGGTGGGAATGTCGACGTTAAAGATATCGTCGTGCACGAACTCGCTGTCCTCGATGGTACCGTCGAGGGCGCGGGCCACCAGGGCGCGCGTGTAGGCAAGCTCGATACGATGGCCAACGCCGTAGCCGCCACCGATCCAGCCGGTATTGACCAGGTACACGCGCGTGCGGCCGTCGGCAATGCGCTCGCCGAGCATCTTGGCGTAGACCATAGGGTCGAGCGGCATAAACGGCTCGCCAAACAGCGAGGAGAACGTGGGCGTGGGCTCGGTGACGCCGACCTCGGTGCCGGGGATCTTGGCCGTAAAGCCTGTCACAAAGTGATACATGGCGGCATCGGCCGTCAGGCGCGAGATGGGCGGCAGCACGCCAAAGGCATCGCAGGTCAAAAACAGCACGACGCTCGGGGTGGTGCCCATGCCCTTGGTCCACGCGTTGGGGATATGCTCAACGGGATAGGCCACGCGCGTATTGTGCGTGATCGAGACGTCATCATAGTTGGGCTTGCGGTTCTCGTCGAGCACCACGTTTTCGCAGATGGCGCCAAAGCGAACGGCGTTGAAGATCTCGGGCTCGTGGAACGCGTCCAGACCCTCGCACTTGGCGTAGCAGCCGCCCTCGATGTTGAAGATGCCCATGTCGGACCAGCCGTGCTCATCGTCACCGATCAGCAGTCGCGTGGGGTTGGCCGAAAGCGTGGTCTTGCCGGTGCCCGACAGGCCAAAGAACACCGCGGTCTCGTGCGTGACGGGATCCATGCTGGCCGAGCAGTGCATGGGCAGCACATCGTCCTCGACAGGCAGCAGGTAATTCATGACGCTGAAGATGGACTTTTTGATCTCGCCGGAATAGCCGGTGCCGGCGACCAGAATCACGCGTTCCTGGAAGTTGATGACCACGGCGGCGCTGGAGTTGAGGCCCTTGATGGCAGGATCGCACTGGTAGCCCGGCGCGGCGAGCACGCAGAAGTCCGGCTCACCGGTGCGCGCAATTTCGCGAGCGAGCGGACGGGCGAGCATTTGCTTAATGAAGAGCGCCTGGCTGGCACGCTCGCAGGCGACGAGCAGGCGACGCGTGTGGTTGCGGTCGGCGCCCGCCATGCCGCGCGTGACGAACACGTCGCGCTCGTTGAGGTAGTCGACGATACCGGCCTTGATGGCCTCGTAGCTCTCGACAGACAGCGGGCGGTTGACGGCACCCCAGGCAATCTTGTCGTGCACATCGGGCGTATCGACGATAAAGCGGTCGTTGGGCGAGCGGCCAGTACGCTCCCCCGTCTCGATCACCAGCGCGCCGTTGGACGCCATGCGGCCTTCTTCGCGGCGGATGGCGTGCTCGACGAGCTCCGCGGCGGGTAGATCGACCAGCAGACGGGGCTCGTTCTCGGCGGGATCTTCGACCAGCGTAATGCCAAAGTTGGACAGAACTTCTGCAGGGGTAACACCAGGCATGGGGCCTCCTTTAAAAACGCGGCACGTGGACGCGGCGCGCACTTTACTCACATAAAGCCCGTTGTACCCGATATGCAAAAACGTTTTTGCGGCAACCGCGAAGCACCCGCCCAACGGTCAAAAATCGCACGCAAGCGGCCTAGTCATTGGGGACGTTCTTAAACGACTAGCCATTCGGGACATTCTTGAACAGGCAACAACCAAGGAGTGTCCCCAGATGCTGGCACTTAGGGACGTTCCCAAAGTGCCGGCACAGACGATATGAGCAGGACATAAAACATTGGGAGCCCCCGGCATGAAAGTCCGCGG